>Ga0065720_1019769_pt1 | contig 20278 bp, 19 predicted proteins | sample Thericmetagenome_FD_59107 | JGI IMG/M metagenome (GOLD analysis project Ga0065720, IMG submission 59107) | Thermophilic microbial communities from the Joint Bioenergy Institute, California, USA of rice/straw/compost enrichment - eDNA_2 v2... | ecosystem: Engineered > Solid waste > Grass >...
ATAGCTACCGCCTCAAAGACAAAGTAAAAACCGGAATTTATTCGACACCAGGCACACAGGTGGGTCAATTTTATTCCGGCGCCAGTGGGTCAAATGAATTCCGGCGTTGACATATAAAACTCCTGGCCGAGATGCTCGGTTGGGAAGTCGATGACAACTTTATATCCCACTACGTTCATATAAAACATGAAATCAATCGTCTCGATCCCGCCGGCGGTGTAACTTTATATCCCACTACGTTCATATAAAACTATAACGGATTCTTCTCCGCCGTGTACGTGCCGGACTTCTTTATATCCCACTACGTTCATATAAAACAATATGACGAGCTTGACATTGCCGATGCATGTGGCCTTTATATCCCACTACGTTCATATAAAACAGGCGCAAAAAGCCTTTTTTCGTAACCGAAAGGTCGGCTTTATATCCCACTACGTTCATATAAAACTCATTCGTGAATGCGCTGCGCCGGCAGGGGTACGAAGCTTTATATCCCACTACGTTCATATAAAACCCGGGCTTTGTTCCGGACGACACAAAAGCAGCGGCGCTTTATATCCCACTACGTTCATATAAAACTGCGCCGGCGTCGTCTTGCCGTACCGCTTGCACTCCCTTTATATCCCACTACGTTCATATAAAACAAAGTACTACAAACCATACCTGGAGGCGATCAATGACTTTATATCCCACTACGTTCATATAAAACTTGCCCCGGATTGTCTTCGCCGGGGCGTCCCAGCGTCTTTATATCCCACTACGTTCATATAAAACCCAGGCGGCCGCTTTCGCTTCGTCCGCCGCAAAGTTCTTTATATCCCACTACGTTCATATAAAACTGGAGCAACCCAGGGGACATCGTATTCAGCCCATTCGCCTTTATATCCCACTACGTTCATATAAAACCTGGCATCGGCTCGGAAGGTTATCAGGCCATCAAGACTTTATATCCCACTACGTTCATATAAAACTAGCAGTGGCCGATTAATCCCGGCTCAAGCCCCAGTCTTTATATCCCACTACGTTCATATAAAACTCGAAAACAAGGAGGCCGGCGAGCATCTCCAATCAGGACTTTATATCCCACTACGTTCATATAAAACTAAGATCGTCCGATGCTTCGCCGCGAACATGTCCTCCTTTATATCCCACTACGTTCATATAAAACCGGCCTGCCGACGAGCCTCTGCTGCCTGCTCGATCGTCTTTATATCCCACTACGTTCATATAAAACGATGACGACGGCGATCGGAAGGCTGAGCGAACTACCTTTATATCCCACTACGTTCATATAAAACTTGACCACGATAAGACGAATAACAGATCCGATAATCCTTTATATCCCACTACGTTCATATAAAACCTGGAGCAAGAAGCAAAAAGCGAATCAACAGATGGTCTTTATATCCCACTACGTTCATATAAAACGGATTACTTCGAAATTCCAAAACCAAAGAGCGAAACTTTATATCCCACTACGTTCATATAAAACTTGGAGAGCTTCCGCAAGGTCCTTGTCCTCTTTGTCTCTTTATATCCCACTACGTTCATATAAAACCACATTTCGAATGCTTTGTCCCTGTTAGGATCTCTTCTTTATATCCCACTACGTTCATATAAAACGGTTCACCGAGTTTTTAACCGCTCATTACTGAGCGGCTTTATATCCCACTACGTTCATATAAAACCTGACTGATCCGCGGTACTTCAACGAAGTGCTGAAACTTTATATCCCACTACGTTCATATAAAACGTACAAGAAATCATACTGAACGTTGCCCGTAAACGCACTTTATATCCCACTACGTTCATATAAAACAAGCGAAGCAGAAACACTCTATATTGAGAATCCCTTCTTTATATCCCACTACGTTCATATAAAACTCGGCGAGTGGGACTATATGGTGCAGAGCGTGGCAGTCTTTATATCCCACTACGTTCATATAAAACCAATCCTCCATAGATTTTTATAGCCGCTCTCCGGCTGCTTTATATCCCACTACGTTCATATAAAACGCACTCCTGATCGCGTTTGCGAACGTAGTGAAGGCTCGCTTTATATCCCACTACGTTCATATAAAACCCTCATCCGGGTGCGGTTCCAGCGTGTATCCTTTACCCTTTATATCCCACTACGTTCATATAAAACTCCAAAGGGAGAAAATTTACCACTATAGTCTCTTAACTTTATATCCCACTACGTTCATATAAAACACCTACCTTCCGGTAAGAGAACTTGTTGAAAATATCACTTTATATCCCACTACGTTCATATAAAACAAGAAAAGTATCGTCGATAATATTACGATTGAGGCTACTTTATATCCCACTACGTTCATATAAAACTAATAGCTCCTTGCCTTTCAACGGTTACATCTTCTGTCTTTATATCCCACTACGTTCATATAAAACGAAGGAACGCACGACGAAAAACGAAAGTCTGACGGCTTTATATCCCACTACGTTCATATAAAACCAAAAGCAGCTCGTGGTATTGTTTGAAGCTTTCGAACCTTTATATCCCACTACGTTCATATAAAACATTTGATCAAAATACTTGTCCAGGAACTCCGCCGTACGCTTTATATCCCACTACGTTCATATAAAACTCATCTACCGGGCGATCCGGGGACTGCAGCAATACATCTTTATATCCCACTACGTTCATATAAAACCATCGGTCATGAACACTGCACCATATTCCCGCAGTTCTTTATATCCCACTACGTTCATATAAAACAAAAGCAACTCTGGGCGCTCCACTGCATCACAAAAACTTTATATCCCACTACGTTCATATAAAACCTGGCCGCGATTTTCGGAAACACAAATCAAAAGTAACTTTATATCCCACTACGTTCATATAAAACGATCTGGAAAAAGGCGGTTGCAAGCACAAACGTCTACCCTTTATATCCCACTACGTTCATATAAAACGTGCGACGTGATCGCAGCTGTACTGCAGACTTATCCCTTTATATCCCACTACGTTCATATAAAACCTGAGATCATTTCTTACCTGAAAAAGCTTTGATTCGACTTTATATCCCACTACGTTCATATAAAACCTGGAAGCCGAAGCGGAGCGCCGCCGGCAGGAGCACACTTTATATCCCACTACGTTCATATAAAACCGCTCCATCTCGTCGATCTCCTCTTTGCTGTAGCGAACTTTATATCCCACTACGTTCATATAAAACACGGAGGGCGCAGGGCCAGAACGTTGTTGGCAGAAATCTTTATATCCCACTACGTTCATATAAAACCCAGCGCGGCAAGGCGGACGGTATCGCTGATGTAGTCTTTATATCCCACTACGTTCATATAAAACGACGTCTGAGACTCTCTGCCAAACAGTCCCGGGCGACTTTATATCCCACTACGTTCATATAAAACCGTTTATACCCATACTGGTTCTCCTCTCGAATCTTCTTTATATCCCACTACGTTCATATAAAACTGAAGCCCTTCGTGTACTCGCCGGTCCGGTCCTTGTACTTTATATCCCACTACGTTCATATAAAACGCGGTTTGGGCTTCGGCGCTGGGGCTGCCCGGATATTCTTTATATCCCACTACGTTCATATAAAACAAGACATTGACGCATTTTTCCGGGGGTGAGTAGACAGCTTTATATCCCACTACGTTCATATAAAACTGCCGGACTTGTTCCGGCCGAGAACGAGGCGCGTCTCGCTTTATATCCCACTACGTTCATATAAAACGTAAAATGTTGCTATATTGTAAATGTCTCCTGATGCCTTTATATCCCACTACGTTCATATAAAACTGAATGCCTTTTTGGTCTTCGCAGCCTGGTGCAGGTCTTTATATCCCACTACGTTCATATAAAACTCGCCTGCACGGCGACGCCGGCACCGAACGACTTCACTTTATATCCCACTACGTTCATATAAAACTCGCCGGGTTGGCCGCAGCGATTGGTCCGCTGCTTGCTTTATATCCCACTACGTTCATATAAAACCCGCCCCTTGGCGGATACCAAGCGGTGGCGGATATTATCTTTATATCCCACTACGTTCATATAAAACTCGCGCCGCTGACCCGTCGCCTACTGCTACGGGAAGCGCTTTATATCCCACTACGTTCATATAAAACTCGGAAGGGGTTCCGAACCGCCAGCACGAAAGAGCCTTTATATCCCACTACGTTCATATAAAACGGATTCAGAAGTGTTTGAGAAGTTGCAGAAATCCATCTTTATATCCCACTACGTTCATATAAAACTTGCCCTGCTGAACAAGGCAATCCGTGACATGACCATGCTTTATATCCCACTACGTTCATATAAAACGAACGGCATAGATATCGGAGAAGTCCGGCTGTTCAAACTTTATATCCCACTACGTTCATATAAAACGGCAATGCAAGGGTGTCAGGCGATGCATGGGTGTACTTTATATCCCACTACGTTCATATAAAACCGAAGTGTATCGGAATAATTGAGGGGAGGAATTAGGACTTTATATCCCACTACGTTCATATAAAACTAAGGAAAACTGCTCATTAACAGTTTAACACAAAGACTTTATATCCCACTACGTTCATATAAAACCCCATCTGATCCGGGATGCGGCGATCTTTTTTTATCCTTTATATCCCACTACGTTCATATAAAACGAGGACACAGCGTTCATGATTCTGCGAAGGAACAAGTCTTTATATCCCACTACGTTCATATAAAACAACATTTAGTTTACGGCCATCTTGAAGGTTAGAAGACTTTATATCCCACTACGTTCATATAAAACACCTGACGCCCCGATTCTTTCAGGGGATCTATACGACTTTATATCCCACTACGTTCATATAAAACCTGCTCTACCTCCTGATTCTTTTCCTCCGTCCGGGTAACTTTATATCCCACTACGTTCATATAAAACGTTGACGGACATCAAGAGGGTAACAATAATATTTTTCTTTATATCCCACTACGTTCATATAAAACAAGGATGAGCATTACGGAAATCTCGGGTCGGAATTGCTTTATATCCCACTACGTTCATATAAAACAGCGATGCGATCAACCCGAGTGCCATTTCTTCGAAAACTTTATATCCCACTACGTTCATATAAAACCGAATCGGACAAGGAATATTGCCGACATGATATTTACTTTATATCCCACTACGTTCATATAAAACCGGCGGACTCGGGCAAAATCGCCTTCGGTTCCTTCTGTCTTTATATCCCACTACGTTCATATAAAACGGATACAATTTCTGATTCGCTCCCAACATTCTCGACTTTATATCCCACTACGTTCATATAAAACCCACCAGGCGCTGTAGCCGGTCACGGCCATGTAGTGGCTTTATATCCCACTACGTTCATATAAAACCTGGCACAAGGACAAGGGATTTATCGAAGAAGACGAACTTTATATCCCACTACGTTCATATAAAACTTCCGCCCCGTGGGTGATTGCGATATTTCTGTTTATCTTTATATCCCACTACGTTCATATAAAACGCTCCGTCCGCCTGAATGGTGACCGCTTCCGAAGGAACTTTATATCCCACTACGTTCATATAAAACACACGGATCCCCGATTTCAAAGAGTTGTTCCCAGAAGCTTTATATCCCACTACGTTCATATAAAACCCGCTGAACCACTCGGGTTCCTGCTGGCGAATGCTTCCTTTATATCCCACTACGTTCATATAAAACTGTGGTTTCGGATGGAAAACAGAGATCGTGAACAAGCTTTATATCCCACTACGTTCATATAAAACCGAACGTATGTAAACCCCATTCATCAGGGCAAGATTACTTTATATCCCACTACGTTCATATAAAACGGTCTACGGCAACGATTGTCCGGGCGGGAGGTGCGAGCTTTATATCCCACTACGTTCATATAAAACGTAAAGCGGTTTTCTTTCAGCGGAAAACTTATGCTACTTTATATCCCACTACGTTCATATAAAACGTTTATTACCGAACTTAGAAAGGTGGTTGAGGACTACTTTATATCCCACTACGTTCATATAAAACGGGAATTTGAAATTAAGCCCGGTAATGAACCTGTCGCTTTATATCCCACTACGTTCATATAAAACGCTTTCCCATAGAAGGAACCGAACAGCGCGGGAATGACTTTATATCCCACTACGTTCATATAAAACTACCCGACTGTTGCGGGTGCTTCTGAAAACGTGTATCCTTTATATCCCACTACGTTCATATAAAACGGCAAATACTCCGAATGGGGAGTGGTCGGAAGTATTCTTTATATCCCACTACGTTCATATAAAACTTTTTGATTCCATTTACGAATACGCCTGCAACGTATCTTTATATCCCACTACGTTCATATAAAACGCAGGGGTGGGGGCAGAGCGATGCGAAAAAATCGGACTTTATATCCCACTACGTTCATATAAAACAAGGGTGATTTTGATGGAAAAATATTTGGTTCACTACTTTATATCCCACTACGTTCATATAAAACGTCCGTGGACGAAATAAGAAAGGGTGAAAAACAAGCTTTATATCCCACTACGTTCATATAAAACCGTGCTCGCAGATGTCAGGTGTGATGTCGAAAGGTGCCTTTATATCCCACTACGTTCATATAAAACCCTGTCGAGATTTACGACGATGACGAGCTCCTATTTGCCTTTATATCCCACTACGTTCATATAAAACGCTCGATCTGCTGTCCATGCAGGACTTTTTTGATCCTTTATATCCCACTACGTTCATATAAAACCAAGCCCAGAGCGACCCGCAGCAACGCAAGGATTTCCCTTTATATCCCACTACGTTCATATAAAACTAGTGCATAGAGCGTCATCCTTTTTTCGGCGTGGTCTCTTTATATCCCACTACGTTCATATAAAACCAGTCGGCATACGCGGCCTGGAGTCCGGCAAGCAACTTTATATCCCACTACGTTCATATAAAACTTCACACCGAACGGAACGGCTGTCTGCTCTTTCGTGCCTTTATATCCCACTACGTTCATATAAAACGTTGATGTTCAACTAACGGGGAGTTTAGGTGAACAACCTTTATATCCCACTACGTTCATATAAAACCGCTAACGGGGAACTGCCGGATTTCGGATATTTCAGCTTTATATCCCACTACGTTCATATAAAACTGCAACTGGTCGAGGCAATCAGGCCAGTCGTAGATCTTTATATCCCACTACGTTCATATAAAACCGAGTCGATCCGGATCAGCTACGAGTCAAATGTGTTTCTTTATATCCCACTACGTTCATATAAAACCAGGACAGCACTGCGAGCGACGCTGCTGGATGCTACCTTTATATCCCACTACGTTCATATAAAACTATGCACTTTTTCCAGCCCAAATGTGACTTTGTTCCTTTATATCCCACTACGTTCATATAAAACGGACATGAGCGGGTGCAGAACGATCTCTCACGCAAGGCTTTATATCCCACTACGTTCATATAAAACACAGCAGACATCCGCATCTATCTTGACGGCAGAGAAACTTTATATCCCACTACGTTCATATAAAACCAAGCTTGGACAATATTAAATCGAGCTTAGCGTCGGTGGCTTTATATCCCACTACGTTCATATAAAACGTCCGGTGGACGCAGGCGAAGCGTTGTACCGCTCCGGGACTTTATATCCCACTACGTTCATATAAAACCCGGACCGGCATCAAGACTGTACGCGATTAAGAGCACCCTTTATATCCCACTACGTTCATATAAAACTATTGCCTCTTCATACTTTTCTTGCTTTTCGTAAATTACTTTATATCCCACTACGTTCATATAAAACCGACAGCAGGATCTCGCAGCGCTTCGATGATGTGCCGCTTTATATCCCACTACGTTCATATAAAACTTGGTGGAACGAATTTGGAACGAACTTGGAACGAACGCTTTATATCCCACTACGTTCATATAAAACCCGGATTGAGCCTCACAGCAGCCATCGCCTTTTTCCTTTATATCCCACTACGTTCATATAAAACCAGATTCACATTCACACCCCCTTTCATTCCGCATTGGAACTTTATATCCCACTACGTTCATATAAAACGACATAGAAGGGGGTTGAACGGCATAGGTTGCCAGCTTTATATCCCACTACGTTCATATAAAACGGCAACAGTCAGACACCCCAGACGTTTGAACAGAAGTCTTTATATCCCACTACGTTCATATAAAACGTGTGGCTGGTGCCGCAGCATCATATTTGTTCGGAGGTCTTTATATCCCACTACGTTCATATAAAACTCGGGCGAACTACCCGCTGACGGTCAACAGTGAACGTCTTTATATCCCACTACGTTCATATAAAACGCGAATTACACCTCGTGTGTGGATGGCATTGACACACTTTATATCCCACTACGTTCATATAAAACGGTTGTGGAGAAAAGAGGCCCGAGAAGCTAAGCGACCTTTATATCCCACTACGTTCATATAAAACTTCAAAAAGTTCTATATCCTGAAAAGTGTCCTGTGACCTTTATATCCCACTACGTTCATATAAAACTTACGAACGGGACGTTATCATTTACACAGCAGAAAAACCTTTATATCCCACTACGTTCATATAAAACTGGAGATGATCACGAAGCGACTGTTCTAACAAAGCTGTCTTTATATCCCACTACGTTCATATAAAACGCAGGTGACGCATGTGGCCGGTATCGTCAAAATCAGCTTTATATCCCACTACGTTCATATAAAACCCTGATCCTACCGAATATGGAACGGGATGGGAGTATCTTTATATCCCACTACGTTCATATAAAACGTCGATGTCGAGACGATTGTACATTTCCTTGCCACCCTTTATATCCCACTACGTTCATATAAAACGTTGGGAGTAACCCAAGGCAGACCCAAGTTGTTCAGCTTTATATCCCACTACGTTCATATAAAACATTATCAGGGCGAAGGTGTGTTTCTCTCGGTTGATGCTTTATATCCCACTACGTTCATATAAAACCGGCCACCACCGTTTTCTGATTCTCAGCCGGAATCTTCTTTATATCCCACTACGTTCATATAAAACCATCGGACCGCGTACCAAGCACCTTTCGACATCACCCCTTTATATCCCACTACGTTCATATAAAACGTAGAGCTTATGAAGGCGAAGGGAGGTGACGATAGACTTTATATCCCACTACGTTCATATAAAACGCGGACATGGTGGTAAAGACGTACTCAAACTCAAACATCTTTATATCCCACTACGTTCATATAAAACCCTGTTAACCTTACAGGATGCAGTGTCCGGTTTCGAACTTTATATCCCACTACGTTCATATAAAACCGTAATCATCCTTGAAAACGTGGAAGAATTCCGGGATTCTTTATATCCCACTACGTTCATATAAAACTTGTGGTGTTGGATATATACGGAATCACGGGTACTTTCTTTATATCCCACTACGTTCATATAAAACGCGGACATTTGCATCCGCGCTGACGGAACGATCCTGCTTTATATCCCACTACGTTCATATAAAACATGAAGGACATTGTCAAGAACGCAACTTGTCGTGAGCTTTATATCCCACTACGTTCATATAAAACGAGTTTCGCAATCGTCAGCAGTTGCATCGCCTTACTCACTTTATATCCCACTACGTTCATATAAAACCCGGGCTTGAGATCGGTCGTAAAGCGACCAGTGACCCTTTATATCCCACTACGTTCATATAAAACGTGCCGGAGTCAGTTAGGACGCAGGTAGAGCAACAATCTTTATATCCCACTACGTTCATATAAAACACAGGCCGCCTGAGCAGCCGGCTCCCAGCTGGCAGGCTTTATATCCCACTACGTTCATATAAAACGTTATTGCCGCCGTTTTTGCCCTGCACGTGCTCATACCTTTATATCCCACTACGTTCATATAAAACGCGAGACTGGCAAAAAAGGATGGAAGATATAACATTCTTCATATCCCACTACGTTCATATAAAACGAGCGTATACTCATCGGCGGCGTATCGAAGGATATTGCTTTATATCCCACTACGTTCATATAAAACAGTCTTGTCCAGAATCTTCTTGCAGTATTGCAGCCGCCTTTATATCCCACTACGTTCATATAAAACTCCCGGACATCCTGCTGGAGCTGATCCGGGACAATCCTTTATATCCCACTACGTTCATATAAAACAACCCCCCTTTTGTGCCATCGGATAACTTAAAAGAAACTTTATATCCCACTACGTTCATATAAAACGGCCGGGTTCAAGCTGGTGGACGAGCCGCAGTATTTCCTTTATATCCCACTACGTTCATATAAAACCGGCATCAGGGGGCTGGATACAGGCAAGCAGTGGTACCTTTATATCCCACTACGTTCATATAAAACTGGACATCGAGCCGTACAGTCTCATGACCCGGAAAGCGCTTTATATCCCACTACGTTCATATAAAACTCTAGCAGGGGAGCTACTTAGTCTGATCGAAAACGCCTTTATATCCCACTACGTTCATATAAAACAGAGCGCGGAAGTCGTGTGATGCCGAATGGCGAATTGCTTTATATCCCACTACGTTCATATAAAACGTTCCGCCATTAACTTCTGCCTGTCAATGACGTCAAGCTTTATATCCCACTACGTTCATATAAAACAGCGCCCGGAATCGGGATCGGCGTCTCCCATGCGGGCCTTTATATCCCACTACGTTCATATAAAACCCCGAAGTCTCGGGGCTGAGGCACCACGCTATGCGCTTTATATCCCACTACGTTCATATAAAACCCCGTCGAATACGATGATACATCAGTATTCAATGTCCTTTATATCCCACTACGTTCATATAAAACTACAGGCCGCCTGAGCAGCCGGCTCCCAGCTGGCAGGCTTTATATCCCACTACGTTCATATAAAACAAAAAAGCAACCGGCATCGTCCGCCGCATTGATGATCCTTTATATCCCACTACGTTCATATAAAACCCCTGTTTCAAAAATAATAAAAAATGCCTGATAAATCAATATCTCCGGCTGTTCTGAAGAATCCTGGACGAAGTATGGAATGCATCGAACGATTAATCGTGTATCAGCATTATGGGCTACAATCACCCGCATTCCAATTGTATCAAGGGATCTGGGCTACGTTGCATAAAAATCGTTTGATGCATCATTCTAGAACAAGATCTGGTGCAAAGATCGATCCTCACCGATGATTTCTTTCTGTAAGTTCTTGGGATTCTCAATCATATAAACATAAATGGAATCTTCGCTTCGGATGATCTTCTTTAGTTCATTCAGACATTGCATCAATTTGCTTTTCGTAATATTCCCCTCAAATACTGAATTCTGAGACCAATCGAGATAAGCTTTCAGTTTCTTGCAGACCTTCTGTACTCGTTTCTCACCAACATCATAAGTGATAATCACATACATATCCTCACCACCAGGCTTTAATTGGTTTATACGTCTCGTCACCAATAAAGTGTTTAATGAGTTTGTATGCTTCCAGCCTGATCAGGTAACGATAAGATACATTACGATTCAGCTTTCGATGTTTGACAGTGGTATTCAGTTTCTCTTCATATGCGTCAAGAAACTTTCGTCTCCCTTCGTCATTCAGATATACCGCTCCATCTTTAGAATCAAAATGCTCATTTTTGATTCTCCTGTTATTCAACAATGACAAGACCAACGGGTCGATCACCAGAGGTTTGAAAATTTCCGCAACATCGAGACATAACGAGAACCGTTTCCTTGACGGTTCATGCAAGAAACTGACTGAAGGGTCAAGAACTGTCTTGTAAAATTCCGAAAGGATGGTAGTGTACATTAGACTATTTCCGAATGATATCATGGCATTGACTGGATCCTGCGGAGGTTGCTTGTTACGTTCCTCAAATGTCATTCCGTTCCTGATTAATCGTCCAAGTGCTTCATAATATACTTTGCGGCTACTGCCCTCTATCCCCATCAGCGACGGAATATCCGAGGCTTCGCGAATATTGGATGCAAGGGACTCCATTGTATTCACATACGATGTGAGGTCAGCATGATTGTTCTTTCGCAAATTTCTAATCATATGATGAATACCTGCTTCAACGAAGCACCTGGCCAGATACAGCCGTTTGCTGGTATCAAGCACATGTGCAGATTGCTGAACCACAATGTGTCCCGACACTTTGGACTTCCTTGGTGTGAAGGTACCGTCATAGAATCCATAATAATTATAAACATGAAAACATATCTGATAATGAGATAAAAGATGCAACAAAGATGTGTTAAAGTCAACCGATCCAAAGAAATGAATGCTGTTCGTTTGCTCTACGGGGATTGGCTTTTTAACTCCATCTTCATTTTCAAAATATAGCGTGTTATCTTTTCTCTTCAATCTTCCAGAAGATAGAATGTAAATATTACGATCCATTCACCTCTACCTCCCCAGAAAGGCAAAAATCCTTATATGCGCACTTCCCGCAATAAGGCAGCTTCTTGAACTTTGGGATCTCACTGCTGACGATACGCTTAATGTTCTTCATAGCAATCATCACCTGGGCTTCACCCGCTTCATCCAATAGCACCTCTATTGTTTTTCTTTCAGAAGGGTAACTCAGCAAGCCCTTTCGAAAAATACCCCTGCTCTTCAACACATAGAGATAATAGAGCATCTGCAAACGATCAGCAGCCTCCATCTTGCTGGTTAGTTTGATCTCACGCAGCACATCACCAGCCTGTCGATCGATACGGATATCTTCATCTGGAGCAAATTCTTTATCCATACGAGAGTAAGAATTTTCATGCACAATTTTTCCTGCTGTTACTCGTTCATTGCCGTCGTCTTCGAAGCGAATGCCTCGATGAAACAGCCATAGTTTACGCTTGCAGATGGCGTAATAGTGCATTTCAACTCCGCTGATTCCATCCATAAAACGACACCTCTAGTATTGATCAGAAGATTTCCTGTACCTCAACCCCGCACCTTCCAATGACTCCTCATCGAATTCATACTCCACATCGGCATGGCTGATCCAGTGCATATACTCCAGCCCGTGTTCTTCCAGTGGCCTCACAGCAATCTTTCTGAACTTGATCGCATCCACACCAAGCGACACCGTATACTGCTCCATCTGACGCCGCAATTCCCGTTTCTTACCTGGTTCCGTCTCCGCAGCATACCGTTTCCTCAGCTCGGCTACTTCCTCCCAATACTTCGGCGGGATCACTTCGACATTGCTGATCTCACGAAGCAGCTCCTGACTCTCCTGCGACGAGAGATCAAACATCTTGATATAATCGAAGAGATGCAATGCCTGATCAAATTTCCTCAAAAACTCCGTATCCTTCAGGTTCTCCCGCTGATACAGCCGGGTCACCATCTCCATCTTGTCACTTTCTCTCAACAGCACACCTTCATATTCGCGCAGCAATTGCACGCCCATCGCCGTAATGTCCTTGTGATAAACATGCCCGATGCCGGAAGCGTTCCTGATGAATATATGAATATTCGGCTCATCCAAGATGTAAGGTCTGACACGATAGCAACGACCCATCCTCTGGAACAGGCTATCAAGCGTGCACACCTCGGTAAACAGGTAATCAAAATCAACATCCACCGACGCTTCCACCACCTGTGTCGTCACCCAGATCCCGGGACCATGTTCATCCTTATCAAGATGCCATCCGGATCGGGCAAACTCGGTAATCCGCTGTTCCAGCATCATCTTGTGTTTCTTCACGAATCTGGCGTGAAGCAGATGTACCGGAACAGACAATCCCAGAACGCCGGTCTCCCGCTTCAATTCGTCATAGAGACGAATCGCCTGATCCACGGTATTGCAGATCACCAGCACCTTGTGGTTCATGCCCAATTGCACGATATGATCGGAGGACTCAAGCAACTCGCTGTCATGCAGCTTGATGCGATGGCGCAGCAGGTCATCATTCGGAAACTCGCCATAAGCAAGAGATATGCCGCGATTCCTCAGCCGCCTTCGCAATTCTTCCAGATACAGATTCGGCAGGGTAGCCGTCATAACCAGGAATTTTCCTCCCATCTCTGCGATGGTCTCCAGAGCCTTGATCAGCATCGCGGCAATATTGGGGTTGTACGCCTGAATCTCGTCCACTACGACCTTCGTGTAGACCATCGTAGCCAACTCCTTCTCGAATCCGCGATAGAGGAACGGGAACTTCAGGACCTGGTCGATCGTGGACAGGGTCAGTTTCTCGGACAGCTGTCTTGACGCCTGATAGCTGACCTCCGCATCCAGGAAGTCAAGATTGGACAGATAATCGAAGCTTCCGGAATGCAACAGCCCCAGGCTCTCAACTCCAACATTGTGTTTATCCTTCAACCTGGTGAACATGGCGTTCAAGCTGACCCTCAGAGGCAAGGTAATGATCCCTTTGGCATCATCGATCCATAGCATTGCCGCTTCCGTCTTGCCGGTTCCGGTGGAAGCCACCATTACCGTGCATACATCACGCTGCTCAAGGGCGAATTGCTGAGCCGGACGAATCCCGTACCTTGACAGGAACTTCAGCGTTTTCTCCCCGATATGTTCATCAACGCCCCTCTCAACCTCCACATGAGCAGATGCGGCATGATCGAGTCTGTGAAGCAAGCCCTTCAGCAACACATAACGTCGGAAGAAAGCCCTGTCCAACTTGATCTCATCAGCAGCCTCCTGCCGTTTCTCCAACATGTTCAGCAGCAGATTGCTCGGCTTCTCATACTCATACGACCAATTCATCTCTGCGAATAATTCTTCGACCAAGCGGCGATCCACAGTGTTCTGCATGAACTCCAGGATATCCTTGCGAAGCGGCAATGTCTTCCTCTCATGATGATAGCCCACCGCGTAGACAAGCAGTTTCCACGCTTCCCGGGACAAGAGCAGTTGCTTCTCCGGAAGCAAGGCAACAGACACATAGTTGTGGGGGATCTCTCCCTCCGGAGAGACAGGACAGGGGAGCTCAGGCTCCCCCAACAATCTGCGCAGTTTGTTCTGGAACAACAGATTTACCTTACCAAAGTCGTGTACTATGACCGCCAATCTCAGCAGCTCCCAGAACTCCTCGTCCGCCTTGATCCTCTTGCCGTAGCACGAACGCAGCTTGTCAAGCCCTTGCAGCAGCAGTCTCGTATGCTCGGCGATGGATTCTGTTGGAATCGACTTGGCGTATAACATCGAAACTATTCCTCCATTTCAGCTGGAAATGCGATCGGATAGCCATCCCGATCAACCATCAGATCCAGATGTCCGATCCATTCGCCAGCGGGAATATATCGGACCTTGATCCGCTCCCACTGTCGCACGCCTTCTCTGATCTCATACCTCCAGTTCAGCCGGTACGGAACCCCGCTCACATCATCCGCCTTGGCAGTTGGGATATAGATCGGGAGCACCGTCTCCTGATCATCGTCGACCGGCTTACAATCCACATAGCTGCATTCATCGACTCGCACGAGATCCTCCCATCTACCCAGGCTGAGCGGCGGGTTTTGATGGTGAAACACATCATGGATCTTGGCCAAGATGCCCTCGTCAGCATGCAGATGAACGACCAACTCCACATTCAGCAGCATGTGCATATAGATCGGCATCGTCGTCATTTCACGGAAATCATAGTTCAAAGCAAGGCCGTCCAACACCAGAGGAAATTCTCCATATTTGTGGGACTTGACGAAATAGTGCCTCTGGTAATCCACCAGCTTGCTTTCATACTTTCCCTGAATACTGATCGCCACCGGAATGTATTCATCCGCCTGCAACGCATGATGGATCATCCCCTTGACCGTGGAGTATGGCGGCAATGGGTAGGTCTCACCCACCTTGAACGCAGCAGGCTTCTTGTAACAGGCCGTTTCCTGGAACAGCCGCAGCCTCAGCACCTTCATCGGATCACGCCCCGAATGCTGCTTGCACATCTTGGCCGATCAACTGGAAGAATTGTTCGATGGAATGTACGGTACCGCATCTGTCGCGGATGTCCGATTCATTGTCCAGCCAACCGGTGACCAGCCCGATGCGCGTCAGCTCCTGACCGCTTGTCCCATTCCAGCTCGTCTGCAATGCTTCCTGAAGCGGATCGATGTTGATGCTCCAGCGGCCCGCACTGCCGCGCAAGCTTACGCGACCCATGAACAGCGGGTTCGAGAACGGATAGACCCCGCCGATCGCAAACAGTGGCGCCAGATTCTCCCGTCTTCCGCGAATATCTCGGTTTAATACCTTGAGGATGTCCAGCAACTGCTGAACCCGCTTCACCCGTTCTTCGACCGGCAGCTCGACCTCTTCATCTATGCCCACCCGATCCAGATCAACGCTGAGATGATACGCATAGTGACTGAGGTGCTGCTCGATATTCGCCAGGTTAGGCGTTTCCCCGGCACGCTCCGCCAACCCCATGTTGTTGAGGAATTCCATGTCTCCCTTATATGGCTCCAATGCAAGCGCATGGCTCAAACGGACAACGGCAGGGCGTTTCCGGGGCTTGCTGCCGGTCTTCAGATAGCCGAAGAGGTCCATCTCGACCGAATCGGCGATCGTGACATCCTCCTTGAATTGCACCACGCCTTTGTTCTTGTCCACCGTCTTCAGATTCCAGCCGAACAATTCATTGCCGAGCCGCACGATGTCATACCGGATGCTCTGCCGGGAAGCGAAGGTATATACCTCGCCATTGCCGCGATGGAACTTCTTCAGCTCGGATATATTGGCAGTTCCTTCACCGAAATTCAACGATCCCGCCTGGAAAATCACTGACAACGTTAATGTTTTCCTCATCATCGATCAACCTCCATTTGATTACTCATTGTTCGGATTATCCGCCTGCTCATTCGCCGATTCCTTCTGCTCACCGCCCAGCAAACCAGTGATGAAGGCGCCTGACCAGGTCGCAAAATCCACCTTTTCTTCATGAAGCACATTCAGCAGGGAGATCGGTACCTCCTCACCGACGGACAGATATAGCCTGATCGTCGTATCCAGGAACAGTTGCCTGTCTCCGGAACGGGCCGCATTCAGCAAACGATAGGCGATCCCCGCCGCTCTCTTGCTTCCGCTGGACACATAATCGGTGCTTTCGGATTGCTTGTCCGCCCTTCGCTCCAGTCCTCTGCGAATCTTCGCACCTTCCTGGGAGATGTAATAGATGTATCCCGCCTTTTTCTGCAACGCTGCATCCATCTCTCTTATTCCCTCCTTCTTCAACTGCTCGATGATCCAGCGCTCTCTGACGGCCAGATAAGCGCTGTAAGGATACCCTTTGCCTTGAATAACCGAGCGCAGATAATTCCAGATCACCTGCATGGGGTCGATGCTCTCCAGGATCAGCTTCAGGAATGCCTCCCGGATCGGCCTGTGCATATATTGCAGATTGCTTCTGCCGCTGCTGAAGTAGATCAGCACATGGCGAGGCACATGATAGTCATACAGAACCGTCTTCTTCATGTCGATATCCGACTGGAACTCGAGGATCTGAATGTTGGGCCGAAGCCGCCTCTTCGCCTTATAAGTCTCTCTTTCGATCAGCTTGGGGATCAGACGCTCGAAGGATTCGTTATGCTCCATATTGTCCAGGGCATTGTTATCTCCGTAGATCATCTCAGGCGTGCCGTCCCGGTATACGAAGCAGTAGAAGGTTTCATACTCGTCCTTATTGAAGTTCGTAAACGGCATCTGCTTGTAGCGAGTGAAGCTGGTCAGACCCGCAGGAGCCATGAACAACAAGAGCCGGATCCAGTTGGATATCGGCATCTGGTGGTGAGCATGTTCCCAGTTGAAGTTCACATGCTTTCCACTTATCCCCAGAGGGGCGAACGTCATCTCTTCGAAGTGAATGGTCGCCAGCCACTCCTCCTCGAAGCTGCATCTCAGCTTGCCATTTATGTAGGCATGAATCTCTTCCGGCTTCAGTTTCCTGATCTCATCGCCCCAACGCTTGTACGGGTTGCGATCTGAGTTCCTGAGCAGGTCGACGAGATCTTTCTGACTGTCAGCCGTTGGTTCCGGCCAGGTATCCAGCCACTGGCGAACAGCAACATCCAGTTTCACCGGCTCGACAAAATCCCGCTGCATATATTCAATATGTCCTTGAAGGTTTAATGAGCTGCGTGTAAGCTGCAACATACTCGTCTGCCCGAAGAAATTGTTGTTCAGAAAAGATCGAATCACGTTCAGCGTCAGACGCTCTTCAAACTGTTCATCCGATAACAGGTCCAGATATCGCTCGACAATCGACTCCATCTGCTCGTCCGTTGGCTCCGACTTGATGGATTTGATTTCGACTAACAGATGCTGCATGACTGTGATCTTGGGAGAGTTGGGAAAGTAGTTGGTCAATTTCTTGAGGTTGTTGTTGATGGAGTCTCTTAGTCGGGACAGCTTGTCCCGGGGGGTTTGATAACTCGATGCGAGAAGAGACCTGAGCCGCTCCTGCTCCCTTCGTTTGACAGAGTATCTGTGCATCAGATAGAGGAAATACCACTTAGGCAGATGGTCCAGGACGGATGAATCCACCTCCACATGATCATCCCTCAGGCGAATGGGTCTCTCTTCCAATCGGATATCGCGCCACTCCGGCAGATTGGCCACAGCCCATTCCTGCAGTCTCATGAGCGCGACTCCCGGGATGGCTGTCACATAATCGTCAATATGCAATTTTAGCTTCATCTCCTGCGATCACCTCCCTTTCCAATTCCAAATGTCCGAATCCCTGCCCATTCCTCAGTCCGCCCCCGTTATCCAATAACCACTTCAGATCAGCCGGATGGCCATGCAGGACGAAGGTTCCATGATATGCGGTAAAGTAGAGATAAGGGGTTTGGGCCTTGCCTTCTTCATAGGCCTGCTCATATGGCTGGTTTCTTTCCTTGATCACCACTTTCCTGTACGTAATGGGATCGATGCGAACCTTTTCGCTTAGTGGCTTGCCCCTGAGGCTCTCTGACATCCTGGAAGCGATCGTATGGAATTCCTCACTGAAGGTCGGGTCCGAAGGTGCCAGAGGTTTGCCATTCGCATCTTCCACCAGCAACGGACTTCTGGTCCTTACGACGATGCTCGAAGATTGAACGGTCTGTTCCCGGCCATACCGGATCAGCCCTCTGGTGAATTGGTAGTCTTTGTATTGGAATCGATGGGTCTGCTGGAGGCCATTCAGGAAAGGAATGATGAAGTCATAATCCGAGGATGACAGATTTAGCGTAAAGCCTCTGAGCAGAATCTCATCGCCATCATACCGGAATTGATCCAGGTACACCGAGAACACAAACGGCTTCGGCCTGTTGCCGTCATAGTATCTCAGATACGCCTGTTCATCTCCCGTACGCAAGCATTGTTTAATTATCGAGACGATACAGAGACGATATGCGACAGGGAGCTTATCCGTATGGAACTGTACACTCAGATTCATAGCGTCACCTCCTTTTCATAATTGATAATAAATAATTGGATTAATAGTAATAATTAACTATAATAGTATAGGACCACTTGTTTATTGTCAATATGTAATTTTTTGTGCAATAATAAAACATGTTCATATCTGAACCCCAGGGATCTAAAGATTATTTTATTGTCAATCATGCCTTTTATCTGAACGGGTGGGATACGCTTGTCCAGCTCGCTGACCTCCTTACGGAGGTCGCGGTCAATTAATATTTTACGTAAATCTTGTGACGACAGGTTGTCAGCGAATATATGTTCCAGGGACATCCAGATATGTATTTAGTTTGGTATCGAACAAGAAGTGGATCTGCTGGTCGAACGGATCTGTTATCTCAATTCGAGACTCGGCCTCGTACTGATTGATCGTTGTAGATCGACTATCAGGATAGGTGACCTTCGTTAAGGTTCCATCATCTTGATGATACGTATAACTATATGTTTTGCCGTCTACAGACGCGGTCAGAAGTTGTCCCGCCGCATTATAGGTATACGTCTTCACACTGCTGCCATGCTCATTCGTCCCCGTGATTTGCGTAGGCAGATTGCGACTATTGTAGTCATACGTGAAAGTTTGGCCTTCACGATCAACTCGATAAACCAGGTTGCTGTTTCGATCGTAGCTGAATTGCTCGCTCTGACCCTCTTCATCCATTGTCTGGATGAGCCTCCCTGCCTGATCATAAAATTTCTGCTTCACGGAGTCGTTCGGATAGATGGTCTTGATCAATCGTCCAAAATTGTCGTACTCATACTGGCTAACGGCAGAATAACTTGCACGTATAAACAGCATGAATTATCATAAAGATAGTAAAGACCGCAAGTGCTGCAACACCTGCGGCCATCCAGTAAGCCGAAGGCAGTCGGCTAA
>Ga0065720_1001325_pt1 | contig 20275 bp, 15 predicted proteins | sample Thericmetagenome_FD_59107 | JGI IMG/M metagenome (GOLD analysis project Ga0065720, IMG submission 59107) | Thermophilic microbial communities from the Joint Bioenergy Institute, California, USA of rice/straw/compost enrichment - eDNA_2 v2... | ecosystem: Engineered > Solid waste > Grass >...
GGCGGATGCCGCTATGCGGGTTCAGTTTCACCATACTCGGCCGTCCGGAGTGGTCGAGCCAGGCGATGGTGAGGCCGCCCGCCAGGCACGGCGCCACATTGTCGGGATGGCCTTCCAGCTCGGTGGCGAGGGCGAACACCTCGTCGTCGGAGAGCAACGCCGCCCCGGGCGGTGTCTCTCCCCGGAGTTCGCCGCCGGAATTCCCCCCGAGTCCTCCCCCGAGTCCGCTCCCGGGGTTCTCCCCGGGCTCTCCCCCGTGCGCGACGCCGCCGGCCGGCGCCCGGCCGTCGCGCGTCCCCTCCCCCGTGCCCGGCCGTTCCCCTCGCGGCGCCGCGCGCGCCGCGTGCGGTGCGGCGAGCGCCCTCGCGGCGAGGATGCCCGCGCAGATGGCGGCGGACGAGGAGCCGAGGCCGCGCGCGTGGGGGATCCGGTTGACGCACCGGAGCCGGATGCCCCGGGGCTGCGGAACCCCCATGCGGTCGAACGCGACCCGCATCGTCCTGACGATCAGATGGTCCTCCCCCTCGTCGAGTTCCCCCGCGCCCTCCCCCTCGATTCTGATGCGGACGCTCGTGCCGTGCGCGCCGCTCTCCGGCTCGAAGAGGCTCGCCTCGATCTCGTCGTGGAGGCCGAGGGCGAGGCCGAGGGCGTCGAAGCCCGGCCCGAGGTTTGCGCTCGTCGCGGGCACGCGAACGCGGACACTGCTATTGCTCATGCATCACCGGACTCTCTCAGCCAGGCTCTTGTTCAGCCGGGCTCTTGGCCGAATTGCGCGGGTCAAGCGAGTTCGAGCGCGGCGGCGGCCGCGTACGCGTCGACCGGGATGGTCACCGGAGCGGGCGCGCCCGCGATCGCCCAGTCCGGGTCCTTGAGTCCGTTCCCGGTCACCGTGCACACCACGCGTTCGCCGGGCCGTACCTGCCCGCGCTCGTGCGCCTGGAGCAGGCCGGCGACGCTCGCGGCCGAGGCGAGTTCGACGAACACCCCCTCCTCCTGGGCGAGCAGCTTGTACGCCGCGGCGATCTGACGGTCGGTGACCGACTGGATGTCGCCGCCCGACTCGTCCCTGGCGGCCTCGGCGAGTTTCCACGAGGCCGGGTTGCCGATCCGGATCGCGGTGGCGATCGTCTGCGGATGGGTCACCGGGGCTCCGGACACGATCGGTGCCGCCCCGCTGGCCTGGAAGCCGAGCATGCGCGGGGTCGCGGTGGCGACCCCGTCCCGACGATACTCCTTGTAGCCCATCCAGTACGCNCTGATGTTCCCGGCGTTGCCGACNGGCAGGCAGTGCACGTCCGGNGCGTCGCCGAGCACGTCGACGATCTCGAANGCGGCGGTCTTCTGCCCCTGCAGCCGGTCCGGGTTNACGGAGTTGACCAGGGCGATGGGGAAGTTCTCGGAAAGTTTCCTGGTCATGTCGAGGCAGTCGTCGAAGGAGCCGTCGACCTGGAGCAGCTTCGCGCCGTGCACGAGCGCCTGGGCGAGCTTGCCCATCGCGATCTTCCCCCGGGGCACGAGCACCGCGCAGGTGATCCCGGCGCGCACCGCGTAGGCGGCGGCCGAGGCGCTGGTGTTCCCGGTGGACGCGCAGATGACCGCCTTCGCCCCGCGCTCGACGGCCTTGCTGATGGCGACGGTCATGCCGCGGTCCTTGAAGCTGCCGGTGGGGTTGAGTCCCTCGACCTTGAGGAACACCTCGCAGCCGGTGAGCTGGGACAGCCGCGGCGCGGGCAGCAGCGGCGTGCCGCCCTCGTGCAGGGTCACCACGGGCGTCTTGGCGGTTACCGGAAGCCGGTCGCGGTATTCCTCGATGACTCCACGCCAGCCCCTGGCCATGTGGGTGCTCCTCCCGTACGGCGGCGCGGACGGCCGCCAGCCGATCCGATGCTGTTGTTCGATGCGGTATTCAGTGCGGTACGTCGTGGGGTGTTCGGACTCCACCGCCCCGCCCGATGCGTGATGATCGATCGTGTTCGCGGCCGTGACGCCCGGGGCCGACCGGACCGGCATCCCCCGCGTACTGCCCGTCCGTCGCGGTGGCCCGACGCGCCCCGCCGTCACCTGCGGTGTTGCGGCAAAGTCTACGACCAACCGCCGACATTCGCAGGACCGGAGGCCCACCTAATGGACACCAATATGGACATTTGCGGACGTACGGCACCGGCCGTACCCATGTCGACGCGGTGTCGATGCACTACAGTCGTGATCTCTCGACCGCTGTGTAACGAGGAGCACACGTATGACGGGTGACCGGGAGCGGGCGCGCCCCAGGATCCGGCACAACGACTACTCCCCGCTGACCCCGCCGGAGCCGGGCGCCTGGACGCCCACCCTCACGGTGAGCGTCATCATCCCGTCGCGGTCGCAGCGCCTGCTCGACCTGACCCTCGCCGCCCTCTCCGTGCAGACCTACCCGGCGCACCTCACCGAGGTCATCGTCGTCGACGACGGCACCGAGCCGCCGCTGCGGCTGCCCGAGATCGCGCCGGAGAACACCCGGATCGTGCCGTCCGCGCCGGACGGCTGGGGCATCGCGCACGCCATCAACACCGGCGCGGCGCAGGCCGAGGGCGAGATCATCCAGCGGCTCGACTCGGACATGGTGATCTGCGCCGAGCACCTTGAGGTGCTGCTGCGCTGGCACCACCTCACCGACTACCTCGTCACGATCGGCGGCAAGCACTTCGTCGAGGACGCCGGGGACGTCACCCCCGAGCAGGTCCGCGACGCGGTCGCGCGGGACGCGCTCGGCGAGCTGTTCGACCTGGCGAACGCGATCCCCAGCTCNACCGAGGAGACGATCCGCANGCTCGACGGGCTGCGCGCNGCGAAGAACCCGTACCACAACTGCACCGGNCCGACCCTGTCCCTGCGCCGGTCGCTNTTCCAGCAGGTGGGCGGCCTCGACCCGGCGGTGCTGCGCGGCTCGGACACCGAGTTCGCCTACCGGCTCGCGATGACCGGCGTGGTGTTCGTGCCCGACCTCGCCGCCCGGGCGGTGCACCTCGGCCTGCCCGCGCAGCGGGTGAACCGGGAGCGGACCGTGCGCTCGGTCGAGCCGTACCTCGCGCACCGCATCCCGATGCGCCGCGACCTGCGCAAGGAGCGCGGGCGGCGCTGGCTGGTGCCGTACGTGGAGGTGGTGTACGAGGTCGGCGAGGCGACCGAGCCGCAGGTGCGCGCGGCGGTGAACGCGGCCCTCGACGGCTCGCTGCCCGACGTCGTGGTCACCCTGGTCGCGCCCTGGTCGCGGCTGCCCACCGGGCGGCACTCGGTGCTCGACGACCCGGACTTCGAGCTGCGGCTGCTGCGCTCGGGGTTCGCCGACGACGACCGGGTACGGCTCGCCGACGAGCCCGCCGAGACCCCGTGGCCCACGCCGTACCGGTACACCGGCCCGGTGGACGTGCCGCTCGGCCGCGACACGCTGGAGCGGATGATCAAGGTGATGACCGCGGACCGCCCGCTCGGCGCCGTCGTGGTCACGCTGCCCGACGACCGCACCGCGCGGCTGGAGCGCACCGACGCGGTGAACCGCGCCCGCCTGCTCGCCGGGCCCGGCGAGGACCTCGACAAGGTGATCGACGAGACCCACGGCGTACGGCACGCCGAGATGGCCGAGTTCTGGCCGCCCGAGCCCGCCCCGGCCGCCAAGACGGCGGCCTCGGCCACGGCCAAGCCCGCCGCGCCCGCGAAACCGGCGGCGCCGAAGCCCGCCGCCCCGTCGCCGACGCCGGCCGCCGCGCAGGCCGCCAAGCCGGCCCCGAAGAAGAAGTCGCTGCTCACGCGCCTGCGCAGCGCGGTCCGCGACCACCGGTCGTGACCCCGGCCGCACCTGCCACGCTCGATGGCCGGCCCGTGCCCTCCCGGGCCGGCGCCGGCCGTCTCCGCCGGCGCCGGTCGTCTCCGGCGGCCGGTCAGGTCTTCGGCTTGCGGGTGACCGCGCGCTTGGCGTAGGCGGCGAGCGGGAGGCGTTTCACGGCGGAGCGGAAGCCGCCGGAGGAGGCGTTCTTGCGCAGGGCGGAGATCTCCTTGCGCAGGCTGCCGATCTCGCGGCGGAACTCGACGGCGCTCTTACGCCAGCGGGCGGCCTCCTCGCGCCACTTCGACACCTGGCCCTTGAGGCGCTCGACCTCCTTGTTGAGCCGGGCGACCTCGGCCTCGGCGTCCTGCAGGGCGCGGTAGGTGCTGCGGCGGCCCCTGATCTTCGGGGCCTCGGCGGCGGGCGTGAACTCGTAGGTCTCGCCGTCCACCCAGATCGTGCCGAAGGTGTCCTCGACGACGTCGACGATGTCCTCGTCCTCGTCGCGGGCGATCTCCGCGCGGGCGAACGCGGCCGTGCGCTCCAGCCGCGCGGAGACGATGCCCCGGCCCGCCTCGGCGCGGCCGTCGCCGGTCCCCGCGTCCGCCTCCGCCTCGCCGTCCGGCGCCGGGTGCTCACCGCCGCCCGCCGCCGCCAGGCCGTTGCGGCCGAGGTCGGCCGGCCCCGGGCGCTCGGCGAGCAGCACCGAGATGAGCCCGTACCCGTCCTCGATCGCCAGGTCGACGAGGCTGGCGATGGTGTCCTCGCCCGGCACCCAGCCGGCGGGGATGCGCAGCCGGAACGGCGCCTTGGTGGGCGCGACCTCGCGCACCAGCCGTACCCGGCCCTCGTGCCGGTAGTGGCCGTGGATGAGCGCGAGGTCGAGGTCGGGGTCGGTGAGCGGGGCGCGGCGCTCGGGGTTGAGGGTGTCCCACGGGCCGGTGATGACGACCGCGACGTCGGGCAGGGTGCCGGCGAGGCAGGCGTCCACGGTGGCGCGCACGTCCTCGTAGCCGGCGCCCTCCGCGTCGACCACCACCTCCACGTACGGCACCAGCCACTGCCGGGCCGGATGCGAACGCAGCCAGCGGTACTGCGGGATCCGGTCGGCGATGAACGCGTGGCTGACCCGCTGGATCGGCTCCCTGTCGCGCATCCGCATCGTGGGGCCGAGGTGGTAGCCGCGGGCGAGCGGCTCGGGGATGAACGCGGCCCCCGCCTGCGCCAGCCGGTACCCCATCTCGGTGTCCTGGCCGAGGAAGAGCTGGTCGTCCATGGGCCCGGCCGCCTCGAGCAGGCGCGCGTTCACCGAGGTGGCGCCGCCGATGTGCAGGCTGAAGGTGCGGTGCGCGTGCTCGCGGAGCCCGCCGGTGCGCTCCACCAGGTCCACGATCCACTCGTGCGGCTCGCTCGGCTCGAAGAGCTTGGCGAGGTCCTGGTGGACCACGACCTCCTCCGGGGTGGGCAGCTCGGCGGAGGAGAACCGCAGGTAGCCGGTGACCACGAGGTAGGGGGCGAGGTGGTGCCAGCGCATGTGCGCCTCGACCGCCTCCCGGTCGAGCACCACGTCGGAGTCGAGCCAATGGATCACGTCACCGGTGGCGACCGCGAGGCCCGCGTTGCGGGCGTTCGCCCGGCCCGGCGTGTCGCAGCGGATGATGCGGGTGCCGTCGGGGCGGATGTCGGGCAGGGTGAGCCGCGGCTCGCTGCCGTTGTCGACGACGATCACCTCGAGCAGCTCCGCCGGGTAGGTCTGGTGGGCGAGCCCGGCGAGGGTCAGGTCGAGTTTGGCCTGGTTGTTGTAGGCCGGGATGACGACGCTGACCCGCATCGACGGCGTCCACGAGCCGATCCTGGGCGGATTGAGGGACGTGTAGTCATTTCCGCGGATGCGCGGTGTCACGGATTCTCCTCCAAGGGCACCTCGGCCTCCGGCCAGGCCTGCGGAAACGCCGGATACGCCGGGAAGCTCGCGCGGCCGAGGAGGACGCGCCCGATGCCGACCGGGACCGCGCGGGCGGAACGCCCGCGGATCTCCCCCCTGCGCTCGGTCATTGCGCTTCCATGATTCGGCTTGGCCGGAACCCGCGCCACTGGTTCGTGGCAACTCTCAGGAAGTGGGCGAGCGGCAGCCGCCAGGTGTGCTCGGCCGCGCTCGACCTGCGCAGCATGTATCCCAGGCCGTGCGTGCGGTAGATCCGGCCGCCCGCCGCGTGGATCGTCTTGAGCAGCGCCGAGTCCACGCCCTTGGGCAGCGGCTGGAAGCCGCCCGCCTCGGCGAGGGTGTCGCGGCCGAGCAGGATGGTGCCGCCGGCGACGTGGTCCGACCAGACCTCGCTGCTGTAGTCGGTACGGCGCACGGTGACGTCGAGCGGCTCCAGGTAGAAGAACTCGGCGGCGGTGCCGACCACGTCCGCGCCCGAGTAGAGCCGGGCCATGAGCAGGTCGGCGAGGTGTTCGGGGCCGTACCAGTCGTCGTCGTCCCACTTGGCGATCAGCGCGGCGTCGGCGCGGGCGGCCGCCCGGGCGAGCACCTCGCCGAACACGGTCGAGGCGTCGGCCTCCAGCACGGTGATCGGGAGCGGGAACCGCCGTACGGCGGGCCGTACCAGGTCGGCGGTGAACCCGTGCAGGGCGAGTACGACCTGCACCTCCACGTGCCGCTGCCGGGCGATCTGGGCGAGCGCGTCCGGCACGTGGTGCGGGCGGCGCGAGGCGAGCACCACGGTCACCGGGGCGTCGGCGTTGTGCGAGCGCCAGGCGTGGCGGCGCAGCCGTACGCTGTGCTCCTCGCGCCGCAGGTCGGCGACGGACCGCTCCACGCCGGGCTTCTTCGCGGCGCCCTCGGCGGGGGCGGCGGGCCGGGGCTCCTCCCGGCCGTCGGGGCCGCGCTCCGGCCAGCGGCGCAGCAGGTCGGCGAGGACCGGGTCGGCCCGCTCCGCCCATGGCGGCACGGCCTCGGCGGTGAGCGGCACCCCGGCCGCGGCGAGCGCCGTGATCAGCGCGATCGCCTCCTGCCGTCCCTCGTTGTACGGCCAGCGCACCCGCAGCCCGCGCACCGTCCGCAGCTCGGCGACGTCCTCGGGCGTCAGCGGATCGCTCAGCCGCCGTTCCCCCGCCCACCAGGCACCTGAGTCACGCCGCAGTTCGGCCAGGTCCTGTGTGGGGGTGCGCTTGAAGCCCTGGGGCGTCAGGGTGCTGGCTCCACTGGCGATGACTGTCATCTGCTGATCTCAACGCTTGTGCCGGAAGAAGGATCGANGCCGGAGAAGGCGAGAGACCAGTATCCACGAGACCAGGCGACGCATGTGGCGATTCAGACCTTTTGGACATCCGCCTCGCCCATCACCGGTGCCACGCCGAACAGCCGGAATCCCTCGCGACGGCCGGCCGGCGAGCACCGAATCCGTCGTCCGGCACCGGCGTGCAGGCGCTTCCCATGCCGCACACGCCGATCACCACGCGGAATCCGGCACGTCACGCGTTCCGCCCGTCCGCCTCGCCGATCCCCGCGCCACGCCGGCCGGCCGCGACCCCGGCGGGGCGCCGCTCGGCCGACGATCGCGAATCCGCCGTACGGCATGCAAGATGCACGCCGTACCTCGCGCGGAGAAAGCCCGGCGATCGCAACGGGCAGGCTCAACCGGGCCGCCCGCCGGCCTCGGCGGCCGGGCCGGCGCGTCACGGACGACGACGGCCCGGTGCCGCGACGCGGCCGATCCGCCGGGGCGGCTCAGATCGGGCGCGTCAGGCGCGATCAGGCGCTGATCAGCGGTCGTCCTCGCCCTCGACGCGCATCACGCTCACCACGGCGCGGACGATGTCGAGCTCCCGCAGCGACTCGATCGTGGCCGACAGCGCGGCGTCGCTCGCGTGGTGGGTGACGATGACGAGCTGGGCGTCGTCGCCGTGGCCCTCCTGCCGCACGGTCTGGATCGACACGTCGTGCTTGGCGAACCTCTCGGCGACCCGGGCGAGCACACCGGGCTTGTCCGCGACGTCGAGCGACACGTGGTAGCGCGTGACGGTCTCGCCGATCGGGTGCACGGGCAGGTCGGCGTAGGTGGACTCCTCCGGGCCCCGGGTGCCCGCGAGCCGGTTCCGGGCGACCGCGACGATGTCGCCGAGCACGGCCGACGCGGTCTGCGGGCCGCCCGCGCCCGCGCCGTAGAACATGAGCCGCCCGGCGGACTCGGCCTCGACGAACACCGCGTTGTACGCCTCGCGCACCCCGGCGAGCGGGTGCGTGCGCGGGATCATCGCGGGGTGCACGCGCACCCCGACCGAGCGGCCGTCCTCGGACCGGGCGCAGATGGCGAGCAGCTTGATCACGTACCCCATCGCCGCGGCCCCGGCCACGTCGGCGGCGGTGACCTCGGTGATGCCCTCCCGGTACACGTCGGCCGCGGTCACCCGGGTGTGGAAGGCGATCCCGGCGAGGATCGCGGCCTTCGCGGCGGCGTCGAAGCCCTCCACGTCGGCGGTCGGGTCGGCCTCGGCGTACCCGAGGGCCTGGGCCTCCTCCAGCGCGTCGTTGAACGACGCGCCCGTGGAGTCCATCTTGTCGAGGATGTAGTTGGTCGTGCCGTTGACGATGCCGAGCACCCGGTGCACGTGGTCCCCGGCGAGGGACTCGCGCAGCGGGCGCAGCAGCGGGATCGCCCCGGCCACGCTCGCCTCGAAGTACAGGTCCGCGCCGTACCTGCGGGCGGCCCCGTGGACGGTGGCGCCGTCCTCGGCGAGCAGCGCCTTGTTCGCCGTGACGATCGACTTGCCCCGCTCCATCGCGGCGAGGATGAGCGAGCGGGCCGGCTCGATGCCGCCGATCACCTCCACGACGATGTCGACGTCGTCGCGGGTGACGAGGGCCTCGGCGTCCGTGGTGAGCAGCGCGGGGTCGATCTCCACGTCGCGCCTGCGGCCGAGCCGCCGCACCGCGACCCCGGCCAGCTCCAGCGGCGCGCCGACGCGCGCCTCCAGGTCACGGGCCTGCTCCCGCAGCAGCCGTACCACCTGGGAGCCGACCGTGCCGCAACCGAGCAGCGCGATCCTGAGCGGCCGCCCCGCGACCGGTTTCTCCGCGTCACCGGGTTTCACAGCTGCCCCCTCAGCAGGTCTTCTTCGGTCTCCCGACGGATGATCACCCGCGACCGCCCGTCGCGGACCGCGACGACGGCGGGCTTGGGCAGGTAGTTGTAGTTGTTGGCGAGCGAGCGGCAGTACGCGCCGGTGCCCGCCACCGCGAGCAGGTCGCCCGGGACCACGTCCGCGGGCAGCCACAGGTCGCGCACGATCATGTCGCCGCTCTCGCAGTGCTTGCCGACCAGGCGCGACAGCATGGGCGCGGCGTCGCTCACCCGGGAGGCGAGCCGGCAGGTGTACTCGGCGCCGTACAGCGCGGTGCGGATGTTGTCGCTCATGCCGCCGTCCACGCTGATGTACGTGCGCAGCCCCTCGACGTCCTTGACCGTGCCGACCTCGTAGAGCGTGATCCCGGCGAGCCCGGCGATGCCGCGCCCAGGCTCCACGGTGAGCCGCGGAATCGGCAGGTCGGCGGCCTGGCACGCGCGCGCCACGATCTCCCGCAGGCTCTCGGCGAGGATCTTCACGTCCGGCGCCTCGTCGCCCTCGACGTACGGGATGCCGTACCCGCCGCCGAGGTCGAGCTCGGGCAGCACGACGCCGTGCTCGTGCTTGATCTGCACGAGCAGCGAGGCCACCCGCCGCGCGGCCACCTCGAACCCGGCCGTGTCGGTGATCTGCGATCCGATGTGCGAGTGCAGGCCGACGAGTTCGAGCTGCGGCATCGCGAGCACCCGCCGTACCGCCTCGGCCGCGGCGCCGCTGGCGAGCGAGAACCCGAACTTCTGGTCGTCGTGCGCGGTCGCGATGAACTCGTGCGTGTGCGCCTCGACCCCGGTGGTCACCCGGATCAGCACCTTGGGCCGCCGGACCTCACCGGAGCTCTCGCCGCCCCCCTCGGCCCGGGCGCCGGGGACGTTCCCGTTCAGTTCCTCGACGATGTACCCGAGCCGGACGATCTCCTCGAAGGAGTCGAGCACGATCCGCCCGACGCCGACCTCGACGGCCTTGCGCAGCTCGGCGACCGACTTGTTGTTGCCGTGCATCGCGATCCGCTCCGGCGGGAACCCCACGCTGAGCGCGACCGCGAGCTCCCCGCCGCTGCACACGTCGAGGCCGAGCCCCTCCTGGTCGATCCAGCGCGCGGCCTCCTTGCACAGGAACGCCTTGCCCGCGTAGAAGACGTCGCTGTCGGAGAACGCGGCCCGGTAGTCGGCGCACCGCGACCGGAAGTCCTCCTCGTCGATCACGTACAGCGGCGTGCCGTATTCTTTCGCCAGATCCCTCACGTCCACGCCGCCAACGGTGATCGCCCCGTCGGTACGGACGGCCGTTCGCGGCCAGATCGACGGGTTGAGGGCGTTCAGGTCGGCCGGGAGCAGCGGAGGACGTTCCTCGGGCAGCAGGTCTGCGTGCCGGTCACCGGCGGGATGGGCGAATCGACTCACCCGCACGAGGTTATCCGAACCTCTGATCCCCCTGCGCCGCCTGCCCACCAGGCGAGACACCTTCTCCCCCTTCTCCCCCACATGCCAGGTCACCCACCGGGCGTCCGCGAGCACGCCCCCTGCTCCGCCCCTATGAGCCCCATGGGCCGCGGGTGGACCTGGCCGCCTGACGACCCAGGGGCATGACAGAGTTCTGGACGGGACGGCGAGGAGCACTGCCGGGCAGCGCACGGGCCCGCCGGGGTCAGTACTTGACCTTGAACCAGACCACCCGGCCCGTCTCGGTGTCGTAGAACCCCCACTCCTGCGCGAACTGCTCGACCAGGAACATCCCCCGCCCGCCCTCCCCGTCCGGGTTCCTGCAGACGCGCGGCACCGTCTCGGCCCCCGCGTCGATGACGTCCCCGTGCACGACACCGTCCGACTCCGCGATGTGGAGCGTTATGCGCCCACCTTGCCCGGATCGCGAATGCCGGACGGAATTGGTGAGCAATTCCGAGACGATGAGCATCACGTTATCGAGTGCTGGATGCTCCGCCCCGAGAAGCCGCTTCACCCACGATCGGGCATATGAGACAGAAGCCGCTTCCCCCGTCAGGTTCACGCTGCCCAGAATGCCACCCCACCCCGTTGTCATCACCGACACCCTTCATTGCTGGAGTCTTTACCCAATCAGGATGCGCATAATTACTGACCGAGGGTGGTCAATCTGGTTCACACCCTCCTCACGATTCCCGTGAGCGGGTAAATGCAACGAGGAAGACGTATGTCGCTATCGGTAAATATCAACCCAGAAGACTCGCCTCTCGCCCGCTTCGCCTACGAGCTACGAACACGCAGGCTGGAGGCCGGCCTCACCCAGCGGCAGTTCGCCCGAAGAATCGGATTTTCCGCCTCGCAGGTCGCCATGGTGGAGACCCTGCGCCGTAACCCCGACGAGCTCTTCGCGATCGCCTGCGACAAGGAGTTCGGGCTGAAAGACCACTTTACGGGCATGCGCAGGGCCATCAAGTGGGAGATGGTCCCAGAGCATTACCGGGACTGGCGGTCGGCCGAGGAGAGGGCCGACGAGGTGCACATCTGGACCCCGATGCTGATCTCCGGGCTGTTCCAGACCGAGGCCTACGCGCGGAGCATTTTCGAGGACGAGCCGGGCATCACCTCCGAAGAGGTCGATGCCAGGGTGCATCGCCGGATGCAGCGCCAAAAGCTCTTGACCAGGGAGAAGGGCCCGCTGATCGTCAGCCTGCTCGATGAGGGGGTCCTGCACCGGCCCGTCGGCAGCCGGGCGGTGATGCGGGAGCAGCTCGACCATCTCCTGACGATGGCGGCCCATCCCCGCGTGACCCTGCGCGTCGTGCCCTATGACTCGTACAGCATGGTCGGGCTCGCGGGCGGCTTCTCCATCGCCTACATCCGGGGGGCCGCTTATGTTGTTTATCTAGACTCCTCACCGATCGGCCGGACTCTCCAAGATCGAGATGTCATCAGCCGGCTGCTGCCTCGCTGGAACGCCCTGCAGGCGGCGGCGCTGCCGGTACGTCCGTCCATCCGCAAGATCACTGAAATGAGGGACGCATGGACCTGACACACGCACAGTGGCGCAAGTCCACCCGATCGGCCGGCAACGAAGGCGAATGCGTCGAGGTGTCCACGAACCTTCGTGATGTCATCGCCATCCGCGACAGCAAGAACCCCACCGGCCCGGCCCTCATCCTCACCCCGGCACAGTGGGCAGACCTCCTGGACGACATCAAGAAGGGCCGGTTCACCTTCTGACGGGATCGGACATGAGAGCCCGGGGTCGACCGGCATGGGAATGGATCGAAGCGAAGGTACGGCGAGGGAGCGGCCCGGCAGCGGCTCCTGCCGCACCGCGGCATTCGGCACTCCGCTCATCGGCGGCGATACTCGGCCGAGCCACGCGCTCGAACGCTCTGCGTGATGAACTCCGGCTTCTCGTGACTTCTGTCAAGGACCAGCACCATTCCCGGCCTGCGCTTCAGCTCCGCCAGATGCGCCGGCCGGAATCCGGCCTCTTGCGTACCGGCATCGCGGGCCCCGCCATCCGCATGGTAGGTGATGTCCGGGTCGAATGCCGATGGCCTGCGCTCCGCCCGCCGGCCATTTCCAGGGTCGTCGATACGAAATGATGTGCCGTTTCCCAGGATGATCCAGGGCGCCTTCTATCTGGCGTCGAAAACGATCGCGTCGTCCCCGTCGCAGGTGAGAGTGGATTCGACATCCTCGGTGACCGATCGCGGTCGTTCGACAAAGTGGTAGATTTGCGCCACGTTCGGATCACGGCCACACCAGGAAAGTATGATGCGGAGATTTCCATCGCGATCGACGGTGATTCCGGTGATGGCTTGATCAGGGCGGAGCATCCTGTCGCGCCGAGAAGGATCACGGCCGCGACGGGCATGCCTGATATTCGTCGCGCATGAGGCGGATCAGGATTCTGCCCGGAGGGGCTGAAGAGCGGTTCCCGGCAGGGATCATCTTGTGATCCATCCGAGGCTCATCGGCCGCGCCTGGTCATAAGGATGATCAGGGTCACCTGGAGGACGAGTACCGCTGCCGCGATCAGTCCCGCCGCGACGGCCGTCCCCTCCTCCGGCAGCCCGTTGATGCATCGCGTGGCATCGCCGCCCTCACGCGAGGTGCAGGTTCCGCCGAGGATCGCGGCGACGATGAACCAGTTGACGAGCAGTAGCGGAATCGCACCCAGAATGAGCAGCAGCGGGGTGAGGCTCCGCCGGCCGCCTTTTCGACCGCCTTTCGCCGGCACCGGCGCGCGACGCCTGCCCGCGTGCGAATCACGGCGCATGGCCGACATACAACCACGGATGCGGTCCGCCGGACAGAGGCCGCGGTTATACGCGTCGGTCGCCCGCGGCTGAGATCATCGGCGCATGCGCCCCGGGAACAGGGATGAGCGGCCGCTTTCGCGGTGGTACTTCGTGGTACTCGCCGCGGTGATGCTGGTCAGCTGTTATGTCGCCAGCACGCCGCTATGGTCGGGCGACTTCATGCTGTTCGTGTTTCCCATCTGGATGACGCTGGGCGTGTACTGGCTCGCCCGAATGGTCGGGGTGAGCCGGAGGGCGGGGTGGACCGCNGTGGGACGGCGGTGGATTCGGTGGGCGGTGCCGCCGCTGATCTTTCTCGGCATGGTGGCCGTGCTCGTCTCGGACGGTCCTCGACGGGTGCGGTTGGCGTTGTCCGAGCCGAGCATGCGGGCTTACGCGGCATCGATCACCGAGCGCGACACCGGGGAATGCCGCTGGCTCGGGCTCTACCGGAGCTGCTGGGCCGAGCCGGTCGACGGCGGGGTCCTGATCGGGATCCGCGATCTCGATGTGCTGGTGGACCTGGGACTCGTGGTGAGCGCGGGGAAGGGCTTCGCATGGCTGCCCGCGGGCCGGCCGCCCGCCGATCGGACCATTGACGACCGCTACCGCCGCTACGCCGGGGACTGGTGGATCTGGCACGGCTGGGACAGCCTCTGAGGCCGATCCGGTCAGTTGACGTTGAGCCGGGCGATGTGGCGGTCGGCGGCCTTCACTATGGCGAGGAAGGTCCGCTCGGTTAGGCCGGCCGGGCAGTCGGGGTCGCGGTCGCTGCTGAAGGTGACCTCGACGACGTAGTTGCCGTACCGCGCCCGGTAGGCCCAGCCGTAGCAGTGCGGGGTGAACTGCGGGTGGTTCTGCATGCAGCCCATGAAGGCGGAGTCGGCGGCGAGGTTCTCCGCGCTGAGGTCGACGGGGCGGGCGGCTTCGCGCAGGATCGGGTCGTCGAACACGCGGCCGTGGGGGGCCGCCTCGAACTCGGCTCGGGCCGATGCCGTACTGGGGTATCTCAGGACGCTCTGGACCAGCACATAGTGGTCGTGGCGGGCGCCCCACCTGCGGTTGATGGAGGAGTCGGCGCCGAAGAAATCGGGAAACAAGTAGATTCTTGAGTCTTTAGCACGGGCGCGGACAAAGGGGACATCGGGCAGGTCTTGCGCGTCGACCAGCAGAGCGGCCGTGTCGACCCGCTCGGTCACCGGCCTGCCGACTCCGCTTGCCAGGAGCACCGCGACAACGGCGGCGACGAGCACGGTGCCAGTGACCGCGAACACGGCCAGAATCCTGGCCGCGCCGACCGGCTGGTACGTCACAGCCGACGAATCCGGTCGGCTTGGTTGCCGGTGTCTACGCATATCCGATACCTCGGGCAGCCTGATAAGGCGTGAACCGTTGATTTCACAGGACACGCTCGTTCCCTGAACAGCGGCGACCCGGCGAGCCCGTCGCGCGGGCTGCGAACAGGCGCGACCGCCCGCCCGGCGGGTCACCTGATCAACCGGGATGAACTACGAGGTCAGCCGACCGTCCACCCACATCTCTGGCGCCGGCCCTGGCCGCCGGCACGGCTCGATGTACCGGACAGACTGCACAACTGCCCCACGAAAGCACACGAAAGCACTAAATACGACTTGTGCGACTCAACCGCACCGCTCCAGTCCTTAAACTTTAAACTACACCAGTCGATCCTGGTTTGCACAGACCTGACCGACAAACATCAGTGAACGGCCACGATGGCAAACTTGGCCGGTTTGGCACGCGATGCCATAGATAGCAGATAGGCGAAGCGTGTCGCACAGACGGGGTGCGGCCATGGCTTTGAACAGCGGAAACAGGCCGATTATCGGCCACGCGCCGCCGCACGGGAGAAGGCGACAGAAACCGAATCAATTTCTAGGATGAATACGCCTTTTTACTCCGGTTCAGCCACGGTTCAGACATAAAGCGAAAAAACACCCTCGATCGCAANTGGCGATCGAGGGTGTTCGTCCCCTGGCCGGCCGGGGCTCGCCGTACCGGCGGCGGGATCAGGCGGTGGCGGTGCCGCTCACCTGCTCCTCCTCGGCCTGGTCCGCCTTGAGGGAGAACCAGTAGAAGCCGTGGCCGGGGAGGGTGAGCAGGTAGGGCAGGTCACCGATCGGGGGGAAGACGACGTGGCCGCGGCACTCCACCGGGCTGATGCCCTTGAAGCGGCTGAGGTCGAGTTCCACCGGCTGGGGGTACTTGGAGAGGTTGTTCACGCAGAGCATGCGGTCCTCGCCGTCCTCGCGGAGGAAGGCGAGCACGGCCGGGTTGGGGGACCACAGCTCGATGTAGTCGCCGGTGCCGAAGACCGGGTGGCGGCGGCGCGTCTCCAGCAGGTTGCGGGTGAAGTTCAGCAGCGAGGTGGGCTGCTTCATCTGCGCCTCGACGTTGATCGCCTGGTACCCGTAGATCGGGTCCATGATCACCGGCAGGTAGAGGCGGCCGGGATCGCCGTCGGAGAAGCCGCCGTTGCGGTCGGGGGTCCACTGCATCGGGGTGCGGACCGCGTCCCGGTCCTCCAGCCAGATGTTGTCGCCCATGCCGATCTCGTCGCCGTAGTACATGACCGGCGAGCCGGGCAGGGAGAACATCAGCGCCATGAACAGCTCGATCTGGTCGCGGTCGTTCTCCAGTAACGGGGCGAGGCGGCGGCGGATGCCGAGGTAGGCCCGCATGCGCGGGTCCTTGGCGTACTCGGCGTGCATGTAGTCGCGCTCCTCCTCGGTGACGGTCTCGAGGGTGAGCTCGTCGTGGTTGCGGAGGAAGATGCCCCACTGCGCCTTCTCGGGGATCTTCGGAGTGCGCGACATGATCTCGCTGATCGGCATGCGGTTCTCCCGGCGCACCGCCATGAAGATCCGCGGCATGAGCGGGAAGTGGAACGCCATGTGGCATTCGTCACCGCCGGTGGCCGGGTCGCCGAAGTACTCGACGACGTCCTCGGGCCAGCCGTTCGCCTCGGCGAGCAGCACCCGGTCCGGGTAGAGGCGGTCCACCTCCTTGCGGATCCGCTTGAGGTAGGCGTGCGTCTCGGGCAGCCCGGCGCAGGTCGTGCCCTCCCGCTCGAACAGGTACGGCACGGCGTCCAGCCGGAACCCGTCGATGCCGAGGTCGAGCCAGAACCGCAGCACCTCCAGCATCGCCTCCTGCACCGCCGGGTTGTCGTAGTTGAGGTCCGGCTGGTGGTGGAAGAACCGGTGCCAGTAGTACTGCTTGCGCACCGGGTCGAAGGTCCAGTTCGACTCCTCGACGCCGACGAAGACGATAGGGGCCTCTTTGTACTTGTTCGGGTCGTCGGACCAGACGTAGAAGTCGCCGTAGGGGCCCTCGGGGTCGTGGCGGGAGGCCTGGAACCAGGGGTGCTGGTCGCTGGTGTGGTTCATCACCATGTCGGTGATGATCCGCATGCCTCTCTTGTGCGCTTCCTCCACCAGCTGCACGAAGTCCGACAGATCCCCGAATTCCGGCAGGACCTTCATGTAGTCGGAGATGTCATAGCCGCCGTCGCGCAGCGGGGATTGGTACAACGGAAGCAGCCACAGGCAGTCGACGCCGAGCCACTTCAGGTAGTCGAGCTTCTCGATGAGCCCGCGCAGGTCGCCGGTGCCGTCGCCGTTGGAGTCCTTGAAGCCGCGGACGAGCACCTCGTAGAAGACGGCCCGCTTGTACCACTGCGGGTCCCGGGAGATGAAGTCCTCCGAGACCGGATCAGGGCAGCCTGAAGCGCACATGAGTCCTACTCACATGATGATGGGAAAGAGGGTGTTGGTTTGGGTTCGCCGCCGTGGGCCTCTTCGTCGAGCCCAAAATGCCCTGGTCAGAACCCCTGATCGTGTCGCGGTTCCCCGTGCCTGGCGGCGCTGGATGCGAACATTACCAGTCTTACGGGCACCCCATATCGGCAATTTCCGACAGACTGCGTTGTCGCAGGTAGGAGAAGGGTGCCCGCACCGCCACGGGGGGCGACGGTGAGACCGGACCAGAGGGCTCCGGAGGGGGCTCCGGGCCGGGTCCTGGACCGGGCTCTGAACCGGGCTCTGGGCCGGGGCTCAGGACCACGGCGGGGTGAGGTCCCCGAGCAGGTCCTCGTAGTCGGCGAGCCACGCGCCGAACACCACGAGGCCGCGCAGCCAGAACCGGGAGTTCCAGGATCGGAAGGCGGTGAGCGCGTCCGGGCCGTCCTCGATCACCTGGAGCATCTGCTCCGAGAGCAGCCCCTCGATCGAGGCGACGCGGCGCAGCATGCGGTGGCTCCACTCGCGCGCCGCCGGGCCGCCCGAGCGCAGCGGCACCCGCCGGTTCGGCAGCAGCCACACGTTCGTGGAGGGCAGGGACGCCACGCGCGGGTTCGCGGCCCGCAGGATCTCCCGGTAGAACCGGCCGCCGTCCTTGCGGGTCACCGGCACCGAGAGCGCCGCGTCGAAGAAGTCCGGATGCAGGAACGGGAAGATCGGGGTGGCCTCGGGGCCGACGAGGTTCACCGGGGAGCGCGCGATGCCGCGCGCGGTCCGGGTGTGCAGTACGCTTAGCGGCAGCTCGGCCCGGTGCCCCCGCAGCATCGAGGTCGCCTGGGCGAACGCCTCCCCCACCCGCTCGTCGATCCACGCCCCCGCACGCTCGGAGAGCACGGGCAGGTGCGCCTCGCCGTTCGCCAGCGAGCGCAGCAGCGCGGCGCGCCGGGACGCGGCGTCCTCGGCGTCCACGGCCGCGGAGAGCAGGAAGTTCTTCATCAGCGGCCCGCCCGCGAGGCCGTCCACGAGGGGCCGCCCGGCCTTATGGACCTCCCGGGCGAACGGGGCGTACCACGCGTGGTGACTCGTCTGGTACTCCAGCCGGCGCGCCGTCCACAGCGCCTCGTCGGGGTAGGCGGCGGCGTCCTGCGGGATGATCCGGTGCGGGATGCCGAGCTCGCGGGTGATGTAGCGGGCGAAGTCGATGTCGTTGTCGAGGCCGTCGTCCGGGCTCGTCGTCCACGACTCGACGTCCATGCGCCGGGCGACCGCCACGCTCGCCAGCAGGCGCGAGTCGTACCCGCCGCTCACCGGCACGAGCACCGGCCGGTCGTCGTACGGCTTGAGCGCCTCGTGCAGCAGCGCCACCATGTCGCGGGCGGTGACGCCCCGGTCGACCGGCTCCTCGCGCACCCACCGCGGGGCCCGCCGGTCCACGGCGACCCGCCCCCGGCGGCGCGACCAGGTGAGCGCGGTCGCGCCCGGCAGCCGCTTCACCTCGCGGTACGGGGTGTCCTCCAGCAGCGGGTAGGTGAGCTTGAGGATCGCCGCCCAGGCGTCCCAGTTCACCTCGTACGGGCGGCGGGCGAGCGCGAGCAGCGGCTCGATCAGCCCGGAGAAGTAGACCGCTCCCCCGGCCTGGAGGTAGTACACGTCGACCAGGCCGAACGCGCCGGCGTGCAGCGTCACCTCGTCCGGGCCGTCGACGAGCCCCGGCGTCTCCCAGCCCTCGGCCACCTTGAGCCAGGACGGCGCCCGCTCCATGCCGCCCTCGGGCCGCCGCGTCCCCCAGGCGAAGGCGCCCGGCGCGTACGGCTCCAGCGGGGCCGAGCCGTACAGGACCACCCCCGGCGCCTCGTACACCGCCTGGGTGGCCGGGCCCGCCTCGCGGAGCGCGGCCAGCCGGTCGGCGGTGAAGGGGCCGAGGGCACCGCACACGTACGGCCGCGCGGTGAAAGTCGGCCAGGTGCCCTTGCGCACTCGACTCTCCTTCGTTCAGGCGACTTGGGTGTCAGTTGACCCGGCACTCACCCCGCAGAGTGTACGGAATTGACGGAAACGGCCGGGTCCGTGGCGCGTTGGTCGATATCCTTTCTCGACCTCAGGGACGATTCGGGGAGATCGGATGTCGGAGTTGGAGGCTACCCGCCAGGCCCTGGCGGAGGCCGTCGCCCACGCCTCCCGGGCCGCCGAGCTGGCCCGGCTGCTCGAGGACTACCGGCGCCGGTTGGACGAGGCGGCGCGGGCCGAGGCCGAGGCCCAGACCCGGCTGCGGGAGACCGAGCAGCGGCTCAGGCTCGCCGAACGCCACCTCACCAGGCTCGCCAAGAACCTCGCCGAGCAGCGCTTCCAGACCGAGGTGGCGCAGTGGAAGCTGGAGTCGGTCCGGGCGAACCGGTGGCTCCGGCTCGGCGGCGCGATCAACGCGAGCGGGAAGAACCCGGCGCGGCTCGCCCGCGAGCTGCGCAGCGTGCGCGCCCCGGTGAAGCGCCGCCCCGCGCCGAAACGCTCCGACTTCCCGCCCGAGGTGCCCGACCTGGAGCCCAAGCAGCGGGACGTGGTCGACCCGGCCCCGGCGCCGAAGGTGTCGACGCCGCTCGCGGACGGCTTCGTCGTGCCGAAGGGCCCCACGGCGCGGCCGTACATGACCGTCGCGTGCATCGTGGACCGGCAGACCGAGGCGCTGCTGCGGTACGAGTGGCGGCAGGTGACCAACTTCGGCCCGGACAACTGGCGCGCCATGCTCGACCAGCACCAGCCGAACCTGCTGCTCGTCGAGTCGGTACGGCCCGGCCACCGGCAGGGCAACGGCGGCCGGTGGCTGGAGGCCCTGGCGCTGGAGACGCGGGATCTGCGCGACCTGCTGGAGGAGTGCGGGCGGCGGGGCATCCGCACGCTGTTCTGGCACTCCGGCGGGCCGCTGTCCGCGTTCGTGCCCGCGGCGATGTACTTCGATCACGTGTTCACGTTCAGCGAGGCGCGGGCCCGTGAGTGGCGCTCGGCGCTGCGCCGCGACCAGGTGGGCGTGCTGCCGCACGCGGTGCAGCCCCGGGTGCACAACCTCGTGCCCGCGGTGGACGGCGGGCGCACCGACGAGGTGGTCACCCTCGGCGAGGTGCCGCCCGCGGCGCTGGGCCTGCCCGCCAAGGGCGACGCCGAGGCGGCGACGGGCCCCGGCTGGCGTCCGCTGCCCGGCCAGCGACCGGACGACAAGATCAGTTATGACGACCTGCTCACCGCGTACCGCAGGCCGGCGGTCGTGGTGGCCGGGCCGGACGCCGACCCGCGCACGCTCGCCGAGCTCGCCGCCTGCGGCACGCCCGTGTTCGAGGTGCC
>Ga0065720_1019770_pt1 | contig 20266 bp, 11 predicted proteins | sample Thericmetagenome_FD_59107 | JGI IMG/M metagenome (GOLD analysis project Ga0065720, IMG submission 59107) | Thermophilic microbial communities from the Joint Bioenergy Institute, California, USA of rice/straw/compost enrichment - eDNA_2 v2... | ecosystem: Engineered > Solid waste > Grass >...
CCCGGGTGAGCTTCGACGCGCCGTGGCGGGAGCAACTGGAGTGGATCCGCCGGAGCCGCGACCTGTTCACTCCGCGCGCGTACGCGGCGCTGATCATGAGTGTGATCAGTGCGATGGCCGCGCCGACCGGAGGTCCGCAGGGGTTCTGGACGCTGTTGCGGGAGGCGCACGGCTACGGCCGCCCGGGCGTGATCGACTACGTGACCTTCCTGCAGGTGTGGCTGGTCCCGCAGCGGCTCCGGCGCACGGTGCGGGATGTGATCCTCCGTCGGCGCAGTGCGCCCCCAGACCGGGAGCGGGAACCGGGGCGGGCGGGATAGATCCGACCTCCGCCGGAGGAGGCCGGGGCTGGGTGGCCATCAGTTGATGAGAGTCGATGTGTGGTGGGCCGGGTCGACCCGGTCGCCGGCGCGGCGGCGGGGTCTCGGTGGCGCTCGCGTGGCCGGTTGTCCGTGCTCAATGCGCGCTGCTAGCCTCTCCCCGTACCTGTCATCGTCCGAGATGGGCGATCTGTGGTGTCCAGGGCGGCGGTGTCCGGCGTCCGCCAGCCGCCGGCGAGGAGGTCACTGTGGCGCGGCGCGCCGATGAGGGGTCGTCATGGCGCTGGTTTGGCGACTCGGGCGGGCCGGGTGACACGCCGGATGGCCCGGGGGCCCACGAACCCACCGTGCCGCTGCGGGAGCCGCCGCCGGCGTGGCAGCCGACCCCGACCCGCGGGGACGTGCCACCCCAGGCCGCTCCGTCAGACGCCACTCCGACCCACGCCGCGCCGACCGGCGACCGGCCACTGATGGGTCAGCCGCCAGCCTCGGTGCCGTCGTCGCCCGGCTCCGGCGGCGAATCGGTGCCGTTCGCGCCGTTCGGTCAACCGGCGCCGTACCCGCCCATCACGCCGCCGGTGGACTCTTCGCCGTCCGGGGTGTGGCGGCCCGATGCCGACTCGGCGCCGCAGGAGACACGGGCTGAATCGTCGCAGCCTGAGTGGTCGCAGGCTGAGTTGGCCCAGGCTGAGTCGTCGCAGTCAGAGTCGGCGCCGTCCGGTGTTCCGGAGCCGCACCCGGCGCCGAATCCGGCCGACGCGGAGACGGCGATGATCCCGCGGGTGGCGTACTACGAGACGGCCATTCTTCCGAAGGTTGTGGACAAGCCGGAGGCGCCACCGACGCTGCTCGATCTGGCGATCCGGTACGGTCTCAAGCCGGCGGGAACCCGTCCATCGGTTCGCGAGTACCTGGGTCAGCTGTGGAGCTACCGGGAGTTCATCGCGGCCTACGCCAATGGCCGGGCCATCGCCCAGTACGGCAACACTCGCCTCGGGCGTCTGTGGCAGGTCCTCGGTCCGCTCATGAACGCCGGCGTCTACTTCCTTGTCTTCGGCGTCATCCTGGACCTGCGCCGCGGGATGGACAACTTCGTCGGTTACCTGACCGTCGGCATCTTCATCTTCGCGTACACCCAGCAGGTCGTGCAGCAGTCCGCCGCCTCCATCAGCGGGCAACTGGGACTGGTCCGCGCGATTCAGTTCCCCCGGGCCAGCCTGCCGATCGCGAGCGTTCTGATGCAGTTGCAGACATCGCTGATCGCCATGGTCGTGCTGGGCGTGGTCGTGCTGGGCACGCGTGAGCCCATGCGTCCGGATTGGATCTGGCTGCTGCCCGCGCTGGCGCTGCAGACGGTCTTCAACACCGGGCTGGCGCTCGGGGTGGCGCGACTCGGCGCCGAATTCCCCGACATCCGGCAGGTGATACCGCACGTGATGCGCATCTGGTTCTACGCGTCCGGGGTGTTCTACAGCGTCGACTTCATCCTGGCCAACCTGCCCGAAGCGGTCGGCAACGTGGTGCGAGCCAACCCAATGCTGATTTACATTGAGCTTGCTCGCTACTCGTTGTTGGAGAATCCGCCGCTCGCGTCGACGTTCACTGAGCTGTGGATCATGGGATTCCTGTGGGCGTTGGTGGCCGCCCTGTTCGGCTTCCTCTATTTTTGGCGCGGTGAGCCGGAGTACGGACGTGGCTGAGCCTCGCGAACCGGTGGGCCGGGGTCCCACTGGACAGACCTACACCCGTATCCCGACGGTCGTGGTACAGGACCTTCACGTCGTTTACCGGGTGCACGGCCCCGCGCGAAAGCGCGGACTCCTCCGGCGCGTCGCCACCGGATCGGCGTCCGGCCCCGGCCGCGAGGTGCACGCCATCCGGGGCGTGACCTTCGCTGCCTACGAGGGCGACGCGATCGGGCTCATCGGCAGCAATGGCTCGGGCAAGTCGACCCTGCTGCGGGCCATCGCCGGCCTGATCCCGGCGTCGAGTGGCGCGATCTACACCAGACGGCAGCCGTCGCTGCTCGGTGTGAATGCGGTCCTCCTCAACGACCTGTCCGGCGAGCGCAATGTCGTTCTCGGCTGCCTGGCCATGGGCATGCGGCGGGCTGAGGTCACGCCCCGGGTCGCCGAGATCATCGAGTTCTCCGGGATCAACGACCGCGGCGACTTCGCCTCGATGCCGATGCGTACCTATTCGGCCGGCATGGCCGCGCGCCTGCGGTTCGCGATCGCCGCCGCCAAGGAGCACGACGTGCTGCTCATCGACGAGGCGCTCGCCACCGGCGACGGGAAGTTCCGTCGGCGCAGCGCCCAGCGCGTGCAGGAACTGCGGGCCGGGGCCGGAACTGTGTTTCTCGTCAGCCACGACTCGCGCGCGATCCGCGAATCCTGCGAACGGACAATCTGGCTGGAAAGTGGCGTGATCCGGATGGATGGCCCCACCGACGAGGTGGTCGATGCCTATGAGGCGTTCATCGGGGAGAACTCGTGATGCGCTTTGAAGCGGTCGCCGCCGGGGTCGGGTCGGTTCGCCGATCCTGATCGTTTGCCGCGTCCTACCCCAGGACCACCCGGTCACGTCCCGGTGTCACCAACGTCGTCGCTGGTCGCGAGAACCGTCGACCTCCCGACTGGTCGGCACCCGGTGACGTGCTGGTCCGGTCGTGTGGGCTCCCCTACACTGTCTGCCACTGGGCGCCGACGTGGCTTCCGGGTTGCTGGTTGGTGTTCCAGCGATGGTCGGTACCGCGGTTTCCGTCCGGCGAGCCTGGGGAGGTGCCCTGCCACACAGCGCGGCCGGAGATGACTGCTCATGAGCCATGTTTGGGCCGGACGTGACATTGCTCGGCGTTGACCGCGGCGACCCGACGGAATTGGATACCGGGCACCCGCTATTGGTGTTGCCGTTTGTCGTCTGACGGGCGTTCCGAGCGCTGCGGAAGTGGACCGACGTGAGCGGTCGGTCCGTGATCTAGGAGGAGGTTACGTGCGCGTCTTCGTGGTAACGGTGGCGAAGCGACCGCCCGCGGAGGCGGCGCAGCTGTGGCCGGAGGTGGCCCGACGCATTGACGCGGCGTTGAGCGACCCGGTGTGGCTCATCCGTGACAACGACCGGCGCGAGTCGTGGATTTCGCCGTTGGGACTGACGCGTATCGATGTTGTGGCGAATGAGCCGCCCAGCACCGGCCCCCTCATCCATCGCTACCCGAACGGCACGGCCGCGACTTGGACCGGGCACATCGACGATCCGTCGTTCGTCGCCGACCATCCGGATCCCGATCGGGTGGCCCGCCTGCCCGGCGCCTTCGCCTTGGCGCTGGCCAGCGACGATGGCGCTGACGGTTTTACTTGTGTGCATCGCACCGAGCCGCTGTACGTCGCCGAGGGGCCGGACGTCCGTGTTCTGAGCTCGAGCGCGAAGGTGGCCCACGCGGTGGCCGGGATACCGGACCGGGAGCCGCCCTACGACGCCGTGCTGGGCCTCTGCGGCGCGGGCCGCATGATCAACGATGTCACGCCGTACCCCGGTGTGACGGCGGTACCCCGCGATACGCATGTCGCTCTCCGTCTGACGGGCATGACGGAGAAGAGGCTGCCCGCCCCGGACATCGACCCGGCCGCGCCGGTGGAGGAGTACGCCGACATCTTCATCGAGGCCCTGCTGACCGCGGTGCGGGCCGCCGGGCGCGAGGGCCCGGTCGTCGCTGACCTGACGGGGGGCAAGGACAGCCGGCTGGTCGCCGTCGCCCTGGCCGCCGCCGGGGTGGATTTCACAACGGTGACGAGCGGACACGACGCCCACCCGGATGTGATCCTGGCCAAGCGGGTGGCGGCCGTGCTGGGTGTGCCGCATCAGTCGAACAGTCCGGCTACCCCGGCCGGGGTCGTCGAGGCCAGGCCGGCGAACCGGGCGTACCACACCCTGCGGGGCTGCGAGGGAATGATCAGCTGCTATGACACCGTCAACGTGCTGGCCACCTTCAGGGTCGGCCAGACGCGGGTCGGTGGGCATATCGGCGAGGCTCTGCGCGGCGGTTCCCAGTTCGGGCTTGGCGCAGGGTCGACGGCCGTGGTGAGGGCCCGCATGATGGATCGCCTCGCCCCCCACTACATGCTGCTGACGCCGCCGGCCAAGGCCCGGGTGGACGAAATCGTGGCGCCCCACGATGAAATGCTCAAGGTCGATGGGCACCGCAGCGGCGAGGAGGTCTTCCTGTCGCTGGGAGCCGGACGCTGGCACGCCGTCAAGCGCGCGGCGTACTCCATTGGCGGGCCCCGCCGGGAGATCCTGGCTGACAACCAACTGTCCCGGATCGCGGCGGCCGCCAACCAGGAGGCGGTCGCGCACGACCGGCTGATCCACGCCGCCATGCATCGCCTCCGGCCCGAGCTGTGCACGATCCCGTTCTACGGGCACCGGTGGGAGTTCGAGGCGAAGGGACCATCGCCGTACTGCGATCCCGAGCACTGGGAGGAGCGCGCGGCAATCCCGTACCGGGGTGGTGGAGCCTGGGAATGGCGGGACCAGTACCCGGTCGAGCTGCATCGCTACTTCATCGAGAGCATCCTCTCCGCGCCCCGCCTGTTCGACGACCTGCTGGACCGGGCGCAGACCGAGGAGTTCCTCTGGGGCGGCGAGTATCCGAACAGGTCCTACCTGCATGTCCGGCTGACCTGGGCCATGTACACCGCCAGCCAGCTGCTGCATGGGCTCGGCTCCGAGCCATCGGTGCCGGACGGTCCGCTGTTCACGATCCCGATCCCTCAGGCGGTTCAGGACGAGGCCGTGCACACTCCCAAGCCGGTGGTGCGCGTGGATGGAGCGGACTACCGGCAGTGCAACCTCTGCGACACGGTCATCGCCACGGCGGAGATCCCCGAGGGTGGGCGCTGCCCGTCGTGCGGCGCCGGCCCGGAGCATCGAGGGCTTCGGCACGTCTTGGACAACTACGGCGACGTCCTGCACGGCCGGGCCGTCCTGGCGATCGGAGCGGCGGATTCCGTTCCGCGCGACTTCTTCGCCGCGGCGGCGGACGTCACCCTGGTCGACCGGGCGGGCGAGGCCGCGGATGAGGAGACTGTCCTGCGCGACATACCGGCGTCCACACAGGACGCTGTGGTCGTCCTCCCGTCCGCGGAGCCGGCACCGAGCGCCCGGCTGGTCGAGCAGGCGGCTCGGGTTCTGCGGACCGGCGGCGTCCTCGTCGGCGTAGCGCCGGCCGCCCCGGCCAAGGATGGGGAGGCAACGACGCCACCGCTGGCTCAACTGGCCGCGTCGGCCGGGCTCACGGTCACGGTGCTTCCGGGCCTGGACCCGGTCCTGCGGCGGGCGCCTCTCGTCGTGCTGGCCTACCAGGCCGCGGAGCATCAGGTGCCGGCCTACCAGGCCGGACAGCGTTAGCCGACGACGGCGCGTCAGCTCCGGCGCTGGATGGCGTCGGTCCGGACGGTGCGGCGCCCACCCTGGGTGCGGTCGAGGTAGTCACCGTAACCGCTGGCCCGGCCGTGCTTGGTTGCGTGCTCGCACATCTCGTGCAGCCGGGTCTCGGGGTCCGGGCCGGTGCCGCCGGAGCCGTCCGCCTCGTCGGTGCGGCTCAACAACGACCACGAGTGCATCACGAGATTGAAGGTGCGTTCGTACCGCTTCTGCTTGATGATCCGCGAGTAGACGTGCTCGTACTTCTCCGCCGTGATGGTCTCGGGCGACCCGACGTCGACCGGAATCTCGATGAGGCCGTTGTCCCAGACGAACGGCTCATGGCTCAACGCCGGGTCGCCCCCACGCAGACTCCGGTCGCGAACGGCGTCGCGGCGAACGTTCGAGAATGCCTCGATGCCGAGCTCGCCCGCCGCGCGCACCAGATCCTTGCTGAACCGGTACCCGCCCGAGCGGAAGACCCGCGGCCGCCGCTGCACGAACCGCTCGTAGACCGCGATGGTGTAGTCGAGCATCAGGCGGGCCATGTCGTACGGGACCACGTCCAGCAGCGACTGGCTGAGTTTCGCCAACCGATCGCGCTCGATCGATCGGGGCGTCGGGTAGGGCAGGTCCTGCGGGTGGAGATGCAGGTGCACCTCATGCCCGCGGCCGGCGAGGTGGTCGATGATCTCGGCCAGTCGCGCCTCCCCCTCGGCCGCACAGCTGGCGAAGTCGACCATGAAGTTGCCCACGATGCCGTGCTGCTCGAGCACGTCGCAGATCCGCCGGATGCCGAACTCGCCATCCGCACCCTTGCCCCAGACGAACTCGTCGATGGCGCTGCCGGTGGCGGGGCGGTACGGGTTACTGGCGTCGACGTCGAAGGAGAAGAAGAAGTCGACGGGGTTGGTCGGGGCCAGTTCGATCACGAGGGTGCGCAGCGTGACGGGTCCCCGGTCGTGCCACGCCCGGAATCCGATGCGGTGCACGGGGCTCGCCACCGTGAACGTACGGTCGGTCCGGTGCAGGTGCGGTCCGGTCCGCAGGTACAGGTACGGGGGGAGCGTGCCCTTGGCCGACGTCCGCAAGCCGTCGCCGCCGGCCTGCGGGTCGGCCATGTCGAACGCCACCAGCGCCCCGATATCCTCGGTGAACTCCTCGCCCTCGACGATGGCGGTGAGGCGGTACTCCTGCCCCGGTTGCAGGCTGCACGGCACCCACTGCAATTCGTTCGTCAGCTCGCGATCGGCGGCGAAGGCGACCGCGAACGGGGCCGGTCGTCCCGGGCCCTGGAGCCGGCGAACCGACTCGGCTGCTGCTGTCGACTCAGCTGCCGCCATCGTCTCCTCCAAGTGGTCGGGTCGGTGTGGGATACCGTTCGCGCGGACGACTGTTTGGCGACGGAAGTGGTCGCGCCAGAGAGCGCCGGCGGAGTTCCGGTAGCGTATCGGACCCCGGCCAGCGTGAGCGTCGCTGGACAAGCCGAAAACTTGACACCCAGCGGGGATTCCGCATATCTGTCACCGACCGAAGGCCAGGCGGATATCCGTCATGGCCGAAGTCCGGGCGGCGCGCCGGAGTGGGGTCTGGACCTCATACGACACGGGATCTGGCATGCTGGCGGCGTTCGGTGTTCGTCGGTCGGGAGGGTCCATGTCAACTCTCGTTGTTCACATCGCGGGCGCCCGGCCCAACTTTCCCAAGGCGGCTCCGGTCATCCGCGCCCTCGCCGACCTGGGTGTGGCTCAGAAACTCGTACACACGGGCCAGCACTACGACGACAAGCTGTCCGACGTGTTCTTTCGACAGCTTCGGCTGCCGGAGCCCGATGTCAACCTGGGCGTGGGCTCGGGTAGCCAGGCCCAGCAGACCGCCTCGATCATGGTGGGCCTGGAGGATCTGCTCGGGCAGTGGCGGCCCGCGATGGTGGTGGTCTACGGCGATGTGAACTCGACCGTGGCCGCCGCGCTGGTGGCCGCCAAGCTCGGGATTCCGCTGGCTCATGTTGAGGCTGGTTTGCGGAGCTTTGACCGGACGATGCCGGAGGAGATCAACCGGATCGTCACTGACCGCCTCGCGGACCTCCTGTTCGCCACCAGCGCCGACGCCGTCGCCCATCTCGGCAACGAGGGGACCGACCCGGCGAAGATCCATCTCGTCGGTAACCCCATGATCGACACCCTGTTGGCGAACCTCGACCGGCTGGACGCGGAGGCGGCGCGGGTCGAGCACGGGGTGACGGGTCGCTACGCGGTGGCCACGCTGCACCGACCCGGCAACGTGGATGACCCGACGGACGCGGCCGAGCTGGTCAAGGCCATGCACGCCGTCGCCGACCAGGTCGAGACCGTCCTGCCCCTGCATCCGCGCGGCCGGCAGACCCTGCACCAGGCGGGCCTGTTCAACCATCCCCGGCTGAAGGTGATCGATCCACTGAGCTACGTCGACTTCTTGGCGCTGGTCCGGGGGGCGGATGTCGTGGTGACCGACTCGGGCGGCGTGCAGGAGGAGACGACGATCCTCGGTGTGCCCTGCCTGACGGTGCGGCCCAACACCGAGCGGCCGGTGACGATCACCCACGGTACGAACCGACTCGTCACCCGGACAGAGCTTCCGGAAGCGGTGGCGAAGGTGCTGGCCGTCGGCCGCCCCGAGACGTGGCCGGTGCCGCCGCTGTGGGACGGCAAGGCGGGCGAGCGCATCGGCGCGGTCATCGCGTCGAACCTGGCCTGACGGTGGAGTGAGACATGGTCGTTCAGACGGACTCCGTTCCCACCGCCGAGCACGCCGCTCGGGCGACCGTGTCCGCGTGGACGCCGCCCGAGTCACTCACCGCCCGGCACATCCCCCGCGTCAGTGGGAGCTTCGAGAACGTCGTCACGCCCGCCCGGGAACTGTGGGGGCCGTGCCATCTCGTGCCCGGCGTGCGTTACCGGGTGCGCGCGCTGATCAGCGGTACCGCCGAGACCGGCGACAACGCCGCGATTCTGCGGCTGCCGGGCGCCGAGGGCGGTGAGAACCTCCGAACGGAGTCGCCGGCTGGGCCGTACATGTATCTGCGGACCGGGCCCGGCCTGCACCGGACCGATCGGACGTTCACCGTCAACGCGCCGGTCACGCGTTTCGGCCTGCGGAAGTGGGGCAATCGGGGCGACTCGGTCGTCCGGGCGCTGACCGTCGAGGCGCTCGATCCGCGCCCGCCGACCGACTTCTTCCTCACCTTCGACGTCGAGGCGCTCACCATCCGGGCCGATCGCGATCACATCGACCGACTTGTCTGGGGTCGGGTGGACGGTCGCGAGTACGGGCTGCGCCGCCTCTGTGACATCCTCGACCAGTACGGGCTGCGCGGGGTCTTCTTCTTGGACGTCGCATCGATCACGCGTGACGGCGACGGGCCGGCGCGGGAGATCGTCGATTTTCTCCGTTCCCGCGGCCATGAGTTGCAGATGCACCTTCATCCCGAGGAACTCGCCCGCCAGTGGGGCTTCCACGTCGAGGAGGGCTTCGACGGCTTCTCGTATGAGACCACGAAGCGACTGCTCGACTTCACCATGACCACGTTCGAGCGGATCACCGGCGAACGGGGGCGCGTGTTTCGTTCGGCCGGTACGCGGTTCAACGTCGAGCTTCTGCTGGCCGCCCAGGCCTTGGGGATCGAGGCGCTGAGCAATGTCCGCGGTCCCGTGGTCGGGGTGGCCGGGCTGGGGGGCGACCCGCAGGACGTCCACGAGCTGTTCCGCTGGGATGCGGGCCCGATCGAGATCCCCATCGACTACTCGGCTGAGCTGTACCGGCCCTTCGCACGCTACGAGGCGGCCTACGACCGGGCCGTCAGCCGCAAGTCCTACGCACCGACCTTCGACATCCTCTTCCACTCCTGGTCGCTGGCGGCCGAGAACGAGCAGGGCCTGCGACAGATATACCGCCCCGACTATGAGGAGGCCTTCCACCAGATCTGCGCCCACGTCAGGGACAACGGCCGCACTCGGACCCTCAACGAGTACCTGGATGAGATCAGCGTCGAGCGGGTCGTGCGCACGAGCATGATCCTCGCGACGGCGGCGAAGGAGGACGCGGCGGCCCGTCGGGGTGACAGCTTCACGAAGAACGCCGACCTGGTCCACTGCACCGTCTGTGATCAGCGGGTCGGGCCGGCCCGGATCGTGGACGGGCGGTGCCCGGTCTGCGGCGCTGGGCCGGCCCAGCGCCAGCTCCGGTACGTGCTCGACCAGTACGACACGGTGTTTCACGGCCGGCGCGTGGCCGCGGCCGGCGCGGCCCAGTTGTCGGCCTGGGGGCTGCTCGCGGGCGCGGCCTCGGTGCACGACGTCACCGAAGCTGATCTGATCGGCATCGACGGCGTCGTGGTCATGGGGGACGGCTCCGTCGCCTTGGCGGAGGCGGCCGAGCAGGCCGCCCGCCTTCTGCCGCCCGGTGGGATCTTCGTCGCCACGGCGCCCGCGGCGGTGGGGCCCGGCGACGGCGACACCACGGCCCAGGAGCGGGTCGCGGCGTACGAAAAGCTCCTGTCGCAGTGGTTCACGGTGACCTCGGTGCCGGCACATGACCGGGTCACCGATGTCGTGTCGCGGGTCTACGTTGGACTGCGGCGGTAGGAAGCCATGCCGCCGACGGTCGTCGCGAGCGCAACCAACCTGCTGATCCCACGCCGAATCGAGTGGCATGACTGCCATCTTGTGCCGGGGGAGACGTACCGACTGCGGGCCATCATCGAGGGGACATCGGTGGTGGCGCCGCGGGCCGCCGCCATCGTGTTCGACCAGGCCGTTTCAGGCTCCGGACTGTCGGTCGCTTCGGTCGGTGCACATATTCGCCTGCATACGGCCCCTGGCCTCAACCGGGTGGACCGGGTGTTCACCGTCGACAACGAGGTATCCCGCTTCGGCCTGCGGACGACCGAGGAGCCGCCGACGGCGGTGATCCGGACGCTGGCCATCGAACGCCTCGACCTCCAGACGCCGAAAGTCGATTATTTCTTGACCTTCGACGTCGAGGAGGGCATGAACGAGTTTCTGGCCAACCCCCTGGACGACCGCGTGTGGTGCCGGACGCGTGACGGCGAGTACGGTATCCGCCGTCTGGTCGCCATTCTCGATGAGCACGGCCTCCGCGGTAACTTTCTCATCGACTTCGGTTCGTGCCTGCGCGAGGGGGAGCGCCGGCTGCGTGAGATCGTGGATTACCTGCTCGGTACCGGGCACGAGGTCCACGCGCATCTGCACACCAACAAGGTGGCTCAGCTGTGGGGCGTCGAGTACGACGACTCGTTCCTGCTGGAGGGGACCGACTACCACCAGCTGCGCCGGCTGCTGGACTTCACCGTGCGCGCCTACGAGCGGTGCGTCGGTCGACCTCCGCGAGTGTTTCGGTCCGGCTCGTACAAGATGGGCGCCGAACTGGTGCTCGCCGTGGGCGCGGTGGGCATCGAGGCGCTGAGCAACGTACGGGCGAATGTGGCCGACCCGCTCCTCAAGGGGGATCCCGTCCCCGCGCTTGAGCCCTTCACCTGGGAGAACGGCGTCATCGAGATACCAGTCGACCTTTCATCGCCCGAGGCTGGCACGCTCGAGACCTTCCTCATCAATCGTGACCGAGCCGTCGCTCGCAAGACACACCACCGCACGTGCACCCTCGTCATGCACTCCTGGTCGCTGCTGCGCCGTCACCCCGGCGAGCCCGAGCCTGACCCCGAACGCATCGAGCGTCTTCACCAGATTTGCGATCTGGTCAAGCAGGGACGGGCCTGGGGCTTCGGTGAGTACCTCGACCACCGGGGTCGTGTCGCCGGGCACCGCTACTTGTCCCACATCCAACCAGCGGGCCAGTCGGCGCCAGCGGCCGTCGTGGTCGCGGACCGGACAACCTGCAACGTCTGTGACACGACCTTTTCCCGAGCGACGGTCGACGCCGGCGAGTGCCCAGGTTGCCGCTCCCGACCAGACGACCGCCGGCTGCACGACGTCTTTGCCACGTTCGGACGACTCCTTGACGGCCGCGACGTTGTGGCGCTTGAGGCGGAGCGGCTGCGCCGGCTGGGTCTTACCGACGGCGCCGAACGGGTGAGGGATCTGGCGGCCCTGATCGCATCCGACCAGGCCGCGGAAGGCAGCGTGGATTGCCTTGTCTATCTGGCCGACCTACAGACGGCCATCACGTTGGCGGAACGCCTGGTGCGTCCGGGCGGCCTCCTCATCGCCCCAGCGGCCGAGGACGATCGGCCGCCCTCCGGGCTCCAGATCTCGGAGAGCTTCGACGCCTCCGCTTTGCCGGGGTTCGACCCAGTTACGGGTCAGGGCGGAATGGTCGTTGTCGCGAATCGGGCTACCGGGGAGAGGGCAGGCTACGTTGACACGTCCGACACGCGCCCGTAGTCTCTCGACGACCAATCAACCGTGTTACTGCGGGGCGACTTTGTCTGTGGAATTGAACGCTGAGATGCTCGGACGGTCCGCGCAGGTTGCGCGGGTTGTGTCGCTGGTCGAGATTGAGTCGGTTGTTGGTGCGCATCAGCAGACCCTTGCGCCCGTGATTACCCGCAACAGCGTCGGGGCCGAGCGGCTGTCGGCCGGCGCCGTGTTCATGCGGCCCGGTTGGATGAGCAGGCCCCACATTCATGAGCGGTCGGAGATCGTGGTCATGTGCCTGCGCGGGTGGGCGGCCACTCTGGTCGGCCCCGACATGACACCGCACCTGCACGGCCCCGGGGAGTTTGCCTATGTCCCACCGGGCGTGCTGCACGTCGGGGTCAACCTGAGCCGCCGGAGTTCGCTGGTCGCGCTGGAGGTCCGAACGGATCCGACCTTCAACGACGACGTGGTGGTCGTGCCCGACTATGAGCAGGCGGCTCGTGCGGCCGTGGCGGAACTCCAGGATCGGGCGGCCGCCGGGGAGTTGGAACTCCCCAGCGACTGGGAGGACTCCGACAGCACGGTTCGCTGGCAACAGTGGGTGCACGACGAGGCCACTGCTCAGTGGTGACGGGGCTGTCCGAGCTCGCTGGACGCCTACGGGAGAGCCTCATCCAGCAGCTGTTCACCGAGTTTCGCGACAACCCGGACATCATCTCGTTCGCGGCGGGTGCGCCCGACGAGCGACTGCTACCGGTTGAGATCCTCGACGCCATCACCGCCGAGGCAGCCGCCGGGTACGGTCGGAGGATTCTCCAGTACGGGCCGGTGCAGGGATTTCCGCCCTTGATCGAGGCGCTGCTGCCGTTGCTGCACCAGCGCGGGGTCAAGGCCGGGGTGGACCAGGTCCATGTGACCACCGGCGGCACGGGAGCGCTCTTCGCCGTGTGCGCTGCCGTGCTCGACCCGGGCGACCGGGTCCTGGTCAGCGACCCCAGCTACGGGGTCGACACCGGATTCTTCAGTGTCTTCGGAGCCGAGGTCGTCGGCGTGCCGTCTGACCGCGAGGGCATGCTGCCCGATGCGCTGGACGGGGAACTACGCCGGGCCCCGGCTAAGTTGATCTACCTGATGCCGACGTACCAGAACCCCACGGGCGCGAACATGTCCTCCCAGCGCCGCGCTGACGTGGCCGCGGTCGTGGCCCGGCATGGCACGCTCGTGGTGGAGGACGATGCGTACTGCGAATTGTGGTACGCCACCGAGCCGGCGGCCGCGCTCTACGCCCACGTTCCCGAGCAGACCGTCTATATTGGATCGCTATCCAAGTCGATCGCGCCGGCGCTACGGCTCGGCTACGCCACCATGCCAGCGGCGTTGCTCGGCAAAGTTATGCAGATAAAGCAACTTCTGGATATGCAGACGTCTGTGTTGACTCAGGCTGTGGCGACGCGGTTCCTGGTCCGCCATTTCGCCGAGCACACGGATCGGCTGCGCCGGGAGTACAAGCTGCGCCTGGCCACAACATGCTCGGCCCTGCAAGCCGCTGGAATGGACGACTTCTCGTGGGACCAGCCCGACGGCGGCATGTTCCTGTGGCTGCGGGGACCGCGCGGGTTCCGGGTCGATCGGGACCTGCTGCGCTCCGCCGCCGCCGCGGGCGTTCTGTTCGTTCCCGGCAGCCAGTTCCATGTCGATCCCGAGGCCGGGCTCGGCACCCTGCGGCTCAGCTTCGCCCCATGCGACCGGGGTCGCATCGCCGAGGGCATCGCCCGGCTCGCATCCGTGCTGCGGGCGGCTCGGCCCGGGTGACCCGTGGTGACCAGGAGTCTTGGCCGTACTCTTATATGCCCGTGAGGCGTGAGCCATGACGCATCCTCTTGGGCCCGACCACCGCTACGCCCGGCTGGACCAGGAGCGGTATTTGGCGCTGCTGGCCCGGCAGGAGTGGAGCCACCAGCAACTTCTCGCGGCCATGGTCGAGCAGCTGGCCGGTCTGGTGCGCTACGCGACCCGGAATGTCCCCTACTACCGCGAGGTGATCGGCGACACCGAGATTACGTCGCTGTCCGACCTCGGGCGACTGCCGATTCTCACCCGAGGTGCCTACCAGTCCAACAGCTCGCGCCTCGTCGCCGACAACGTGGACCCGACCACCCTCCCAGCCGCCGCAACGGGTGGGACCACGACCGGCCAACCGCTGGTCGTGTACCGGGACCCCGGGCACGCTGAACGCGAACGCGCGCACATCTTCGCGGCCTGGCGTCGGTTCGGCGTGATGCCCGGCCAGCGGGTGGCGGTCGTCGTCTCGCGGCCGGTCGGGCCCGATGGCGCGGTCTACCGTTTACTCAAGTCGACCCAGACGCTGTGGCTCGGCGGAGACTACTTCCCCCCGGAACGGTTGACCGAAATCGCCGAACACATCCGGGAGTTCCGGCCTGTGCTCGTGCGAGGCTTTCCCTCCACCCTCAGCCTGCTGGCCCAGCACATCGTCGACGAGCAGATCGAGATGCCGGACTCGATCGTCGCGGTCGGTTCCTCGTCCGAGGTCCTCTATCCGTGGCAGCGTGACATCATCATCCGGGCCTTCGGCGTGCCGTTCGCGAACCTGTACGGCCAGACCGAGCAGGTCGCACTCGCGGTCAGCTGCCCACGGTCAGAGTCACTACATGTCGATACGATGTACGGCGTCATCGAGATAGTCGACGATGACGGCAACCCGATCACCGAGCCGGGCGTTCCCGGCGAGATCGTCGGGACTGGCTTCAACAATGTCACCGCTCCGTTGATCCGCTACGCGACGGGCGATATTGCGGCGTGGGACACCCCGGACTGCGCCTGCGGGATGAGGTCACCGCGATTGTCTGTCGTGGAGGGCCGCACCGCCGAAACCATCGTTGACCGATCGGGCCGGGAACACCTGTTTGGCCGCCGCTTTGTCAACGCCCTGTTCCAGCACGACACGCCCCTGGCTCAAGTGCAGTTCCGTCAGGATGAGCCCGGTGTCCTGAACGTGACGGTCCGGCCGAAGGCCGGGGTGGATCCGCGGTTCCTGGAGGACTGGGTGCGCTCCGCCCTCTCGGACATTCACGATTTCACCATAGTTGTGAGCGCCTTCGATGAGTTCCGCCTAACGAAGTCCGGCAAGCATCAACTGCTTGTGCGGCGTCAGTTCTGACCGGCCGCTCGATACGCGAACAGGACCCGGGTGGCCGTTCGGACCACGGGGTCGAACCCGGGCAGGACCGCGACCGTCAGACCAGCCTCGGCCGCGAGTGCGGCCAGCGCCGGCGGCGGGGTGGCGTCGACCGGAGGTGGCTCGACGGCGACCAGAACACCGCCCGGTCGCAGGCACCGGGTCACCTGCCCCAGGAAAGCGGGGCTGTGGGCCGACGTCGGGGCCGCGAAGATAGCGACCACATCGACTGATTCGGGGGTCACGCTGTCAAGGGTCTGGGTCCAGTCGAGCGACCGAACTTCGGCCGCGGTGTTGAGCAGGCGCCGGGGTACGGACGCGTGCGCTCCGATCGCCAGGACGTCCTGGCCGGCGAACACGTCGCCGTAGGAGTCCAGCACGTGACGCAGCACGCGATGCTCCGAGCCGAGGCGGCACGACGGGCAGAGGCCGTCGCGCGCGTGCGACCGTGCGTAGATCAGGTCACAGAGGGGGCAGCGCACGGTATCGGGCGAGGCCACGTGCACGGGGGTGGCCAGGCGGTTGTCCCGAATGTGTCCGATGTGGACGGTAGGGAGGTCGCGGCGCCCCTCGTCGAGATATGCGCCGTAGCCGAGCACGCGACCGTTCTTGACGGCGTGCTCGCACATCTGGTGCAGGTTCGCCTCGTACTCCGGCGCGAAGGTGTCATGCACGCCGTGGGCGTTGCGGCGTAACAGCGAGAAGGAGTGCATGACGACGTTGTACGTACGCCGGAACCGCTTGCGCTTGAGCGACGCACCACACGCCGCCACGTACCGCTCGATCGCGCCGGCCTCCGGCGACGAACTGTCGACGGGGATCTCCACGACGCCGTTCTCCCACACGAAGGGCTCGCGGTCGGTGAGCCGATCGCCGCCAGCGAGCGTCGGGTCGACGACGACGTCCTTGCGGACGTTCGAGAGCGCCTCGATTCCGAGCGAGCCGGCCGCGAGCACCAGGTCGGCGTTCATCCGGTACGCCCCGGAGCGGAAGACGCGGGCGGGACGCCCGGCCAGGCGTTCGAAGGTGGAGACCGCGTAGTCGAGGAGGCGCCGGCTCACATCATAGTTGATCACATCGAGATCGATCGTGCTGTCCTCTCGAACCTGAAGGCCCCACTGGGGCACCAGGCGGTCGGGGTGAAGGTGCACGTGCAGTTCGTGACCGCGCCCGCCGATGTAGTCGATGATCGCGGCGAGCTTCGCCTCGCCCTCGGTGGCACAGGTGCCGAAGTCGATGAGGAAGTTACCGATGACGCCGTGCTGCTCGAGGATGTCGCAGATCCGGGGTATGCCGTAGACGCCGCCACCGATGCGCCCCCACACGAGGCTGTCGATGGGGCTGCCGCCCGGCGAGCGGTGCAGGGTGGCCTCGACGTCGAACGAGAAGAAGAAGGTGGTTGTCGCGGGCGACTCGGCGACCGGCTCGATGGTCAGCGTGCGGACCGTCACCGGCCCGCGGTTGTTCCACGCGCGCAGCCCGATCCGGCTCACCGGTTGGGCGACCGTGAAGATCCGGTCCGTACGGTGTAGACCCGGCCCGGTGCGGAAGTACATGTGCGGCGAGATCCTGCCCGATTTCGACGTCCGCAGACCCTCACCACCGGCGAACGGGTCGGCCATCTCGAACTCGATGAGCGCTCCGACATCCTCGGTCTGCTCGGTTCCCTCGACCAACGCCACCAAGCGGTACTCCTGGTCCGGTTCGAGCTGACACTCTGTCCACTGTGGAGATGGTGACAGCACGCTGTCGACGACCAGGGTCACGACCTGGGGCATCTGCCTGACACTGACCGGGTGCACGGTGACCGCCTACTCCTCGGAGTCGAAGGGATGCTCGACGACGCCGGTCGGCTGGGATCGGCCGAAGGAGAAGAGTGTCCGGAAGGTGTACTCGCGGCGCTGCTCGGCCAGGAACCCGAACGACCAGGCCGGTTCGAATTCGGTGTCGTAGCGGGAGCGCCAGCCGCGCAGTGGGTCACGGCCCCCACTGACGGGTGCGATCGGGGTGGCGCCGTTCAACTCGACGACCCACAACGCGTCGTCCGGCCCGGCCAACTCGACCCGGAAGGCTGGGGCGCCGTCGACGCCGACCGGCGGCAACTCCAGTGGAAGGTTCCACCACGCCCGGAAGTCGTGGGGCTGGTCGTCGAGGGAGGTGACGACATCGGTGACGAGCAACCAGTGGTGGGGCCGGTAGATGATCTCCCGCTGGTGCTGCCACGTCCCGTGGTTTACGGCGCCGCGGAGGCGGAAATGACCGTCGATCTCCTGGGCGTCGACGATCGCGGATCCGTAGGGCGCGCGGTCCCGCCGGACGTGGTCGGTGCCGTCCGCCTCGATCGTGTTGTGGGCGCGGGTGGACTCCACGTACTGCCGTTCCGGCGAGCCGTAGAAGTAGCCCTGCAGCCGCTGGGGGGAGTCCTTCGGGAGAAGCCCGATGTAGCCGAAGCGACCAGAGTCGATGAGGATCTCCCGACCCCGGTCGAACCAGGTGAAGGTCAGGTCGTCGGCGTGCTTGTGCGTGCGGGAGTGGAAGCCAGCGGCGAACAGGAGGTACCCGGCCGTCTCGTGGTCCTCGGTGCCCTGAGGCTGGGGGTACCGGACGATGGCGTAGCCCGAGCTGGGCAGGACCCGCAGGCTGGCGGTTTCGGGCGTGCCTCGGACGCCCCGCGACAGGTGGAAGTCGGCGGTCGGGCTGAGCTCGCACACCTGCTTGCGCATGTTCTTCGCCTGCGAGTCACCGACCTGCGGCAGCTCACCGTTCGGCTGTACGAACCAGCCCAGCACCTCCTGCGACCGCGCGACCCGCTCCCGGAACTCGGGGTCGGTGTAGAGCCCGTGTCGCACGGCGACGGCCAGCGAGTCCGTGACCATCTGGTGGTACTCGGGCGAATGCTCCAGGTGTCCACCGTCGTCGGCGAACTGCGCGTCGAGCATGGCGAGCAGGCGGTCGCGTCCCTGCTGCGCAACGGCATCCATGCCCGGCAGCGGACTGAGCCGCCGGGCCAGCGCCAACTGCCCGAGCGCCATGTAGACGCCGTGGTTGTTGTGCGACTTGAACGAGGTGGTTGCGATCATCTCCTGCTGGTGCCGGGCCACGCAGTCGAGCAGGACGCGGACCTGGCTCTCCGGCGCTTGGTGGAGGATCGCCTGCTCGACGAGGTAGGCCAGCCGGTGGGCGCGGTGGGCGATCGCCATGTCGTACCATGCCATCGTGCCACGAGCATCGCCGTCATTAAATATCGATGCCCATGCAACCACGCGCTCCAGGCACCAGTCGAGGAACCGGCGATCACCGCTTCGGGCGTACTCGCTCAGCGCCCGGCCGGTGAAGTCCCAGGCGTGCAGGAAGTAGTTCCAGGAACGGTTGGTGTCGACCCACTTGTGCCAGTCGATCGGCGGGTCGAGCTTGTCCCGGCCCGCGCCCGTCCGCGGCTCCCACCCCTCGGCCAGGATGCGCTCAGCGCCCCCGAGTGGGTCCTCCCGCCCCAGCGTCTCGTAGGGTATCGGTTCCCGGCTCGCGAAGAAGCTGCGCAGCGCGTCGATGTCGATCTCGTCGGCGGTGAATTCGGGCAATCCAACCTCAACAATTCCGAACCGGTCCGCGGTCCACGACCGGGCGATGTCGTCGGGCGTGATGGCGCCCATGTCGTTGTAGAGGGTGAGGTAGCTGGTGGCGTTGGCGGTCCAGGTGCGGTGGGTGCGGACCCAGGTGGCGCCGGTTTGGGCGAGGTGGTGGCGGCGGTCGGGGTTGGTGAGGAGGTGGGTGAGGGTGGTGGCGAGGGAGTCGGGGTTGCCGGCTTCGAAGAGTTCGGCGGCTTGGCTTTGGTGGGCGATGGAGGCCAGGGCGCGGACGTTGGAGAGGACGACGGTGCGGGCGGTGGCGAATGCTTCGAAGGGTTTAAGCGGGGTGACGAGGTGGCAGACCTCGACGGGTTTGCGGGGGACGACGAATATGTCGATGAGGCTGTAGTAGTCGAGTACCTGGTCGTGGGGGACGCGGCCGGTGAAGATGGCGTTGTCCAGGCCGAGGTCGGCGGCTTGGCGCATGAGGCGTTCGCGTTCGGGGCCGTCGCCGACGATGAGCAGGGCGGTGGGGGTGGGTGAGGTTTTCCGTACGGTTGCGAAGGCGGAGATGAGGGTGTCGATGCCTTCGTATTCGACGATGGAGGAGATGTAGCCGATGACGGTGGTGTCGTCGGTGATGCCCAGTTGGGTGGCCAGGGTGCGGTTGCGGGTCTGGACGGGGAAGGCGTCGACGTCGACGCCGTTGGGGATGACGGTGATGCGGTCGCGTGGTACGCCGCCGGCTTCGATGCGGTCGGCCATGACGTCGGCGAGGGTGACGACCCGGTCGGCGTTGCGGCGGCAGCGGTCTTCGATGTCGCGTCGCCACAGGTAGACGTCGGGCAGGCCGTGGGTGGCTTCGAGTTCGGTCAGGTCCCAGCCGAAGGTCTGGGCCTGGCGGGACAGCCAGGTCTCCTCCCAGAAGCCGCGGGATTCGTAGACGACCGGGATGCCGTACTGCTTGCCGATCGCTTCGGCGGTGAGGGCGTTGAGGTAGTCCGAGGCGGCGTGCAGGACCGCGGGCCGGACCTTGCGCACGACGTTGGCCACCCGCTGCACGTGGGTGCCCAGCCAGACGTCCAGCGGCACGCTGCCGCGGGCCGGCCCGGGGACGCGGTGGTAGGTGACCCCGTCGATCTCGGTCTGCACGTAGTCGTCGCCGTCGTGGGCGTAGCCCATGTGCGTGACCACATGAGGCTGCAGACCCGCCGCCAACTGCGCCACCGCCGTGTAGTGCGTACGCAGCGTGTAACCGCTCTGCGTGTGCGGCAGAGCCGTCCCCACGACGTGCAACACCCGCCCCGGCCGCGGCACATACCCGTCCGCCTCCGCCCGCACCACCGGCACGAACTCACCCGACAACACCGCAATCTCACCGGCGAGCCG
>Ga0065720_1019771_pt1 | contig 20248 bp, 12 predicted proteins | sample Thericmetagenome_FD_59107 | JGI IMG/M metagenome (GOLD analysis project Ga0065720, IMG submission 59107) | Thermophilic microbial communities from the Joint Bioenergy Institute, California, USA of rice/straw/compost enrichment - eDNA_2 v2... | ecosystem: Engineered > Solid waste > Grass >...
AGCCGAGGTTGCGGCAGGAGCAGGCTCCGTAGGCGCCGGAGGAGGGGGAGGGACAGGGGAGCTGGTAGGTGGAGGGGAAGTGGCCGCCGACTTGTCGCCCGTAGCAGACAGGGGCCGGGGAGGGCCCATAGTGCCGAACAAGATCGACGCGAGTTCTGCGGCGCTCTTGCCGCCCGGCCGATCGTCATCCGATTCCTCCTCTGACTCGTCCTTGTCACTGCCCCAGCCATCGTCATCGAAGTGAGAAGGCCTGGGGGTGAAGGTAGGTTGAGTAGCCGGCTTGGTCGCTTGGGTCATGCGGTGGAATGGATTAGTAGGCTGCGGCGGCGGAGGCGCAGGAGGAGCTGGTACAGCCGGCGCTGCAGGAGGTTCGGGAGCCGCAGGAGCTGCCGGGGCAGAGCTTTCGGTCGGGGCCTGCGACATCATCCTGAAGTAAGGATTGCGGCTCTCTGTCTCCCCCGGAGGGCTGGTGACAATCTTCGGCGGGGAGACGGCAGGGGCCGGGGGAACTGCAGGTGGTGTGGGCGGTCTTGCTGGCTCAGGCTGCTGCTCAGGCTCCTGGTTGACGATCTGGCTGCCGCCCAAAGTTGGGGTCGATGCTTGAGGTGTCGCAATCTGCTCCGGTCCCTCGTCATCGGACGACGAACTTTCCATCTCCAGCGCTTCGAGTTGTTTGCGAAGCTCCTCCTCGCGTTTGCGGGCAGCCTCGACTTCGGCACGCTGCCGAGCAAGCTGCGCTTCCTTCTCCCTAGCCTCAGCAAGCGCTGCCTTCTTCCGGCGCTTCTCTTCCTCTTTCTTGAGCTTCCCAAGACGAACTTGCTCCTCGAGAGCTTTAAGGCGAGCATTAGCCTCTTCCCGTTCTCTCGCAAGCTCATCCTCCTGAGCTTTGAGACGTGCCCTGCAGAAACGTTAGTGATGATAAATCCAGGCAGAAATGGAATTGAAGTAAGGATGATACTCACTCAAGCTCACGGGCCTCCCGTTCCTGCTCCCCATGCTCACGCTCAAGACGCTCTTCCTCTGCCTTCTTGCTTGCCTCTTCTTCGGCCTTCCTAGCATCAAGCTCCTCTTCGTCCCGCTTGTCTTCCAGCTTAGAGGTCTTTCTGCCGGGAGGGGGCGGAGGCGGTTTCTTGCCTTCAGGCTTTGAAGGTTGCAGAGCAACAGGGGGCGGCACGCCTTGCTCCTCGGCCAACCTAGCCTGCCTTTCGGCTTCGCGGCGGGCGTCTTCTTCTTCGGCCTGACGCAATTTGGCAAGACGCTCGGCACGTTCGCGTTCAGCCCGCTGAGCTGGCGTCTCGCCAGGCTTGATTGGTGGCTTGATGCCCAAAGCAGCGAGTCTCTCAGCCATACGCTGCTCCGCCTGTTGTTTGATGTAAGCGGCCCTTTCCTCTGGCGTCTTAAACTGCGAGTATGAACCGCCGGCAGCAGCAGGAGTAGATGACGCAGGAGTGGACGTGCGAGAAGTCGTAGAAGAGCTGTCAGCACGCAATGCCGGGGGTACCTCGGCCTTGACGGATTCCTGAGCAGGCTGTCGCCCACCCTGCCGTTCTTGGGCCCGGATACGAGCCGCACGGCTCTGGCGTTGCAGATCAAAGATGAAATCCCTGACCTCGTCTTCAACGCCGAGACCATCCTCCCAGCGGCGCCTCTCATGCTCGCTCGTAGAATCCTGGGCGCCCTCCTTCAAGTTATCCTCAATAGTCTTGGCGAACTCACGCACACTATCCTCGACATCACGAACCATGCGCTCGTTGGTCTCCTTCTCCGTCCGGACCTTGATGCTCTCCTCTTCCAAACGCTTTTCGGCCTCCAGATCGCTGCTCGGGGTATCGATCTTCCTACCAGTCAGAGCAGCTGCCCGTTGCTGCATCATGGCTTTAGCACGAGCCTTGATTCTGTCCGCCTCGGTCACTGTACCACCCGGTCCGGTGCCAACAATCAGAGAAGCGCTGCCCGGATGAGCCTTGGCATCCCTCAGGCGGAACAGCTCCATTCTGGCGTCAGCAATGGCCTTTTCAGTCTTCCTAACTTCAGACGCTAACTGCGGAATCTTGTCCAGCAGGTTCTGCAGCTGCCGCTTAAGGGCTCTGCGTTCGGCATCAGAATCGCCCGTCATCATCCAGGAATCGGGGTGATTGTCAATCTCTTCTTGAATTCTCCGGATGCGGCGATAGAGATCCTCTGCCTCACGGCGATCGCGCAAGTCGAGCAGCTCGTCTTCCTCAGCCTGCTTCTCATCCTGGAAGTCCATGGCATCGAGCAGGACCTGCTTCTCTTTAACCTTCTTCCGCAGTTGCTCGAGGGTTAAGTCGTCATAGGAGTTGCTGGTGGACGCCGGGGAATCCGCGCGCGGTGACGGGGTGACAGCCCTGCGTCTCGCGCTGGATCTGTAGCTGACCTCGTCATCGTTGTTCTTGAAAACAGTGGCATCCTTACGGCTACCAAAAGCGCCAGGACTCGACTTGAACGAATGGCTCTTGAGATAGCTAACGCCAGTCTTCTGCGGAAGCAGGGATGCTCCCGTGTTCTTGCGGTAGTCAGATTCTTGGTGGAGCAAATTCTTGATTGTGCCGAGGGACTCGCTAAGGTTCCGCGCAGATGGAGGAACAAGCTCGGGCGGGAGCTGATTGGGAATCGGATAGCCATTCAGCTTGCGGTAGATCAAGTGCATGGCCACGGCAAACTCATCCAGATCCAAACGTCCCTTGTTGCCGTTATCGGCAAGCGTCCAGATGCGCTCGAGATCCGACCTGTCCAAGCCACTCTGGCTGAAGATCTCGATACCCTGCTCGCCCGTAATGTACCCCTTGTTCAAACCGTCCCAAGCACGAAACAACTCGTCATATTTGGCCTTTTCGTCTTTTGTGATTGCCCACGGAATCACGGCATTGCCTTGCAGCCCGGCAGTCGTGTAGGTTTGCTGCTCACGACCCGCCTTCGGCATCATACGCGCTTGGAGAGCATCCAAGTTGGGAAGGCCCGTCGCAGGGGCATTGACAAGCCCCCATTGACCAGGACGGCCAGTTGGCTGAGCATTCAGTGGGGCGGCCATGCCTGTAGGACCAGCGTTAGGCGACAAAGTCGAGCCAAAGCCCGTAGGCATCGGAGGCATTGGTGGTGGGAGAGCACTAAGGGTTGTGGTCGGAGGAACCCCAGTTGGCTGAACCTGGATAGTCGGGGCCTGGAAGCCCGTAGGCTGGCTGGGAAACCCAGTCATATGAGCTTGCAGAAGCTGCGAATTTGAAGGTTGAGGCTGAGGGTGGTGGAGGGTAGGAGCCGCGGTTGTGGTCTGCGGCGCTGGAGCACTGGCAGCTGGCGTAGAACTAGATCCCTCCTCTGTGACACTGAAGTTGATGATATCCACGATGCTGGAAACCTCATTCTTGATCTTCTCGGGGAGTTGCTGGGGCAGCTGCTTGCCGGTAAGCTTGAGGTTACAGAGATACAGAGCAAGGGCAAACTCGGGGAAGTGAAGTTCGCCGGATCGAGTGGTATCGGCCAGAGTCCTACACGACAGCCGAGTCAGTGGTTACGAATGCATCTTTGTTCCAAACCACAGACGACTCACCAGATATGAGCGAGCGTCTCTCCATCGAGCTTTGAGCGTAGCAGGAGGTCCCTCGCCTTCTCCCCCGGCATAGTGGTCTTGTCGCCCACGGCAGACTTGAAGAGCTGCTCAAACTTGGCTTGATCCGCCGCCGTGATAAAAGACAGACGGATATTCGGCACATTGTTGACCTTCTTCGTGGCTGTGGTTGTAGTCGTTGTCACGGTTGTGGTCTTTGGCTTCCCAAGAGCCTGGAACGAAGCGGTCATCTGGGCAAAACCGGTAGGCTGCGGCTTGACCGGAGGAGGCGGAGGAGTCAGGGCCTGGGTAGTAGGCTGGGCCGGGGCTGTAGCAAACGGAGACGGTTGCTGCTGTTGCTGTTGTTGGAACTGCTGCTGGAACTGCGGAGGGATTGCCGGCACCGGCGGCATCGCCGAGCCCATGGGCTGCTGGGTAGTCGGAGCATAGCCGGTGAACTGGGGCTGTAACTGGCCAAGTCCTTGAGACGGCTGCAAGCCCGAGCCCGGGAAGCCGGTATACTGCGGTTGCAGCGGCGCCTGGACGAAGCCGGTTGGTTGTGGAGCGAAGGGGCTGGGCTGCTGTTGCTGGGGTTGAGGCTGGCCGGTCGCATACTGCGGAGCGCCGGGGCGCAGGAACGAGTTGGGGTTGGAATACATGATGACGGTAGCGGTTTGTGCGTGTCAGCCGGCAGCTGGAGGAGTTAGTGTTGGCACTGGCCAGCTACCTGCTGTTTTTTACGGTGTCGCTCGTCTCAAGATCACGGACTGGGAAAAGGGGGCACAGGGGCAGTGGGACGATGAGATGACGATAAGGGGAGATGGAGGAGGGCCTTGGGCGCAAACGCGAAGTCAAAAGTGATCGACTGACGTTGCGCCCGAGCGATTTGCGGGGTCAATGGAAAGGAAAGGCAGATGGCGATAGAAGGTTGGTTGTGAAAATGAAATGGATGCTGTGGAAATCCAAGGAGTGCTGGCCCCGGCTGCCCGAGGACGGCGATGATGATGACGACGACGTAAGTAAACCAGGTTAGTTGCAAGTTGCGAGGCTGAAAACCATTATTGGAATGGTTATAGAGGCCAGTCAGGTAGGTCGGCTGCTCGGGGGCTTGCCTAGGGTCCATGCTCCTGGCCACTCCTCGACCTGAGATGGTGGAGCATGCGGAACGGCATCATTTCGCTAACAGAGATTGCCTCGCATAGATGCATACTTGGCCCCATGCACCAAATAGAGTTGCCTTTCAGGGGTTCTCAGGGGTCTGTGGCTCCTGAGTTGCGGCGATGCAGATTATATCACGTGATCGTTCAGAAGCCATAAAGGCACGTGCCAGAGGCAATTACCCCACCAGCCAAGAGATATATGAGAGATCAAGTTGCTGCAAGCGCACAGCGGGGTAAAGTGGGATGACCCCAGCAGCGACGCCGATTGTGCCAATCATTGAAGCTGGCATGCTGGATGCATTTGAAAAAACTCAGACTGGGGAATAAAAAGACAGAAGAACCATGGATCATGTCATTCCACGATGATAGTAATGTTAGGTAGGTAGGTGCTTTGTGGGAGAAAAGGGCTCAATGCGGACTCGGAACCCAAGTACCTATTTTAAAGCATCAGAAGCCAAGCTGCTCCAAACAGAGAGTGAGTAGTACCCAACGGGAACAAAACTACAGCTGTGAAACACCTCCAATTGACTTCCATGTTCACACGCAGCTTTCGTCTGCATGCGTCCTATCCGGGCCAACCTACCTACCCTGTGTTTGTCCTTGGAGCAACACCGAGAAAGACGGGCTGCAATAGAGTGAGGGGAGAGCTTAATCTGTGATTCAATTGGATTGACCTGCACCAAATTTGTTGGAGCCTGGCTCAAGGGGACACACTCCTCTTCCGATGTGTCTAGTCCTCTGTGCAGTGGACTGTGGCCGTGGCTCTTGCATGTCCATTGCCCCTCAAGGAAACCTGGCTGCTCTGAAAAGTTTCATATGAGGGACGGTCACATCATCTGCACCTGCGATAGCGTTCACGCAATGAGGGGCACGAGCAGGGCTTTCCCCGACTGGCTAACAGTGTTTGCGACGTCTGCCAGCTGCCACCAGCTCGGAGACAGTCCGCTGTGCGGTATCCCGCGTCCCTGATCGACAAGCTCCCATGTCTCCCATGAATTTTTCGCTGCTGCAGCCCCACTCCCTCCACTCAACTCACCCCTGTGGAAGACTGGGCTCACTGGAGTAACTGGAGTCCTCGACGCGTTCCTTCCATCCAGCTGTGGTCGCCTGGGCGATCGGCCTCCGAAAGTTGTGGTGGGCCCCTCACCGATTACGGCCCCACGACGACAGGACCTGCCACCTGCTTTGTCAAGGTCAAATTCTCCCCCTCCTGCACGTCAAGCTGTCCCTTCTCCCTCTCCTCTTTTCTTCTTTCTTCCCATCCCCGCCCCTTCTCTTCCTCTGGAAACACTCGATTCCTCAAGCTATCAGAGCAGGCCCAGGCCAAGGAAGAGCGCTTTCTATTTGATTGAGACTGCAGTCTGTCTCTTAGCTTCGCCCCGCGTCACCATCTTACATCCCGCTAGACCCCTCCCCCGCATCAAGATGGTTCAGTCCGCGGTTCTGGGTTTCCCGTAAGTTCAAAGTCAATCAATTGGCGCTCACAACACTCACAAATCATGTGGCTGACCAACGTCTCACAGCCGCATGGGTGTCCTTCGGGACCTCAAGAAGGCCAATGAAGCCTACTGGGCCGAGAAGATCTCGCAGGCCGACCTGCTCGCTGAGGGCAAGCGCCTGCGTCTAGCGCACTGGAAGATTCAGAAGGAGGCCGGTGTTGACATCATCCCTTCCAACGACTTCTCTTTCTATGACCACATCCTCGACCACATCCAGCTCTTCAATGTAAGATGCCACCCTCCCCCTCCCCTCCCCTCATTCGTGATCTGCGGCGCTGCGGACGTACGGCCGGCCGCTAACCTGCTTTTGCTACATAGGCTGTCCCTGAGCGCTACAGGCGCCAGAAGCTCTCTCCTCTTGATGAGTACTTCGCCATGGGCCGTGGCCACCAGAAGGGCGACGTCGACGTCCCTGCCCTCGAGATGGTCAAGTGGTTCGACTCGAACTATCATTACGTGAAGCCAACTCTCCAGGACAACCAGACCTTCGCCCTCGCTGAGGATCCCAAGCCTGTGCGCGAGTTCCTCGAGGCCAAGGAGGCTGGCTTCCACACCCGCCCCGTCCTCGTCGGCCCCGTCTCCTTCCTTGCCCTTGGCAAGGCCGACCGTGGCTCCAAGGTCGACCCCATCTCCCTCATTGACAAGCTCGTGCCTGTCTACATCGAGCTCCTGAAGAAGCTCAAGGCTGCTGGTGCCGACCACGTCCAGATCGACGAGCCCGTCCTCGTCTTCGACCTCCGGCCCGAGGTCAAGGCCGCCTTCAAGCCGGCCTATGAGGCTATCTCTGCTCAGGCCAGCGAGATCCCGGCCATCACCATTGCCACCTACTTTGGCGACATCGTCCACAACTTCGATGTCCTCCCGGCCTTCGCCAACCTCCACGGTCTCCATGTCGACCTTGTTCGTCACCCTGAGCAGCTGGAGCCAGTTCTCAAGCAACTCGGCCCCAACCAGGTCCTCTCGGCTGGTGTCGTTGACGGCCGCAACATCTGGAAGAACAACTTTCAGAAATCCCTTGACCTCCTCCACACCGCTATCAAGGCCCTTGGCCCTGAGCGCGTTGTCGTTGCCACTTCCAGCTCCCTCCTGCACGTCCCCCACACCCTTGCCAGCGAGAAGAAGCTCCCTGCCGATGTCTATGAGTGGTTCTCCTTCGCCGTCGAGAAGGTGAAGGAGGTCGCCATACTCGCCAAGGCCGTTGTTGACCCCGAGTCGGTCCGCGCCGAGCTCGATGCCAACGCTGCTGCCATGAAGTCGCGTGCTGAGTCTGCCCGCACCAACGACCCTGCTGTTGCAGAGCGCCAGGCTCAGGTCACCGACGCTATGCACCACCGCCAGTCTGACTTCGAGACCCGCTATGCTAAGCAGCGGACTCACCTCAGCCTGCCCCTGTTCCCTACCACCACCATCGGCTCCTTCCCTCAAACCAACGAGATCCGTATCCAGCGTGCCAAGTTCACCAAGGGTGAGATCACCGCGGAGCAATACGATGAATTCATCAAGAAGGAGATCGACCTTGCCATCCAGATCCAGGATGAGCTTGGCCTCGATGTCTACGTCCACGGCGAGCCTGAACGTAACGACATGGTTCAGTACTTCGGTGAGCGCCTCAAGGGCTTCGTCTTCACCACCCATGCCTGGGTCCAGTCTTACGGCTCTCGCTGCGTGCGTCCTCCCATCATTGTTGGCGATATCTCTCGCCCTGCTCCCATGACCGTTAAGGAGTCCAAGTATGCTGCTGAGCGGTCCAAGAAGCCCATGAAGGGCATGCTTACTGGCCCAGTCACCTGCCTGCGGTGGTCGTTCCCTCGTGACGATGTTCACCAGTCCGTCCAGTGCCAGCAGCTCGCTCTGGCTCTCCGTGACGAGGTTCTCGACCTCGAGAAGAACGGCATCTACGTTATCCAGGTCGATGAGCCTGCTCTTCGTGAGGGTCTCCCTCTCCGCAAGGGCCCTGAGCGCGATGCCTACCTCAAGTGGGCTGTGAACAGCTTCAAGCTGGCCACCGCTGGCGTCCAGGATTCGACTCAGATCCACTCTCACTTCTGCTACTCCGAGTTCCAGGACTTCTTCTATGGTATGTCTGCGTCTTGCTATACCTAGCGAATGGTCGGCATGCATGTACTGACCTTAATTCCAGCCATTGCTGCCCTTGACGCCGACGTTCTCTCCATCGAGAACTCCAAGTCGGATGCCAAGCTCCTCAAGGTCTTCGAGGATGAGGCCTACCCGCGCCACATCGGCCCCGGTGTCTACGACATCCACAGTCCGCGTATCCCTCCCGAGTCAGAGATCCGTCAGCGCATCCAGGAGATGCTCCAATATCGTGAGTAGTCCCCATATAAAAAGATAACCCACGCATCTTACGTCACATGCTAACGCCTTAATCAGTCCGCCCTGAGCAACTCTGGATCAACCCTGATTGCGGTCTGAAGACTCGCAAGTGGGATGAGGTCAAGGGTGCCCTCACCAACATGGTCAAGGCTGCTCAGTACTTCCGTGAGCAGTACGCCAACAAGGCTTAAAACTGCCTTGATATGTTTGAGCCAGGCATCGTATCTTAATGGTGCCGGATATCCGGATTTCTTTTTTTTTTTCAACAGCATTGCATTTTTGGGGTTTCATTTGAGGGATATGAAAAGATATTTGGGGAAAGGGAGATGATACCCCAAAGAGCGCCATTCTCAACTCGGCGTTGGTGGGCAAAAAAAAAAGGAAAATCCGGATCGTTCAACATGAGCATTTATTGGAAGGGTTCGCCATTCTCAACTCGGCGTTTTGCGGTTCAAGGGGATGAAAAAAATAGGCATTTAATAGGGATCGATGTGTTCTGTGTTGGGAAATATGGTTCATGGAATGAAGTTGACCAAGGTTATGGTTCCGACTCTTGACAAGATATATGTTTTGGCCGATGATAGGATTATTCTCGTCGCATATCGTGAGTGTAGCCGCCGATCCAAGCTCGGCATATGGCACGTGTCTGTCTGTCTGTGTGTGTGTGTGTGTGTGTGTGCATGCGTATCTCTGGAAAAATTCTTGGATACCTAGACGGTACACCTGGAGATATTGCAACGCCTGAAGTAGGAAATCTGTTCTTATTTTTGGCATAAACGTCATCTATACTTGAGAACCAAATATACCGCTCACTGGGCTGACCTACACGATTACTATCCGTATGTACAGAGTTTATGCTATATTGCATTATATCAGAAGTCTCACCAACCATCCTGATCACTCGGCCCACCCAAAAACCTCGCTCACCGCCATGGTATTGACTCTAACGCCAGCCAAGCTTACCACAATACCAACGAGATCCACAACAAGCAACAGAGCTGCAGCTGTCATGAATCTGGGGTTAAACACGCGATACAACATCAGGTGTCTCCTCAGATGGCCCGCCCAAGCCATGGTAGCCAAGCTCTCAGTGGCATAGTACGCGACAAAACCACCTAGCGCGCGCCGGCTGACTGCCTCGAGCAAGCCCTTCTTCTTGGGGCCTGCCTTCCAAAGAACGAGCAGCGGGACGGCGGTTGCCGCAAGAATCGGGCCGGCGAAGGTGTTGAGCGTGACGAGTAGCGGGCTCCACGGGTAGCGCACGGTGAAGAGGGCGATAAAAGCCGAATCCCATTGGATAGTGGACAAGACGGCCTGGTGGCCAGTCTTGAAGAAGTGGAAGGTGCCCAGGACGGCAAGCATGACGGGGCCGATGGGAGACGTGGACAATTGGTTGAGGTCGAGGATCTCGAGGAGCGAGAGAATCTGCCAGATCATGAGCGCTAGCGCGCCGCCGCCCATGGGCTTGGAAAGCAGGATGCAAGCAGCCAGGAGGTTGAGCGGCAAAAGCAGGTACCGCGCGCCGTGGGCGTTGCCGTAGCCGAGGATGGCGACCTGTGCTTTGGTAGGCTGCGAGCGGTTGGCCGTCGTTACAACAGAAACGCAGGGCGGGGCCCAAACGAAGGCGGTTGTGCCAGCGATGAGAGCGAGACCGAGGATCATCTGGGCGGTATAGACGGTGACGCTCTTGAGGGTTTGCTGGGGCAAGCCGGGAAGCCAGCCACTGCTGTCAGCGGCGTCGAGGAACCAATAGAGCCCGCACATAAACAAGCCGGTACGGAAGACATAGCCAACCCATTGCGGAGCGAGACCCTCGTATGAACGGGTGTTCTGAAGGTAGCTCTTGATAATAGAGGGGAGGATAACGGAGACGACAAAGGGGATGATCAGCTGCCACGGAGCTGAGGTCGAAGAAGTGGCGGATGCATAGTAGGTTGAGGTGCAGTAAGGCATCTGCTCCTCACGACAGAGCTTAGAGTAAGAGGCGACGCGGCCGAGAACGATGAAAACAACCGAGTGGTAAACACTCAAGTAACGATCAGCGCGAGAAGGTAACCGGAAAGCTGCCAGGATCGAGACGACGCCAAAGGTCGTGATAAAGAACAGCAGGATGGAGTCTTCCCAGATGGTATACGAGTTGGAAGCAAAACCGGCTGATTGGCTAACCGTGAAGACGAATGCCATCCAGCCCCAGATAGTATTAGGGAAAATATTCCTGAACAGAGTCTCTTGGGCATCATACATGGACGCCAGAACTGTCGCCATGCTAGTGAAAGCAGCAAGAGCCGAGCCGCGGTACCAGTCCCCAGCTCCCGAAACATAAGAATGAAGAAGGCCGCCAAAGAAGCAAGGCAGGGCCCCAAGCAACGCCGAGAATGTCAAGCGTTTCTCGAGGCAGTCGACATCAACGACATCCGTGTCGGCCTTTCCGGCCTTCACACCTTGAAGCTGGAGGGTCGCCTCTGCAAGATCAAGCTCCGGGTCATCGATAACATCGTCATCCTCGTCCTTCGAAACATAGATCAACAAGGTAATGACCCCGAGGGCCATGATGGCGATACCGATGACCATATTTTTGACATTGAATCGGGCCCATAGAGCCTTGCACTGCTGTAAAGTTGTCTCCTGATAGGCGACGAAAGCTGACCAAATGGCAGACCAGTCCTTCTTTCCGCCGGCAGCAACTAAAGCTTCGGCTTTTTCCCACAGATCAACTGCAGAGCCAGGCTCGGTGGACTGCTGGATACCGCGGGCGTTGAAATAGGCTGACTGGTAACGCTTGATGCCAGCGGCCGTAACTCTCTCGGCCGCAGCAAGGTTGGCCCAGGCATTACCAGCCGCACCAGCAAAGGCCTCCTCAATTGGCCGTCCCAGGTTGTTAAAGGGAATGGGGATGCCGAGCAGCAAGGATAATGTGGGGACGAGGTCGATCTGGTTGACAGGATGAATTTTTGCTGTCGCAGGCGGCATGGCGTATTCTGGCTTGGTTCTGCCAAAGATACCCTTTGGAGAGTACATCCACAGCGCAGCCTCGATTTCATCGTCACTCTCTCCGCCGTGGTCGCCCTTTCCATCCATGCCGTGATCGCCCATCACGACCAAAAGAGTTTTGTCATCAATAGTCGCCGCAAGATCCCGGATAAACTTGTCCATCTGGCGTAGTTTTTTGGTCATCTCTGGGTGATCAGGCCCGTATCTGTGGCCAGCATGATCTACCCCGAGACAGTGTCCAACGAGGAAGTCCCACTGGTCCTTCTTTTCCATGAGGGGGAAGATATGCTCCATGACGCCGTTGTCCACGGTGTGCAAGTCCCATACATTGAAGCTGTCATAGGCCTTGCTTAAGTTCCCCAAAAAATAGCCGGGGAACAGCGACTCCCACGTGTCATCGCCGAGATGCACAATGCGCTTGCCAGCATTCCGGAGCTGCATCAATAGGTTGTCCTCGTCAATAGCCGTTCCTGAGAAGCTATTTCCGATGTCGACAAAAGTTGGCAGGGTACCGGTAGTCAGACCCTTTAACCTTTGTAACGTAGACGTCGGAGGATCGGCAATGAAGGGGCGCAGAAAGGCTTTTTTGGGTTCCTTGACGGCCGTCTCGTACAGGAACGGGAACGCGTTATGGAATGCCGCGCTGTCGTTCGCCGGAACCGTAAAATCGTAGCGCAGAGCATCGATCACGATCACCACTGCGCGTTCAAACGTCTTTGGGTGCCAGCAACCGCCATTGACCGTGCCCTTACCCTTCCAGGCGGGCAGCAAATCGGGAGTGCTCGAATCCGCTGTTGGCGACACCTCACAGCTCGACTTTCCCTCTAGGACAAGTCTGGTCAATAAGAAGCCGCTGATAAAATAGCCAAGACCCACGAGATGCACGAAGAGCATCCAGAGCCAAAATCCCGTCGTCCACAGCCATCGCGACTGGTACCCGGCTTTTCGCGCCGCATTGAGGCGAGCCAGACGCTGCTCGCGCTCATTGATGTCCTCGACTGCCTCGGCGCGTTTTGCATCTTCAGCCTCTTTGGCGCGTTTTGCTGCGTCGAACTGGGCAGCAATGGCCTTGTACTCGGAATCAAGTGGCGACGGCGCCTTCTTTGGCACTTGTTTCTGCGGTGGCATCGTGTTTTTGGGGTATCCAGGGCGATTAGCGATCGGGAGGTCTCAGGGCAGCGTTCAAAGGAGAGGTGCGAAAGGAAAGGGGGCGCCCATCAACTGGATCGAGGGGCGCCGAATAATTTGCACCAAGAGCAGAACACAGAACGGAAAATTAGAGAAAAGAGACACGAAGGAGTGTGTTGGAGTTAGTCAAGGCAAAGACCCAGAGGCCATTTGGCTCGTGTAAGGTCTACAATCGACACGAGAGCTTTCAGAGCAGGACGGAGTGAGCCATTTTGACAAAGAGAAGGTGATGAGGAGCCCGATCCAACATCTGGGAAAAGTCAGGAACTGAATTTCTGAGCGGCTCCAGCGGCGCTCAGTCCCTTGCCCCATATCCCGGCCGCAAGGGACTCCAGAGGATCCACTCAATCTACTTTTCTGACGTCCCCAGGCTTGTTGTGCTCTCCCGACAGCTCCTACCCTAACCCTGAGCCTTTTTATGAAATTTGGGGGGCCTGCCCCTTTATTACTGGACACCACCAATATCCAGGCACTCCCGGATACAACCTTTCGCTTCAGAAATCCAGATACCTGCTCCGGCCCGCCATCATTAATTGGTAAACTGACCTACATAGTGCCTAACTAGCTCCATGAAGAGCCAATATTGCTATTACGTTTCTAAGTCTACGAGCGCCCCCAGCAAACTGGAGAAAAAAAGTAGCTCGGCGGTTGGCGATGCTGCTGGCTGACGGGAACCATGGTATGAGGAGTCGGAACGGCGGATGGAACCCCAAGTCTCGGGAGAGCCGGCCCCACACGAAACAGAAGCACATTCCAGGATCTTGGGCTTTGCTTGGAATTTGGAAGTCAGGTCGTCAAGAAAGCTCGCCATAAGACGAGCAGTGAATACGTAGTAAAATTATACAATACTAGAATATTGTTCGTAAAATACCCCACAAGCCCACCCAACGCTGTAGATAAGTGCGTCCCGTATATATATGTAGTATATAGTTGTGGCCACCTCCCGATATGAACCTGAAAATCCAACATGTCTGTACGTTAATGTACGCGGCCGGCCAGGCAGTATGCTGCCATGCCTCCTGGAAAAACACTCGTCTCCCATCTATCCATTCAGCCAGCCAGAAAATGAACGTAAGAAAGAAAACCCTCCTCAGCCAGGTTCACGATCGAGGGGGAGCGGGTCGTCGAATCCTTGCGAATCAAAAAAAAGTGGTTGAATAGAACGTTGGCACACACGTGGTGGTATCTATCTTTTCGTTTCCTGTCCTCCGTAACAACTCCACAGGGCCCAATGAAATCGTAAACGATAACCGGGTGGCCTGGGTTAGGGCAGAACGACGAGTTCATATTTCCAGGAAAAAAGTAACAGAGTAACCGGGTGATCGATGTTCGGTGTCGTGGTTTATCATGCGGTTTAGTGGAGCTCCTTCTCCTTCAAGCCGCCGATCTTGTCAATGTCGACTGTATAGAACTGTGACGGGTTCTCCTTCTCATAGGCGGGGAGCTGCTCCTCGGGCAGAGGCTCCAGCCCAACCGTCGTATCACCGACTCGAACCACCACAACGCGGCCGCTCTTCCGCCGGCCTTGCTCGTCCTGCTCGTCGGGAAACGTGATGTGGATTTCCGGAACATTGTCTGGGGAGTAGGGGGGGGACTGTGGGTTTGCCAACATTGGCTGGCTATTGTTGACGACGATAACGCTCGACCGGCCATTGCCAGTTTGAATAGTTAAGCGCCGATGATTGCTTGTCCGCTTAACTTCGTTGTACTGAGGGAGTGTCTCCTGCTGCATCTGCTTTTTACTCTTCATCCTCCTGAGCACAAGCAGGATAGCACCAGCCAGGAGGCCAACGAAAACAAGGACAAGAAGAGCGATCAGGAGATTGATGACCGCAGTGTTATCGGTAGATTTCTCGCCATCGTCGCGAGTAATGAGCCTTTTGATTGACGCCATGGCTAGTATAGAGTGCGTTGTGATTGTTGATAAGTAATAATGAGTGTCGGGTTATCGGAATTGGGGAGGGTCTATGTATGCTTTGATGGAAGAGAATGTAGTATAAACCGTTTCGGAGCTCTAGAGCCTCGGATTGTCAGCATCATCGACTGTGTCTTCCTCTCCAGTGCCATGTCCGAAACCAATTACACGGCAGACGCAGGACGAAAAGGGCGATAAGGGAGATAGCATACGGAAGAGCTGCGGGTTTGGTGCGTTCTCAGGAAGTGCCCGCAATTGATAATGTCGCACGTCTCACCGGGACTGGCATCGACGAAAAATGATAGGACGGGGTCGACTGAAAGAGTGAAGTCGACTCCAAAGAGCGATTCCCAGCAGCGGGATGCGTTAAAGTGAGATTGAACGAGAGGAGCGTCCCTGAAGGTCAACGCCGACGCGCTTCTTGAGATGGGTTGGGAAAAAGGAGAGGAAGAAGTGATGCAGCAGACTACACAGGCAAGCGCCCTGCACAAGTACACCAGCGTCCACCACATAAGCGCTGGATGCTGGGCTCAGGGGAGGAGCAGCGAGCGCTACCCCAGCCAGGGAAAGGGCTGAATTGGGATGAACGGCCCCAATCCAATTCGAGGGGGTGACCAATCACAAAGCATCTGACCCTCCATCAGGGTGGGGTTCAATTTGGCCAACACCTTGCTTCGCCGGCTGTCGACGTTGGTCTGTGCGTTAGGAACGGTCTGTTTGCCAAAATTGCTGCGGTTCCTGCAGCACATCTCCACCAAAACCAGGCAACCCGTTGATCTGGTTGCCAAACGCCTTTGTTAGCATAAAAACCATTTCACCGCTTATTATTTTCGATTTTCAAGTGGAGCAAATCTCACGGAGATTTTTTTTTAAAAAAAAAAAAAGATCTCGATATTCTTTTTGCAATGTTTCTTCGACGCCGAATACCACAGCGCGGAGGTGGTCGCTGGGCAACGGCACGCGTGGAGTAGAGCTTGACACCTTAGCCGCCCGTCTTAAGGTGACAGACCACACCTCGCGTGCTCCCCTCTGCAGGAAAACTGTTGTTGGCGCCAAAAGTCACATCCACAATCCATTGCCATCCACTCCAGGCTGACTGCAATCCGAGATGCCTCTTGTCCGATTTGAAGATGCCACCGTCTTGGCCATCTTCTTCTCGGCAGGAAACGCATGATCCTGTGGGAAGCTTGCCTGCCCTCTCGCTCTCTCCTGCGCATGCGTAGAAGTGAGAAACTAGACAACTGGCTCTCATGAAACAGCCCAACGCCCGCTTTGACGCTAGCCTCCAAGTTGCATCTCACGTGGCATTGACTCACCATGCCGTTAACCAACGAGACATGCAGCAGCATTGGGTCCTTGGGCGGCCTGAGACAACCAGACGCTCAATCCGAAGACAAGAACTATTTGAGTTGACATACCTGTATACCTTTGCTAGTGAGTAGCAATGATGAGAAAGTGGGAGAAGGGCAAAGTGCGAGAGAGGGATGTGGTCAATAGACTTATCACATAAGAGCACCTCTCCCACTTGGATGACCTCGGCTATCAACAATACGCTACTTGTAACATTGCACCACCTCGCCAGCAAATCTGTTTGCCGTTCACCGCCACAGTAGTGAACGGATGTCTTTTTTTCAGCACCACGAACATCACTCGCGTTACTCTTGCTAGCTCCAGGCTTTATGGTGTGACTATTGCACAGCCCAACGGTTTTGTTTCATGGTACTGCTACGATACACGAAGGCCATCAATGTTTACTAGGCAGTCTATGCCCAGAAAGACAAATTTAAAGAAGGCCTAATTGAGGGCTCACAAACAGTTCGAGGCTTCTTTCTGGGATTGGTCCATGGGCAGTCACCTTCACACCAAAACTTGTCCCTGGAAAAAGCACTTGAAATGGTTGAACGGAGAGTCGTGATCAACTGACCATACTTATGTGGTTTGTGAGAGGTACCCTTGGGACCAACTATACCACAGCGAGCCCGAGAAGGGTAAACGCAATCCGGCCCGTTCGCGATAGCTACCCTTAAATCCTGCTACGGCCGCCGTTTCTTCAGTGTTAGCAGCGGAGGAAACCCTTATATGCTGGTGTCCCTATCACCTATAATGATCCTCGAAAAAAAAAGGTTTTAACGCCAGGTTCTGGCTGATGACACGAAAAAACACTGTACGAAGCCAGTGCCAATTATAATCATTTTGCAACTTTCTATTCGGTCCAACGCATCGCATATGCCGCTCCGGGCTCCAGGGAAGTCGTTCAATTATTTTCTTCGTTTTACTAACCGTCGCACCCGGTGTATCAACACAAATGGAAGGGCAGTTGAACCAACTCAAATTTGTACACCCTGGAACGTGTTCCGGGGAGTATGTTTCTCCAGGGCGAGCCCGCCCAGCATCCATCAAACGGACAAATGAAGTCACTTCGTGTGGTCTGGTGCCATGTCAAGCAACTTCAGGCCGGCATCCTGGTAGCTGGAACTCAGCGAGTATTGTCGCCTTTGAATGTATAACCCACCATTGGGCCCTCGCAACCAACCTAGAGTGTGGCGTTGTTTATTGCTTCAGCAGCATCTCCCAATTTGCATCAAGGGGACAGTGATACAACGGATGGCTAGTACGTTCATCTTGAAACAAAATAAGCACCTCAACATCCAAGGTGGGGTCATCGGGAACCTGTTCCACAAAGAATGCTATCAACATCTCTTCTACCGCCAAGATTCGGCGTTGAGGTCCACGCAACCGAGATCCAGTTGAGGTATTCAGCAGGGTGCGCCAGCAATTCCTGAGACATTGTCGACGATCGTGTTCACTGTTGCCTCTCCCCAGGAAGAGTGAAAACGAAGGGCGCTCTTTTCCGTGGTCAATAGGCATGCAGCATCTCGCAGTTATGGCTCTACGTCAGTTGCGCCATCTATCCCTTACTGCATGGCTTTAGGTCAGTATTTCGTCTATACGTCTGGACCCTCTCTCGCTAACAGAATTTCCATACTAGAAATGCAGGCTTGATCAGCAGGGCACCGTAAGCGCACCTGGTATGGTTGCACCTAGTATCCAGCTAGCGGCCGTCTTGAGCTTTCAGAGCCGTCAAATGTGCCCTGTTTCTCCTCTCATTCGTTGCAGAGCACTCCCATCTTGTCTAAGTAAGTACTTACTTGTGCGCCGCTGCTTACCATGTACGAAAGCACCGTAGCATGGCTCTTGTACACCTCCTATGAGACGGGATGAGTGTTGTGGTTGTGATTGACTGCTCCCGTAGGTGTGGATGTGTGAAGATCGGCAGGTTCTGGTCCAATATGAGATTCGTCCTCTCCCACATGCCTTCTCAAGTACATTACTGAGCCATCCCCCATGAACACGACATGAGGCGCGGTTTTTTTCCCTGGCCAACAAGCTGATATTCATGTACGATACCTGCCTAGGCCAGAGGGGAGACATAGAAAGGGGATAATCTTGTGTGTGTGCTCCGTACAAGCCGAGTGTACATACCAGCTCTGGCTGCGCTATCTTTAAGATCACCTATTGATATATTCGCTGCCTGTCTTACTGCCTTTTGTTGTCTTGTCTCTTTTTATAATTTTCTTTGTCACAGACCTTTCTTTACCTGCCTATTCTCTCCCGTTGTCTACGCCTACTATTCGCGCTCAGTAACGTTTTCAGAGCAGACTGGCTTGATTCATCGAACACCAAGACGGGAGCTTAGTCGAGATCAAGGGCTACACCAAGAAGCAAACACTCGGGTGTGGCGTTTCAAGGTGCCGGGTTGGTGGACTGGGGACTCGGAGCCCACAAACGACAGGGGGAATAACGTACAAGCGGCGTACACAGTCAGCTTCGGGGCCAAAACAGATTCATCAGCCCCAGCGCCGCTCCCTTGCCCCATATCTTCGGCCGGGTGTTCACGGAGAGTTTGGTCGTTCTTACCAACACGCATGCGGATTTATCTCACAGCATCGTCTTAGCGGAGCCAACCATCCCGGTTTTGGGTCAGGCTCGGACGAAGAGGAAGAAGACGGGGACCCGGAAGCTTCACTTTCTCTATCAACTGTGTGTTGTGACACTTATTTTGTACACACACAGTGCAGTCAGCTTGCCTTCCAAGCCGGTTTGCTGCACACCATCCACACGAGCACTGCGGACACTGGAGCACTACTTGTACACCAACGCTGTCAAGCAGCCAAACTGTCTGAGAAATACTCAGAGCAGCCGGGAGTTGTTGCGCTTTTGACCTGCGGCTGTGTCACCAGCGGGCGATCTCGTTGGCGCCCATTCAGTCCCCGCAAAACTAGAACTCGCCATCCCGCCGTCGCGACCTCCCAGAGCCCAACGGTTGTTTCCGCGGGGGACGGGAGCCCGAGCACAAAACGTCGACGGCGATCATCAAGCCATAATTTTGGGAGGCTCTCGGCTGGTCGCGGCCAACACGACCACGTTTTCCCATTCCACACAATCCTACATTCCAGCGCAGCCGCAACACCCCGGTGACAAGCCCTAGACGAAGTGAACCATCAACCCAACAGCGGTGTTGAAACGGGCAATCCTACCCTAAGCCTCGAGATTTGACGGCTTGACGTCGGGGCACACTTCTTGGGGGCTCTTAGGGTGGTTCTTGGACGGTGTCTGTGGTGGAGCCCAGCGCAGCGATCCACCCGACGGATTTCACAAGGTGTGGTTGAAAGGGGGCCGCATGTAACCTCGAAGCCCCACATTTTTCTACACAGCCGAAGCTGGGATCCCACTTGAAAGCCCACCAAGCCCACCCGCAGGCATTGTGCACTAAAAAGAGGGGACGCTGGGTCTCTGGGTCGCTGGGTCGGAGAGGGCACCTATAGCTCTCGTTGGTCCCATCGTGGATCGCTTTTCCGTTCTGGTGGCTGCATCCTGCTGCCGCCCGTTTGAACATCGAAATTTGACAAATTCGCCCACGCGAGTCTCAAACGACTCGGCTGCTTGCCCGGCAACTCACTTGCAAGGCTGCAAGACTGCAAGGACTGCAAACTGGAAGTGTGTGCGCGCAAGACCAGCATTGGGGCTGGCCTGGCTGTCGCTCGCTTCTCAGGTTGTTTATTTCACACACGCCATTGACTGCATTTGTTGCAACGCGGGGCATCCATCCATCAGCCGTGCGGCACGGCAAACATTGGATCTGCTCCATCGCTCCATCGCTTCAAGCTCCAAGCTCTAAGCACTGCTGCACTCATCATTCCATTGGTAATAGCCACGCTATCCGTCCTTCCAAACCTGCAGCTGCTCCCCAGCGGCTCCGAAAAAGGCTCCAGACTAGGCGCTTGTCCTGCCCAGAAAGCAGTGCTGGATAGGTAGGAAGGCCAAAGCCTCAGGTTACGGGGACGGTGTACATCCTGGCAGTTTCCAGTTTCCACTCCCGTCGCGCACTCCCGTCGTCAGTCGGCCGTCCGTCGGTCGTCTGAAGTCGGAGGCCAGGTGTCAGGATTTGCAACGACAAGAGGTCCACCCGAGTGAGATCTCGCCGCGTCGAAGCCCCTCCCTGACTGGCCGGGTGCTGGACACGGAGACCCCTAAAAGGGCGATCAAAGCTGAGACCAGCTCCTGGAAAAGCCAAAGGGAAAAAAAAAAAAAAAAA
>Ga0065720_1019772_pt1 | contig 20245 bp, 17 predicted proteins | sample Thericmetagenome_FD_59107 | JGI IMG/M metagenome (GOLD analysis project Ga0065720, IMG submission 59107) | Thermophilic microbial communities from the Joint Bioenergy Institute, California, USA of rice/straw/compost enrichment - eDNA_2 v2... | ecosystem: Engineered > Solid waste > Grass >...
AGTTTAAGTTAAAATAGAGTATTTCGAAAAACGTAAAAAGGCCAGCCATTGCACCAAGGAAAATGAACGTTTTTCTGAGGCTTTTTCTTTGCCGACTAGCAGCCTCCATATTCAAATATTCATTGTTATTAACTCCCATTAACGCGGACTCCGCATCAAGCTCTTCTCCTCGATGAATCATTACTTGGCTCGCAAGATATTGATTTAGGGTTCTACTATAGTTTAGGTTTAAGTGGAGGTAGTCCCCATTAGAATCAAGTCTCCAACAAAGCCCTCTAGCAATATATTTTGCACAATTTTCCATTCTTAGAACTCTATCTATTGTTTTCTGTATGTTGGTTGCGATTTTTATTATCCGAAGTGAGAAGATTGTGTATACAAAGAGAATTACAGCTAAAGGGACGATGTCATACCCAGAATTAGAAGGACCATGGTAATATGAGAGAAAATGTGGAAATATCAGGTGCAAAATTATCATTACTAGAATCAGAGCTGCATAGGTAAGCTTTAGGTCCACAAATCTGTTGCAATCTGCTGTTATCATCGCTATCATACTTGAAAATTCCTCCCAACTCATCCTTCCTGCTGTATTTTCTTGAAGAAAATCAGATTTAATGACTGGGTCTCCCCAAAATATACAGTGCAGGCACTTGACTCTTATGTACATGTTGTTGGCATCATTTTTTCTTGAGCTGGTAAAGCACAATAGTCTCATACTGTGATGCTAAACTTCAGCTGCAGAATCAAAGTCAACTCAATAAATTTTATTAGGTTTACTGTAGAAACAAGAATTTTAAGCATCTATCTCTACACGCAGGCAAAACGACATTCAAACCTACTATACCAAGCCTAAAGATTAGTTAATCATGAACAAAACATAAGAATTCCAAGCTTTACAAATAATAACAAAACTGAAAAATTAGGTGAAGGCGTAGTATTCTGCAATAGTATGCCAGTCCTCCCCAAATTCGCCCTTGGCCTTAATTGCTATTACTCCTTCTTCATCAGGTTTGTATTTCACATGAAATACTACTCCACTTTTCCTCATTTCTACCGAATTTTCTTTATGCTGTAAGAGTCCATATTCATAATTTTGTGGGAATTCTATCCTAAATTCGTACTCTTGGGCTATCTTAAGAAGCTTCCTCATTGGAGCTATGATAACAGCAGTAGGCTCAAACTTACGAGGATACCCGACCGCTCCAACACTAAGAAAAGCCATATTATTCTTATTCACTGTAATATCAAGATCATATCTTAGGAAGAAGATGGGCTCATATTTGTCTATATTCTCTTCAGTTTGCCCAAAAATTTCCAATTTATAGATTTCTGTCTTGGGGAAGACAAGGTCAATTTTATGAATATTTTCCTTTGCATTTCTCTCGATCGTATAGAGCATAAGACTTTCAGTATTTACTGTGTAGTCAGCACATCTAACCCTGGGAATTAAAATCATATTCCTCTCAGTCTTAAATTTGACTGTCAGAGGCTCAGGACTAGTCACACTCCCTCCATGGTGCTGTATATTGTAATTGTGGGATATTAGCTGGATATTGTAATTTTCTAAGTTCTCGAAATTGGCTTCTGGGAAGGTTAGAGACTTAGTGGACTTACTGAGGATTTTCACAAAGATTGGATACTCAATGACTGAGGCTGTCGAGCTCTCATTTTCTGGATTCACTACTGAGATGACCAGCTTATAGAGGAAGGACTCGGGGAAAATGATTTCAAAGATGTAAAGATCATCTTTATGATGGACAAAGACGGACTTGTCAAGAGCAGTGCTACAAAGTTCTTTAAATAGACTTCCAACCAACTTAACATTTTTGCCCACTTTGATAACTATTTGTAAGGTGTCTTTCTCGCTTTGCTCGTGATATATCGAATAGCGGTGGGTGGCAAGTCCGATCTCATATTTCTCATATAGCAAGGAGTTAATTTTTGGGAAAGTCTTGACGTATGTGAAGGGACCGGCCATCAGATTTACCTTCTTTTTAGGGGAGATGGAGCTTTTCTTGGGTGCTTTTTTCTCTCGTTTAACTTTGAGACTCACAAGAAGTCGATAATGGGGATCATTGTTTCTCTTGCCGAAAAGTCTCATGAAATAGTTAGAATCGTCAGGGAGCAGGATGTGATACTCTACTAAAGATTCCTCTCTCTTCATGACTGGATATATCAAATTTGGCATTGTAAACATGAGATCATCCTTTGAGATTTCGGCAAAGACATTAACTCCATTAGGGAATTTGACTTTGATAATATGTTCTTCTTCTGTGAATGATATACAGGGACTTGAGCAAGATGGGATGGCCACCCCAAGCTCTCTATAACTAGGAGTAAAAGGAATTAAATTTTCCATATCCTCTACAGTTCTTACTCTTTCCAACAGCTGCCAGTTCTTCGCTTCAGGGAAATGTGTCACAATGAGCTGGTCTGGTGCAACCATGAAGTAGGTCAAGTCTATCTGCTTGATGTACTTAGGGCCATAGACAAAGTATCCAGCAGCCATAGAACAGTCGATAAGATGCCATTTGCTACCAAGGAAAACTGCGTTCCAGCAATGCTCGTAATTTGTCAGAGGTGTTCCTGGGAGATAAAAGAAATCCTTGACATAACCCTTGATAATCCTGCATTTTATTCCAACCATCTGTGCAACGTTTTCGAATGCTGTCGCGTATTTTGAGGATATCTCAGCTCTCTTGAGCATTAGTTTTGCGGAATTTGCAAGGTCCTCTTGACTATAAGTAAATTCCTCTTTATCAGAATATCTATGCATTAGAAATACGAAGGATAGCCAGATTAGTTCAGCAGGCTCTGAAGTAATGCCAAGAAAGTATGAAGCCAAAAATTTTAGATTTCCTAAGACTGGCTCGGGTGCTTTTACAACAGCTGTTACCAGATCTTTTCTCAATAATAATTTTTTGAGCTGGTCAAATTTCAAGGAATGCTTATCCTTTACATTTCTGCTCAGATAATTTGTAATTATGCTCATAAACTTGTCTCTCTCCGGACAAGGAATATCCTCATCCTCTTGAATTCTATCGATCGTCCCATATCTAGAAGGAGAATCTTTTCCATTTATACTATGATAAGCTTTATTTGGAGAAAATGAGCCAATCTCTTTGGATTTTGCCTTGGTAGCACTATTAACAATTTGCCTGATATTTAGTCTTTTTTGTGTAGGACTATGCTCAGGACTCTTAGTCACCTTATTAGGGCTAGTCACAATAAATTGTTTCTCATTTGGGTCTCTAGTAGAAGGCCGTAAAGAGTTTTTAAATGCAGTATTCATGGTTACTCTTCTTTCTAGACTGGCTTCTGTTCTAGCAGTCTGGATCCTCTCCCTTGTCTGCTCTTCCATTTTATCTCGATTTGTCATGGGTCTATGCACTCGTGGGGAGTTAGATCTGTCAGTATTTATTTTAGATTCGACGACTTTGGATTGAGAAAGATCAAGAGGCTTGATTTTCTGTTCATTATCGATTGAATTCTCTCTCTTGGTTGAGTTTGTTTTTGATATGTTTTTTTCGGAACTCTTATTCACTCTTTTAGCTGGTGAGGAAGCGTCAAAATTTAGAGGCACTTTCTGTACTTTAATTGTGCTATATACTGATTCTGGTGGGCCAACTCTCTTGGGACTGTATCTGATATCAACGCGCTTTGGAGAATTGGATTCACGAGTAACTGGAGTCTCCTTCTGGAAGATCTGGTCCAGAAGGAAGGCTCTAAATTTTGGTCTGGAATCAAAATTATTTTCGCGGGCAGTTTGAGCTTGACCTCTTTGCATGTTAGAAAAGTAAAGAAAATAAATTTTGCATAAATAGACAATTAAAAGCAATGTTTGCAGGTATTTTTTGAGAGAAAAGAGGATATATTATGGAGTGTTGATACACAAAACGTTAGTTCATAGGCTACATTAGTTGATTGAGCAGAAGATATATAAAGAAGCATGGGAGGCAAAATTCTGAATTAACGAAGTAGCAAAAATTCAAAGAAGAACTTACATTAAATTAATTACTTTTCTGTTTTGCATTGCTAAAAATAAGGAAATAAATCATCCATCACTCAGAGAAACTAGTGTCATTGACTTTTTTCGGTAGAAAGGGCTTACTCCTGCTTGTCTGTGTTTTTGGTTTGTATGAAATAATTTTAGTATTAAATCTTTTATCATCTGAATCTACGTTTCAGTCTCAAAAATAATTATTTTGTTATTCAATGAGCGCAGATATCCAACGTTTCCAATCAATCCTCTCTCATCTCCTCACCACCTCACAGAAGTTTACTGACTCCGATTTCTATCCTGATCCAGCTGCATCAATTGGAGGAAATTACACCAAATACACCTTCAGACGTGCATCTGAAGTTCTTGATCAAGTTGCTGTCTTCCAAGATGGCATTCAGCCTACTGACATTAAGCAAGGTATCCTTAAGGACTCCTACTTTTTGTCAGCCTTGTCCGCCCTTGCTGAGCAGCCTGCTCTTATCGAAAGATTATTTTTGACCGAAGAAGCTAACAATGCCGGCCTTTACGCTGTTTGGATTTGCGACAATGGTACTTGGAAACCTATTCTCCTCGATGACTACATCCCTTGCAGACCTTATCATGGAAATTACTTCCCTGTCTTCTCACAATGCAAGCGCGGAGAACTCTGGGTCGCCTTACTTGAGAAGGCTTACGCTAAATTGCACGGCTGCTATTATAATATTGAAAATGGCCTTTGCCATTACGCATTGAGAGATCTTACTGGAGCTCCAGTCGAAGAACTCTATGATGAACCAGATGTCGATAAAGTCTGGAATTTCATTCAAGAAGGTCTTTCTAGACAACACTTCTTGACCTGTGGAACTGAACTCGGAGATGAAGAAGAAGATGAGGGACCCGAAGGAATCGTTAGAGGTCACGCTTACACCATTTTGGATGCCGTTGAAATTAGAGGTGACAAGGAAGTCACAAGACTCGTCAAGATCCGTAATCCTTGGGGTAACTTCGAATGGAAGGGAGACTGGTCTGACCAAAGTCCCCTCTGGACTGAAGAATTGAGAAGAGAATTAAATTATGATCCCAACCCCGAAGATGGTATTTTCTTCATGAACATTAGAGACTACAATAAGTATTTCCCTGTCACTTGGCTCTGCAGATACAAGAAGGATAACTATTATTATTCCGTTAATTTCCAACACACTGTCAATAACTACAATGTTATCAGACTTATTGTCCCCGAAAGAGCTGAAGTCACTATTTCATTGAACCAAAGAGATAAGAGATTCTTCAAGGGAACCAACCACCCTGATTACTTGTACTCTTATGCCAGACTCCTTCTCGCTAGAGCCGATAAGGATGGTCTCGAATATGTTGGCGGTAATGCTTCAGGATTCGAAAGAAACCTCCAAGTCACCGCCGTCCTTAACCCAGGAACCTACCTTATCACCTCAGAAGTCAACTGGAATCAAGAGTACCATAAAGTCTATAACTTGAGCTTCTATTCTGAATGCGAACTCCAAATCGAAGGAGTTGAATATGCTGATCTTCTCGGAATCCAAAAGAATATCATCAAGAGCGCCATCAACAAGATCGAGAACAACAAGGCTTTCGCCAACTATGGTAAATACGGAGATGCTGGAATCCAAAAGACCGTCGACTGCATCCACGGTATCTTCTATTTCTACTACGAAAACAACAGTAAGAAGAAGTCCAAGCTCTCCGAAACCATCAAGTTCTCCCAAATCTCCAACTTGAAGATCTGCCCTCCTTTCCACAACGATAACCAATTCGATGTCACTGTTCTCCCCGGTAGCGAACTCCTCGTCCTCTACAAAGCCACTCTTGATGACTATTCTTGGGGATATTCTGCCTCTTTCTTCATCCAAACCGCTAACAAAGAAGACGAAAAGACCCCTGCCAATACCTACATCTACATTGATTCTCCCAACAACAGAGTCCCATTGGACATCAACCAGGACTACAATCTCTTCATTAGAAGCAATGTCAACCTCGAGCACAAGCTCAGAGACCCCAGAAAGGAAGAGTTCGGCAAGAGCATTGCTGTCGGCCAATACGAAGAAGAAAAGGACGGATATGATGACGATGGTGTTTACTATGAGGAAACCCAAGACTATGGCAAGGACACCAACTACTATTACTCTAAGGACTTCCGTTATGAAGGCGTTAGATCTAGAGGAGCCCAATCTGGTCAACAAAGACCCAAGAAGCCCAGCAAGCCTGCTAAGATTTATCCTGACATCAATACTCAGATTGGACAAACCAACTCAAAGAAGATTAAATATAACAACTTTGACAATGTTGATAAGGAATTGACTGTGGTCAGCAGTGATCCCAAGATTATCTATGTCAAGACTCCTCAACTTAATGTTAGAGCCAATGAGAGTGCTGATATTAGATTAAGATTACTTGCTCCTAATAAGCCAGGAACCTACCAAGTCAAGCTTGAAGTCAGATTGGCCAAGACTAACCAAATAGAGGAAGTACTCCAATTCACTATCAACAATCATTAAAAATTTTTCATAATTTCTTTAAAAGTATACGAGATGTCATCGAGAATAGTATGTCGAACCAGCACGTTTTCCTCTTTATTTATGACCAAAGAATAAATCATTCCCTCTTACAATCTCCAGACTTGGTTCAATTACTCACTAAATCTTCTAAAAATCCCAATCATTCTAGTCTTATTTCCTTGTTTTCTTCCTATTTAAAGAGATCTTTTTGCTCTTAATACTCAGCACACCCTCTTAATCAATTCCCAAACTTCTCTATCTTACCCAAAAGGCTAATACGCATCATATATAATTTCTGAAATGATATATGATGATAGAAAATGGTCCTGAAAATAAATTCTACAATATGAGCTTTAGGAAACCTTAGAGTATAAGAAGATATTAAGAATAGAGAGAGAAAATGAGGAGAGTTTGCATTCTTGTAAAAGAGAAAAATTTTCCGAAAGTATAATGAGACACAATTTGCCATTTTTAAAAAATTATTACACAGTATGTGTCATATGAGTATAGAAGGTTAAAGAATCTAACCTGATGAGTTTAGTATTTTGTTTTGGATTTTTGTCCTAACATAGCTTATGAAATGACACGAAAATATATAATGTAGTCAAAAATGGCAAAAATTGTATCACGCTACTATATCACACTTAGTATTTAGCAGGAGACTTGGGGGTGAGCTCTTGAACGAATTCATAATAGGTGACTTTGCCGTCATTGTTCTTGTCATATCTGGAGAGGAGATTGTTCAATTCCTTTTGAGAGGCATAGATTCCATGTTCAATGAGCATATCTCTGAATTCGTTAATGTCAATGTAACCATTGTCGTTTCTGTCAAGGGTCTTGAAGGCTTCATAGATGTTGAACAATGGTCTTCTGCTGATTCTTTGTCTAAGGGATTCAGACAAAGCTTCGTTGGTGATGTGTTGGTTCAAGACCTTCTTGATGAGGTATCTAGTTTCAGAGCTGAAAAGCTAAACATATTAAAAGGACTTCAAAGGAATATTTACCAAGTGGAGCTTGCTGGAGTCAAGGTAAGATGGGACTCTGTCGTTCAAGATGGAGGCATATTCAGCTTGCTTGGGAGTGAAGATCTCAGCAAATTCAGAGTATCTAACAAATTAGGAATGAATTTCAAGTAAATTTACCTCAAAAGACCATCACTGTCTTGGTCGAATTTTCTCATGATAAGGTAAATATCATTGGAAGTGGGGAAGACATCAAATGAGTTGAAACCGTCCTTGAGTTCGTTCTTGGTGATGTAACCTCTAGCATCGAGATCGAAGCATCTGAAGGCATCCAAGGTGTTGAAGTCAGATCTCAAAGCGAGTTCGTTCTTGAGGTTCTCCAAGTCTCTGTCAAGGTCGATTTGTTCCTTCAAAGCTCTAGCAAGCTCTTCCTCTTCGATTTCCTTGATGGGAGAAACATACTCCTTAACAGGGCTTCTGCTTCTGCTCTTTGAGGGAGTGAGGTAAGAATCTCTCTTGGGGCTCAATCTGCTGCCTTCAAGGTCTCTCATTTCAAGGGTGCTTGAAGCGAGTCTTCTTGAGGGGCTCAAAGATCTGTATTTTTCGTCAGCGAAGGTGGTTGACTTGTTCAATCTAGACTTAGAAGCAGAGTTGGAGAGGTATTCGTAATAGTCGAGGTTGGAAAGCTTCTTGTTGGCAGAGTGGAAGATGGTGGATTGGCTCATTCTAGATCTAGAGGGGCTGTATCTAGAAGGAGTAGCGGTTCTGTAAGAGGGCTTTTCTCTAACAGCAGATTCCTTAACGGAAACTCTGTAGTAAGGATCAGTGGGGAGGATAGCATCGACAAATTCAGCATAAGAGAGTTTGCCGTCACCGTCCTTGTCGCATCTTCTCAAGAGAGAAAGGATGTCGCTTTCGGAGACGATAATCTTGTTTCTCTTCAAGAAGAGATAGATGGAGTCAAGATCAACATTGCCAGTTCTGTCTTCATCGATAAGCTTGAAAGCTTCGAGCAAGTTGAAGTCATATCTAAGAGCGAGGTCTTCCTTGAGGAGTTCAACCTTTCTGAAGTAGTTGATTTCCTTATCGAAGACTCTGGCGAGTGCCCATTCGACCTCGTAGGGGAGAGTTTCATATCTGGCAACATAGTATGATTGTCTAGAGGTGGCAAGTTGTCTGAGAGAGGGGCTGGTCTTGGGAAGGACGATGTTGAGGAATTCGGTATAGGTGATTCTTCCATCTTGGTTAAGGTCAAAGACCTTGTAGAGGTTGTGGATGTCCTTTTCAAGGACGTGGAGATCATTGTCTCTCAAGAAGTTATGGAGTTCCCAAGTGGAGATATATCCAGATCCATCTCTATCAATTCTCTTGAAGGCAGTGTATGGTTCGAAATCGGGTTGTTCAGCGAGAACTTGTCTGACAACTTCGATTTCTTTCTCACCATCAGCGATATTCTTTAAGAGTTGAGCTAGCTTGAGTTCGGTTTGAAGGCCTATCATTGACAAACGATTTTCGTTTTGTAAAATAATATATTATATTGCTCTGCGAAATTAGATATTAAATATACAAATTAATTTTTAACGTTAATTTTATTGCACGTACACGCCAAAAAACCATTTAGACGTATCTTTCTAAAACCGTCATCTTAAATTAAAAACCTAACATAATTCAGATCGTGGACTAACGCTCTATCAATTTATTTATTTGTCCCAAATAAAACTATCTGCATCTCTGATTCAAGACAGCTTAGATACGGTCTTGTGGTCAATGCCTAATGATTAAGGACCTGAAGAAAATTGGAGGCGATTCAGAAAGCACAAAACTACGATATGAATCGATTGAAAATTGCATTCCGATTTATAATTATAGAGATAAATTAAATCCAGAGATCCTTTAATGATGGACGCAGGTATCAAGACCACTGAGCAATGTGTTGAGGCTTACAATAAGTTGAAGATGGAGAAGAATGTCAGATATCTCATCTATAAGATCGAAGGAAGTGAAGTACATACAGTCTTTATAAAAAAATTGAATAATTAGGTTGTCCTTGACAGTACTGGACCTCGTGAGTCCACCTGGGACGACTTCATCAAGGCCCTCCCCAAGGAAGCAACCAGATTTGCTGTTTACGATTTCCCTTATACAACTAATGAAAAGCCCCCCAGAACTATTGAAAAATTAGTTTTCATTTATTGGAGTCCTGATGACGCCACTCCTAAGGACAAAATGGCCTCTGCTACTACTAAGGAAGGCTTCAAGTCTAGATTGGTTGGTCTCGCTAAGTCAATCCAAGCTAAAGATCTGAGCGATGTAAGTTTTACCTAAGATTTTACTGATTTTTATAGCTTGAATATGAATCCGTCAAAGACTATCTTAAATAGAGTGTTCTCGTATTAAGTACACCGTAAAATCTTTATTGCATAGTTGTAAAAGGATTTGGTATTGCCTGAGCAATACAAGAGACCTTAACTCTCACTATGTTTTATCTTAAAGTTTATTCATAGTTTTTATTGAGGGCAAACATCTATCTTTAGATCTTTTTGAATGTCAGAGTCTACAAAAACAAAGCATTCAAGCCTTGAAAACTTCAAGATAGGCCTCATGGTTTCCCTTCTAGTCCAGCCTTTCGAAGTTATCCGTACTTCTAGCATTACAAGCCTCAAAGGTTCCAATGCAAACATATCAGGCACCCTCCAAGTTATTAAGAAGATCTACCAGTTGGAGGGCTTTAAAGGTTTCTTTAGGGGCGGATCTGTTGCCATTATAAAATCAACTCTCGGGGCTGGTATCTTCTTTACGGGAGTCGAAAATATTCACGTTCTAACAAAAAATCTAAGAGAATCTCATTTTCTCCCTATTGGAGTGCTCGATTTTTTAAATGCAGCAATTAGCAGGATTGGTGTGACCCTGGTAAACAACCCGATTACAGTAATAAAGACGAGATTCGAGGTTGTAGGCAGCACCGACAATCAGGGAATAATAAAAGCTGTTTCTGGAGTATATAAAGAGAGTGGGCTATCTGGATTTTACAAGGGCATTGTCCCCACCCTCATGAGGGATATCCCTTGGTCAGGTACTCAATACTCAACCTACCAATTTTTAGTCAACACATATAAAACATATGTCGGTTCTCCGTATAATTCCCCTCTGTTGATCTCTTTCTTTGGTGCTACTGCGTCTACAATTGCTGTTCTAGCAACCTACCCTTTCGACAACCTTAGAGTAAGAATGCAGATCAAAGACGACCAGGGTGGGCAAAAGAGCATGCTGCAGCTATCGAAAAAAATATTCAGAGAGGAGGGAATAACTGGGTTCTACCTTGGGTACCTACCTAGACTAATTAAAAAGGGTGTTTCAAGTGCTATCACTTGGGCAATCTATGAATCTGTTAAAAAAGACTCTGTGATCCATTAGAAAATGTGAATAGAGAATTTTTCTTGTAACACAACGATCTCTTTTTTGTGAAGAATATTGTGGAATGATTGTTTGTATATAAAGTCACTTGGGCAAGTGACTTTTTTAGGCTATGTTACAAAATTATGCACCGTTATACATAATTAAAAAGACTTAATTACACTCAATGTTAGTTTCACTCTATCTCTTAGTCCTCCTCTTTCTTCGTCCTATACTCTTAGACCAAAATCCAATCTTATTACCTCTGATGCCTTCAAGGATTTCAAGAATTTATTCTTCAAGTATTCTTTTAGTCCTTCTCTGAACATGGCGAAATTGTCATTCAAGTTCAAAGTCTTCAATAGATGTTTGAATTCTGTATCATTAACACTACAATTATTAGACAAATTTCGACCTTATTTACTTAGCATAGAATTCCTGGAAGAAGATTTTCAGGAAAATTTCTTGATGTTGGTTAAGACTATCGAAATCCAATGATCTGAGAACTTGAAGTCCGAGTGTGTTCCTTGTCACCAAGAAACTCATGAACTTAGCGATATTAGCGATTTTTCTCAAAGTATAGTTCTCCAACAACTTCATATGGTCCCAAAGTGAATATTGGAATGAATACTTCAGGTTACGGTTAACCCTGATGAGATTATCTGCTAGGTAGGCATAATACTTGTTGAAGGTTGCTTCTTGGGCACAGGATTCAACTAGAACGACAGCAATTTCTTGGGCTTGTTTCTTGGTTATTTTCAGTTTTAATAATTTTTGTGTAGCATCCAAGTAGTCATCGGCGCTCATGATGATCATGAAGATACGCTTACGAATATCGGTGGTGAATCTTTGTTCAGCAGCCAACTTCTCCAATTGGTTCAACGTTTGGTTTCCAACTCCATTCTATAAGTTAGAATGATTGTTAAGACCGTTACTATAAGTTCTTTTCTGAATTCTTCCTCTCTATCATGTTGCAAGTCAAATAAGTTGACAGGTGCCCACCAACGAGGTTGGTTAAAGTCATGAACTATTATTGCCTCAAACTTGGCAGGGAAACGAGATTTGGATGTTCCGGGTCTTTTGTTATAAATAAACTTTAAAGATAAAATTTACTTTTGGGAGAGTGCCTTCTTCATCCAATTGGTGAGGAAAGCAAGTCTATCTTGGACATCGTTGGCTAGTTTTTTGTTATGCTTGAGGTCGTTTAAGTTAAGGAACATGATCTCCATCTTCTTGGAAATTCCCACCTGTTCCTGATGGGTCTGCTTGTATTCTTCGTACTTCTTCCTGGTGTACTCGATAATAAGCTAGAAATATTAGTCAAACCCTGTAGTAATTACCTTAATTGATCCAGGACTAGTCTGTCTGATCTTGAAACCAGCATTCTGAATAATCGACATAATAACATTGATTGATTCCTCATTGAGATGATCAGCCAGATAAACCACAAGCTCTCCAAGGAACTCATCATGAAGAACATCAAAGTCATAGAGATAACATAAAATTAAGACTGTATTTTTGAGTTTGTAGTTTCCAGGACCGCTCTCTTCGGCATTAGTTGACTCAGGTTGGTTGTCCACATTCTCACGAAGGCAGATTATGAGCTTTCTAATAAAGTCTGCCAGGAAGTCATCACCAAGGAAATGGTATAATGCTGCAATGAGGCAGGCATTAGTTGCCAGAATCATTTGGAGGACATGGGGTTGTTCCACACAGGACTTCATGAAGATTTCGGAGTAGAGCTCATTAATGACGTATTTACTATTCTGGTTGTAGATTTCGATCTAAAATATGAGAGCCTATTACAATATCGTTACCATTTTGTTAAGAATAGAGTCAATATTTCCTTCAGCCACTCTGTTGACACAACCTCTGAGGGCTTTTTCTAATTCAGCTTTCTTCTCAGGGTCAAGGTGTTGTCTGACCAATTCTGCCCTGTCGACTTTCTTTGTGTGTTCAATAACCTCTAAGAAATTATTTTATTTCCTTTTGATATACCTTGTCCGTATAAGTGGGAATCATTTAGCTTCTTCACTTTCTTGTTTCCAGTGGCATTATTTTTATTATCTTTTTCTTTCTTTTCTCTTTCTTCTGCTTCTTCTTCCTCTCCTTCATCTTCACCTTCCTCTCCATCAATATACTCCTCCTCATCTCCTACCTCTTCATAATCTCCTTCTTCTACTATATCTCCCTCTTCGTCTTCAAAATCTCCTTCTTCACCTTCTTCAATAAGCTCTCCATCATCCTCTTCAAACTCACCTTCAAATTCTCCTTCATCCTCTTCATCAAATTCCTCACCATCAAAATCTCCTTCTTCGACTTCATCTCCCTCTCCTTCATCCTCAAGTCCATCAACCTCATCAGAATCTATTTCTTCATCAATTTCTTCGTCTTCTTCTTTATCTTTCTTTTTACCTTTGGCCTCCTTCTGGGCTTTCTGAGCTCTTTTCTCCTTCACATAATCCTCAACTGTCTCAGAATGGACTTTTTTCGAGATATTATCCAAAAAGTCGAAGAGATCCTCATCCCAACCATCCCTCACCATCTCTTTGTGGAATCTTTTGGCTCCTTTGGAGTCCTTATTGGTCATCTTGAGCTTTCTCTCATAGAGTCTAATTTCTTCTTCATCTTTCTCAATCATTCTCTTCAAATAGGCCTTGTCGGCTGCTTCATCATAATAATTTTGCAATGGTGCTGGCTCTTCAATTTCTTTTGGTTGCTTTTCTTTCTTAGGATTTTCCTTTTTCTTATTCTTCTTTTCCTGCTTCTTGCCCTTGGTGTGTTCAGCCAGATAGGCTTCAAGATCCTTGACACCTTGCCTTTTTGCTTTTCTCAATAATTTCCTATTGAAGACATTAAACTTAGGATCAACAGATTTGATCCTGTAATGGTCTTCGTTATCATCGAAGTTCTTGGCTTGATTTCTAAGCGGTTATTATCAGTTTTAATGGTGTTACTGATTAACTCTCTTACTCCTTGGCATCACAATAAAAGATATGTTGGAGAATTTATTTAAGAAATTAATAGATAGCAAACAGAGGAACAAATTAGAGCTCAACATTGTATACTTTATTAGAATTACAGATCTCAGAAAACAAGATAATTACAGGCAGGATATAAAGCATTGAATAATTCTCAAACAACCTAACAACCGAAGGAACCAATCTTAGTGTTTCTTTTTCCCACAGAAATTGAAACAAAACCCTGACTTCTTAGTCTTAACTTCCTTTTCATTCAATATATATTTCCCAGCAATCTTCTTATTAACCATAGTCTGTTGCTTTTGAGGACTTGACTCCTCAATTTTGTCCAACTTGGTTACCTCGGTAGATTGCATAAGTTTCACATCCCTGTTTAGATTCCTCTCAGAGGAAGGCATATTATCATCCTCCAAGGATTTCTCAGAAAAAGTAAGCTTTCCTGTAATTCTCTTGGACTCTTCCTGGATACTATCCTCGTCAAAGTCGATCTTTTTATTAATTTTTTGGCCATCGCATTTTGGTAGGATGGGAGAGATATTATCTCTAAGGATCTTATTTCTTAAATCTGAGAAGCCTGGGGCCTGAGCATTTGACTTTAAGTGCGTTTGCACAAAGGGATTTTCTGGGATAGTGTCTATTGGAGGAGATTGGAAAGTCAATCTTTTATTATTGGTTTTATTCTGGCTGCTCACTGGGGGCTTGAAAGCTGAAGTCAACTGCAATTCATCTTTTAAGTTAAACGTTTTGGAAGGTTCTTCTGACTCGAGACTTTCAATTCTAGATTGCAAGGTTGATACTTTCATGGTCTCATTTAGCTTTGGGTTGGGTTCATCAATATTCACTTCTTCGATTTTTAGTTCTGTGTAGAGAGACTTGTTGCCCATTTTCTTCTTAGCGGAATTGGGAAGGAAAAGTTGGCTGATTGAAGAGAAGTTCTTTCCTTGGTTAGAAGAGACAGCCAAAAGGTCCTCAAGTTTAATATCGTTGGTTGTCTTGTTAGGTTCCTTTTGGTTGGCAATAGTGTAGAGGATAGCTTCTCTTTCAGATAATGTGAGGGAGGTCTGGAGGTCCTCAATTAATTTAACAACATTCTCTTGAGTCTTCTTAGGGTCTTCGACCTTGAAGATCTTATTGAGTATCTTGCTCATATTCGATTTATCGGCTCCTTTTCTAGTGGATTCATGGTTGGACTTGAATGAGTGTTTGGGAGAGATGTTATTGTCTAGTATAGCTAACATGCTTCCTCTATCTGCAGCACTCATCTGTTGGTTTTTACCCTTTTCAGAACCTATGTAATTTTGGAAGGAGACTTTATTGGGATCGGGAGCCTTGAAACTGGCAGTATTGTTAATTTCGTCTTTGAATAGCATTTGAGCCTTCTTCAAAGTAGCATTGATCTCGGCATCGAAGATCACTTGCTCGTTGGCAATAGTCTCATTTATTTCAAAAATATATCCCTTAATCTTCTTTTGCAAGGAGGAGAGCTAGAAAAATTAGGAAATATTAGGCTAATTTACAATTGAGAAGAGAGAGGTACTGGTATTGGCAGCAGAAGTACTTCTGTTTGTGGAGATAATTTGATCATGAGTGGTTGCTCCTCTCATGCTCTCAAAATTAAATTGCTTCTTTGCGAGATTTGTGGCGCTTCTGGGAGTGTAGTACTGATTAAAGTCATTCTTAACATTTTCTTGCTTGGCCATAAATTCGGAAGAAGAATAGGCTGAGATAATTGAGGTTTCATCAAGCTTAAGGGTTTTATAGATATCAGGTTTTTCATTGGAGTCGCCATGGACTGGGTTGAAGGAGTCTTCGTGATTTCCTAGAGGAGTTTTGAAGTCTTGGAAAACGTTTCTCCTATGATGGCCACGCACTTTTGAATTTAATATACATATTTCAAATTTTTACCAGAACTGACCTTGGGATCAGTGAAGGGGATGTCATTGATAAATTGCTCTTCACTTATTTGGACGTCATGAACAGGAGTTCTGTGATGATCCAAGTGGGGATTTGAATTATGGGAGCATGATAGATTGAGAGAAACATTTAAGGCAGATTGGAGTTCCTTCTCGAGATCCTTGAGCATATCAAGGCATTGGTTGTCTTTTTCCTTCATGTTTTTGAAAAGTATTTTAATTGCGTTAAAGAGGTTCTTGGTGTCTTGATGCCAGAGTTTTTTACCATCCTGGTAAAAACTTTTATTATTTTCGAGTTGCATTTTGGCGTCGAGATACCTCAAAATCCAGCGACTTTTCTTTTGATCAAATATTTGGTGTTGTTCTAGTTCTCTTTGCTGGGCGGCTTTGGTTTGCTCAATTAATTTATTTTCTAGCTCTTCAATCTTATTTTGAAGTCTTTTGACTAATTCTGGAGTCGGTTCCTCTTCTAACTTAAGTAAGAAGTCCTTATAAATAACGTCATTTGCAGTAACAAGCAGATTAGATGTCATTAGTCTAGAATGTTTGAAATTGTCTTGATCTTTTTAAATTTTGAGGGTAATTTAAATTTGGCATGACAAAACTCAATAAAGTTAATTTCACAGAGTATCTGTTTTCAAAAACACGACTCTTGCCACAAGCCTCTTTTTTTCTTGGATCCTTCTTTTATTGAATCATCTCACTTAACTAAATACTTCTGAGTCCTATTTAACAGATTTTGTTTACTCTTGTGTAAGTTTTCCCTCACCGAACTAGTTCCCTGTTAGTTGGTCTGATACCTGTTAGTATATTTGGCATTGTTTTATAGCGTTATCAGTCTGATTCTAATATATCTAAAATAAAATTGCAAATATGTTTAAGGGAACTCATACTGACAGAAAAATCCAAGATGTTGTCTTCAATTTCACAGGCTTTGGGCCCTTCTTAAATGTTACTAACAATCCTACTATGGAACTAGTTGAATCTTTGAAAGAATGGAAAAAGAACTCTGAGTTTAGCTCACATATCGGAGATGTCAGATGGTTAGATGTCTCGGCCGACGCCGTTAACGAATACATTGAGAAGATAATAAAAGAAATCGAAGAAGCCGAAAAAAACACATCATCAGTCAAACAGGTCCTTGTCCACTTGGGAGTTTATGCAGGCAGTTCAACAATTAATCTCGAAAAGCATGCTTATAATTGTGCTGATTTCAGAGGCCCAGACAACAAGGGATATCAGCCTAGAGAAGAAAAAATCAGCAAGAAATACCCTCTAGAACATTATTTTAGGACTTTCTACCCTGTTGAAGAAATTCACAAGAGACTTGCAAACAAACATAAGGTCAAGATCTCTGATGATCCAGGAAGATATGTCTGTAATTACATTTTCTATACCTCAATGAATGAGGGATATAAGAGAGACATACCTAGTATATTTATTCATGTTCCTGAGTTTGATAAAATCTCAAAACAGGAACAGGAAGAGTTTATCAAGGATTTTATTAGGGTGAGTAGAGAACTTTTGTTGGAAGAACTCTCTCACTTAGAAAAGTCTTAAGTACTTTCTTTAAAAAAGTAACTGCTATTCTGATACATATATTATTCGATAAAGTTTATGCTCAGTATAAGCCCGGGCTCAATTTCGATCTGAAAATTGCTTTTAATCAAATAAATAAAAGATATCTAGAAAAAAATGGAAAGTGAAGATAGCCAGAAAATCATCCAGGCTGAAGAGTTCAAGAGCAAAGGAAACGAATGCCTCAAACGTACTCTCCCACCTCAACCATTTTTGATCCATTAGAAAATAAGTTCGAGGAAGCACTTGAGTTTTATACCAAAGCCATCGATCTTGATGTCAAGGACAACAAAAAGATGGCTGTCTACTATGCCAACAGAGCTTTTGCTAACATCAAGCTTGAAAATTACGGTTTTGCTATTGAAGATGCCACTCAGGCAATCAATAAGGATGGAACTTACGCAAAAGCATATTATAGAAGAGCTTCTGCCTTGTTCGCTCTCGGAAAGTATAAGAATGCTCTTGCTAATTTCAAGAGAGTTCGAAATTTGCCTTCGGTGGTCTAATTTTGATGTAGGTTCTGGAACTCGTTCCTAATGATCCTGATGCCACAGAAAAATATAAACTCGTTCAAAAGCTCCACAAGGAGAAGCAACTTGCTGAAGCTATTAGTGTCGAGTCTTCTATTGAACAGATCACCTTGCAAAGTTTCAATGAGATAATTGTATAATTAGGGTTTACTTTTCTAAAAATTAGGTTCCTGAATCTTACAAAGGACCTAGATTGGAGGAAGGTCAGGAAATTACTCCTGAATGGTACTAGTATGAGAATGTTTCATAATTTGTACAGGGTTGTTGAATTAATGGAATGGATGAAGAATCAGCAAATCCTTCACAAGAAATATCTTTGGATGATTTTATTGAAAGTCAAGGATATTTTGAAGGCCCTCCCTACACTGGTTGAACTCGATGTTCCTGAGTAATAAACCCTTCTAGTCCTCTTTAATCGATTAGGGACAAAGAAATCACTGTTTGTGGTGATACCCATGGACAATACTATGATGTTCTCAACATCTTCAAGATCAATGGAAATCCATCTGAAGATAACCCATACCTCTTCAACGGAGACTTCGTTGATAGAGGCTCCTTCTCAGTTGAGGTTATCGTTTGCTTGTTGGCTTGGAAGGTATGCAACCCCAACTGCATGCACTTGACAAGAGGTAACCACGAAGCCAAGAGTATGAATAAGCTCTACGGATTTGAAGGAGAAGTCCTAGCCAAGTATGACTCTAAGACCTATGATCTCTTCTGTGACATCTTCTGCTATTTGCCTTTGGTCTATGTTCTTAACCACAAAGTCATGATCACCCATGGTGGTCTCTTCAGCAAGGATGGAGTCACATTGAAGGACATTAAGGCCATTGATAGAGTCAGAGAACCTCCTGATGAGGGTATCATGTGTGAATTGTTGTGGAGTGATCCTCACCCAATGAACGGAAGACACCCAAGCAAGAGAGGTGTTGGTGTTGGATTCGGACCTGACGTTGCTCACAGATTCTTGGACGAAAATGGACTCAGTAATAATATTGAAATATTTTTTTCTTATGAATTTAGCCATGTTGGTCAGATCTCATGAAATGAAGCAAAATGGATATGAGGAGGAAGCCGGAGGAAGAGTTGTTACTATCTTCAGTGCTCCTAACTACTGTGACCAAATGGGAAATAAGGGAGCCTTTATCAGATTCAATGGAAAAGACATGAAGCCTAAGTATACACAATTTGATGCAGTGGTAAGTGAACTTGGTATTTATTTTAATTTTCTAAGGAACACCCCAAGATCCCTGTTATGGCTTATGCTAGGGGCTTGAACCAATGGATGTAAGTAAGAGAGATATATTTTTTGCAATTTAATTTAATACTTGTATGAATGCGTAGTAGTCCTTGGCAAACTTAAACCTAGCCGAATTAGCATAATTAATTCCTTATGGCGATACACATACACCATCTCACTTGATTGAAAATCAACTTCTAACAAAATGTCTCATGAAAAATCTTTTTTAATACTTTATAAAGATAAAAATTGTAATTCGGCTTATAATATATTTTCATGGATAACGAGACAACAATATTCGACAAGATAGTAAATAAGGAGATTCCTGCCAAGATTCTCTATGAAGATGATCTCGTAACTCGAATTTTCCCGGTGTTAAACTTCCAAGTGCCTAGCTTTCCACGATATCAACCCTCAGGCCCCCTTCCACTGTTTGCTTATTCCAAAAAAGAAAGACGGACTAACTATGCTTTCCAAGGTTAGATCTAGCTCACTCATCTGACTTTTTAGGCTGAGGATAAGCATAAGGACATCTTAGGACACCTGATGGTAGTGGTAGCTAAAATAGCAAAGCAAGAAAAGCTAGAAGATGGGTTTAGAGTTGTTGTTAACAATAACAAGGATGCCGGTAGAGTTTAATGAAATTTAGAGTTATTTCCTTAGGACAGGAAGTCTTCCACTTACATATTCATATACTTGGATGCAAAGGACAAAGCTTTACTTGGCCTCCTGGTACTCCAGGATCTCAAGCTAAATAACTCTGACTTATTTATACAAGGTATTATATTATATAGAAAAGAAAAGTACAAAAAAGTAATCGAATTTTATATTTAAATTGGATTTTTACCAAGGCAAGTCTGTGGGTTCTTCCATTTGTTGTCTCTCTTTCCACCTTTCATACTCATAGTCCGACATCTAATTGATTAGTTATGTAGGTATTTTTCTACATTTATGCAAGGATCTTTCCTGAAAATATGGATTATTGCTTCGACATATTTCCAGTGTGGAGATTGGACATCCATTTTATCCATCAAGCTGAATAAGAAATCTTTTTGTATATATTCTCCTCTATCAAGACGGCTCTTAATTGCCTGCAAAAATTGTAATTGTTCAAGAGGGAAATCATAGGGAATAT
>Ga0065720_1019773_pt1 | contig 20244 bp, 17 predicted proteins | sample Thericmetagenome_FD_59107 | JGI IMG/M metagenome (GOLD analysis project Ga0065720, IMG submission 59107) | Thermophilic microbial communities from the Joint Bioenergy Institute, California, USA of rice/straw/compost enrichment - eDNA_2 v2... | ecosystem: Engineered > Solid waste > Grass >...
GGGGGGGGGGGAGGGAAGAGAGGTGATTGATCTTCGAGATGGAGGGTATCATGGAAATCTGTTCATCACTGGGATTGGGCGGTGTGGGAGCGCTGTAGCAGTTGAGGTCCTTGTTTTAAGAAATCCTCCGAAGAATAGGAGGGCGAAGGAGGGTGAGAATACATGCGGATGAACTCATGTCGGAGCCTTGTCGAATGAGTCTAGGTTCCTCTGTAATTGTGATCGTGTTGTACTGAGATATATGTCCAAGAGCATAGCACATGCGGTGTGGTTTTGATGAGATATTGACAACCGTTGACGGGCCGAACTATGGTCGAAGACGCCTGCAAAGTTATTGATGTGTTGTGCCTTGCAGTTTGACAACAACGTCTGACTGTGCCCTGGAAACTGCAAAGAGACACCACCTGTGAAACGCCAGTACGCCCCCAGTTGGCACACTTCGCAAGACCATGGAAAATGCCTTTCATCATCACCTGTTTTCCAAAACATACAGAGTCAAGACATGATGTGTGTCTCGCCGCCTTCATGTCAATATTCCATCACGTGAAGTAAATTCCCTGTCCTTAAAACGCATTAATTCTTTGCGAGATAGGTCACACTGAGGTGGCTGAAAATCGAATAGCAGATCAATGGCTTCTTCTCGCGAGATGGTGGCATTGATGCATGATCGTCAATTGGTAGCATAGGGCCCAATTTTGTCAGACCTAAAAAACTTTTCTCTATATGAAACTGTCGGAGTTCGATTTACAGGCTGTGAGGACCTTCCTGGGTCACCAAGAACAATCAGGCAAACTGTCCAAAAGACTTCGACTTCAGGACCAAGAATTAGTGAATAAGGACACATGGCAAGCGGTGTGCGTGAAAGGAAACACAACAGCATGATACTGAGCATGTTGACTCAGATAGCATCCTTGTCAGTTCAGGAGGAACGCATTCCTGAAATCTTAAGATGGGTGGTGTGAAGCCAGGGTTGGATCAATGACCGAAAATGTGTGGAAAATGGGCACATCGGGCCTTTTTGGTAAGACACCAGAGTTGGCAGGTTACCGTATTTTTTCTGTCTATCGCGCAAGGTATTTGTGACACTTGGGCATGGGGCTGAGAAATGTCGAGGCGCTGCGGCGAGGGTTGCACAAGAACTGTACACTATTCAGGGAGATACTGTGTGTGACAGGAGTGGAAAAAAAGTCAACCACAAAAACTGGGCCATTACCTGTATTTACACATAAAAGTGGGCCCTGTCCTTCCCCAGAACACATATCTTGGCACCGGGTCTCTGGGCCCCCAACCCAGACAAGCATGCTGTGGCTTCAAGCACGCTTTCTCGCTTCCAACATCTCGGTCCCGAGAGGATCTAGAGTGTGGATAAACTCGAAGAAAAGGTGGTTAAAAGAACGACGACTCCCGCCGAAAAGTGGTTTAGAACTCAAAAGCCTGACTGAGGAATCTGGCTTTTGATTTTGCTTTGTCATCTCTGATGACTTGGAGAGATTCCGACGAAACTTCAGCGTACTGTGCTGCCGGCAAAGTTAGTCCGCACTCCGAGAACCTTCAACATCGAGGATTTCCGCACACCATTGCGAGTACGACTGTTCATACCCTTCGCCACTTTACTGAAAAAAAAAAAACAAAGATGCCCGCACAGTATCAGGCATTGGCATTCAGCTTCCCTGACCGACACATCTCGGCAGCGGTAACGGGGGACGCAATCGGCAACGGCGCAGCGATGGCTGATGAGGCTCTGACCAGATGAACGAACTGCAAACACTGCACTGGTGTGGCTGAAGATTGGCATCGGAGCCGCACACTCTCAGTTGTCCAGCCAACCTCAGCTGTCAATCAGCAGCTCTTCCGTGCTGATCCGAGACTCAGATCTCAACTCTCACAAGGTGGGCGTGTCGGGCATGCCGCATGTCCAGCGTGGCGATTCAAGCCCACGTTGCGGACGATCGTTCATGTTGCACAATCTGATCACAGACAGACTGCGTGACCGCAAGATCTCAACGATCCCACGAGGCCATGACCAACGTCTTCCATGCTCGACTGACCACATCCAACTCCGGCTGGAGTGGTGTGCGGTGAAAACAGCCAGTACAATGTTGCTCTATCTGTTAGCCCTCTTGGCGTCCCTCTCGGCGAAGCTCCATTGGTGTCTGCGGAATATGGTAAAGCCCCTGAGCCTCGTCGCCGGTTCGCCACATTCAGTCCACGTTCCTGTCTGCGAGATACTCCGGCATCAGGCCAGCTCCCTTGGTCCTACAACATCCAATGTCACTTCACAGGGCCTCGATCCCAGACAAATCACCGCCAACACCAAATGTGTTGAGCACCAACCAGGTGCATATCACAGCTTGGCACGACGTCGATATGCCCAGCATGGACGCTGATCCCGGACAGAATGGACAAGATGTGTCGACTTCAGTAAGGAATCCTTGATGTGGTTCGGGGTTGCTATCGCCAGGGGAATGGTACGAGAAGGGGCATCACGGCGACGACGTTTGTTGGGAGTCGTATAAATGGACCGCATCATGCCCGCCAGACTCAGCTTGCGGTTGGCATTTCGTGGGCCAACAACCTCTGGCAAGCTAGTCGTGATAACAACGACATTGAACCGGGTTATCCCTCAAGATGGCAGCAACAATGGCAGTCCAACAACAGGCCGAGGACACTCGTCCTCGCCAGCTCGTCGTAGATACGAGGATGGAAGCCCAATACGCTGAGACAGTCTCTTCAGCATCATCAACCGCCTCGTCAATCTGTGATGGATCAGAAGGCGGACATGAGTCTGCGTCCTCTGCGTCCTCGGTAGCAGACGACGACAGCACGTGCCCTTCTCCAATATCGCCAACGTCTCCGACGTCAACCGTCTTTACGATCGAGAAAGAAAAACAAAGTACTGGCTCTCCTTTCTCATCCTCACCCGATCTCGAGGCCCAGCTCAACGAGGTTGATAGTTCCTCCCAGAAACGTCTGGGCTTCCTCCGCTACACGGCCTTGAACGTCTACTGGAGACTATTTAGCATTGCCTTCATCGGAAACGTCATCGCCTTTATCGTCCTTGCCATCAAGGGTACTACTACACTCGACCTTGTAAACGCATCGGCCATCAACCTCGCCGTTTGCGGTCTCTGCCGGCAGCCTCTCGTCATCAACGCCCTGTTCCTGACGTTCGGTGCTCTTCCAAGGTCAACTCCTATGCGCTTGCGCAGACTGGCCTGCAAGGTCTTTCACTTCGGTGGCGTACACAGCGGTACCGGGGTAGCCTCCTGCCTTTGGTATATCGGCTTTGCCGCTCTCTATACCTACGAATTCCGCCCATCCAAATTCGCTCTTCCCGCTCTCGTCCTGATTTGGATGGTGCTGGCCCTCCTGCTAGCCATCATTTTTGTCGCATACCCAACTTTCCGCATCCGACGCCACGACTACTTCGAGCTAACACACCGTTTTGCGAATTGGCTCATCCTTGTCATCTTCTGGGCGCTTCTCTTTCTCCTCGCCTGTGACCAGCAATTGCCCCTTGACACCTTCCTCATCAACCTCCCCGCCTTCTGGATACTCATTATCCTTACCTGCGCCACAATTCATCCCTGGCTTCTCCTCCGTCGTGTCCCCGTCGTCGCAGAACCCCTCTCCGACCATGCCATCCGCCTGCACTTCACCCACACAACCATCAGATTTGGCCAGGGCATCTCCGTCGCACGCCACCCGTTGCGCGATTGGCACAGCTTCGCAAGCTTCACCGATCAATTTGATTCCCCCAACACAAAGTTCTCTGTGCTGGTCTCCGAAGCGGGCGACTGGACCAAGGACTGCATTGCGAACCCGCCCAAGTGCCTCTGGAAACGGGGCGTGCCGACCTACGGGTTTGGGTACGTCTTCCGGATGTTTGAGCGCATAATTGTTGTTACGACGGGCTCAGGAATCGGGCCGTGCTTGTCTTTCCTAGAAGACGAGAAGAGACCGGCTATGAGGGTTGTTTGGCAAACGAAGAGCCCGCTTAAGACGTACGGGTCTAGGACACTGGATCTGGCGAAGAAGTTGGATGAGAAGCCGGTGGTGATCGATACCTCCGTGTCGGGAAGAGTTGATATGCTGCCGATCGTGTTGAAGTTGTACAAGGAGTTTGATGCCCAAGCTGTGTGTGTGATTAGTAACATGCCGGTGACGAAGGGGTTGGTGTATGCCCTGGAGACGAGGGGAATTGCGGCTTATGGCCCGATTTTTGATAGTTGATTGGTATTAGCATAGTAGGGTGTACATAGGGAGTATAAGCACTTTATAGTCATTCGGAGTTTTGGCGAAGGGGGGGTTGGCATACTACTTTTTTTGGGGGGGTTGCCTGCGTTTTCATCGATGTCACAACACTGGAGTGTGGAGGACAACAGATTTTGGCTCAAAAGTCAATGATTGTTTGGGTATCTAGGAGCATTAGATAAGCATAATTGGACAACAAATATTACAATGCAGACGTATAGGTATCATTCATCTTGAAGCTTCCATGATTCCCGTCTTACCAAGCCTGTTTGGCCGCATCTCCTCAGTCTACCTCCACCAATTATGCCGGATTACTAATCTAGGGGGCCACTGAGATGGCGACATCGCACTTGAACCGAGCTACCGAGCTTCAACCCCTCATTCGAAATCTCACACTTATATATATATAGATATCCCCCAGTTCATAAAAGATCCCGACTGAGGTTATCCAAGATATCCTTGTTAAAAACCACATCTAACAGGCTTGCGTCAACTCCCCAAAACAATGACAACCGCTTCAATCAATTACCTCGACCCCACCACCGTGCCCGCCGGTACGAAACCCTGGGCCAAAGTCGACGCCCCCGCAACCTCCTACGGCATCGTCTCCCGCCGGCGCAGCATAACCTCCATCCGCGACTGTCTAACCCTGCACACCTCCTCCCAACGCGGCGCCTTCGGCACTGACATCGACATCGCTGGCTTCGCGGTGTACACCTCCCCCTCTCCGTACTACGCCAAATACGGCAGCGCGGGGTTCACGCAAGAACTCGATCGCCAGATCCGCGAGGGGTATTACCCCGAGGTTGAGGAGCTTCTGCGCCGGAAGTTGCGGGATGGGAACAAGATCAGGCACGTGGTGATTTTCGATCATACGATTCGGAGGAAGGACCCGAATGCTCCGCGACAGCCGGTGTATAGATTGCACGTGGACCAAACGCCGCGGTCGGCAGAGGCGAGGGTGCGGCGGCACGCGGGGAAAGCGCTGGGCTTGAGTGAGGAAGAGGTTGAAGGATTGCTGAAGCGGCGGTGGCAGCTGATCAATGTGTGGCGGTCAATCGGCGAGCAACCGGTGCGAGACGCGCCGCTGACGGTTGTCGATTTTCGGACAGTGAATCGGGAGAAGGATTTGGTTGCCGTGAACTTGCTTTATCCTGTCCGGCCGAAAGACGGAGATGATGACGACGATCGCGGGAAGGAGGTGCTGCCGGATCTGGAGAAGCTGCAGAGCACGGAGGGGTACGAAGTCAAGGGGGAGACGTATGCCGTGCAGCCAAATGAGGAGCACAAGTTTTACTATTTGGATGAGATGACGCCGGAGGAGGTGATGTTCATCAAGTGTTTTGATAGTTGGGGAGAGGACCAGCCAGGTGGAAAGAAGGGAATCGCAGGGCTAACTCCACATACGGCATTTTTGGACGAGATGGCGCCCGAGGGGACGAAACCGAGGGAGAGCATCGAAGTTAGATGCCTCGTGTTTTATGACGAGTACTAAAAAAAAAAAAAAGATGCAGACGTCGCTGATGGACCGAGACATAGCGTGGGTATCATAAATCATAAACAAACATTAGAGCGTAAAGTTCTAGTAAAAAAAAAAAGTGAGAGAGAATAATATCCTCCTAACTGGGCCCGCTTATTGTTGGACTTCGAGGCTGATGAGGCTGACTTGATTGAGCTCCTTCGTTGAGTTGCAAATGGTCAGGATTAAGCGTCGCTTTTGATACCGTATTCGAGTTCTCAATTGTTGTAGTAATGCTGAGATTACAGCTGCCAGACTCAGCATCTGGGAGGGGTTCTCCTGTATGCGTGACTGGGATGGTGGTCAAAACGAGAGAACCTCGGTGTCCCAGGGAATTCAAGGATGGAGAATATCGGCCAGCCAGGGCTCGCAAGCAAGGTGCACAAGCACAGCATATGGCGGTGTTGATTTCGGCCGCACTGTCATTTCAGCGTTAATAACCCACCAGCATACAATCCGCTTCTCGATGAAAGTGAGCCATACCTCCAGAGGTAGTTTCGAGCAAGGACCCACGAGAAGTCGGCAGCACCCCAACCGAGAGCGACAATAACAACTCTGATGATGCTCATGGCAAATACCCTGGAAAATTTCTTAATTGCGTGATGCGCAGAACACGATGCAAGGAGGACTTACAATCCACCTGTCCCAAGAATGGCCGCAAGGACAATTTTTTGGGCTCTTGGTATCCGTAGAGGCCGAATGATCCATATCGGCATGAGCAGCAGAATGCCATCCGTAATGCAATTTAGAAACATCAGCCAAGCGTACCATCCATCAGCGTCGATGCATGTACCCTTGGGTCCATTATAACCGGGCGTCCCCACATAAGGCATGTATTCCCAGAAGAAACTCATCGGCCGACAGAAAAACAAGCCGCCTGATGCGCCAAGGGTGTAAGCGAGGATAATGATGATCATGAGCACGTGGACGGCAATCCTGAATTTTCGGCTAATCGCAAAGCGGAGGTAAAAACACAATATGGAAAGTTTGGTGAAGAGAGTCGATAGATGGTTCGAAATGTTGACCGGAAAGGCGGCCAGCTTGTCGATGATGTTAACAATCCTCCCGGCACTTGTGTATTTGGATAACTGAGTCATACCAGCAGATATGTTCTGAAGTCGGCATTGTGGTCAAGAAGGTATTGATTATGGTGGCCCAAGCCGAAATGAAGCACTACAATGAAAGATCACGGTAGTCAGTGATTCTGTCTCTTGGTCGTGATTTATGAAACTGTGCCGGTTTCCAAGCGATATAAATATAAAGCAACATACTCGCAATGACACCACCAGAGTATGCAGTGGCAAGAATCTGTCGAGAAAGCAAGCGGTGAGGAGGTATTCACAACCTGATGGTCAAGGACGAAGCGAGCGTACCACTGCTATTAGGATAAGCCCTGGAGACAAGTGTTAGTATTTCGTCATTCGCAAGTCAACAGATGAAAAGTCAAGGATGAAACTGACAGTCATCGAGATAAAATTTTTGGAGGATCCTGTGGGCTGTGAAAAAGCGGAGCACAACGAACAATATGGCAAACGCCGATGACAAGACGCAGGCCCAGAAGACCCTTGGAGCCAACGTCTCTGGGCCATTAGGTAGCGAATTGTCCTGCTCCTTCACCATGGCCGACGTTGGCGACGTGGTACAAACCGCTGCCGTTTGGGCGACGAATTGGCGAACATCTGCTCTATCCGAGGCGACAACAATGACGACGGCGATGGCAACACGGAGGTGGTGACAGGAAAGAGAACTCAGATGCGAAAGACAATCCTCTGGGACTTCCGACACGGATATTCGAGTGCAGCTGCGCCTAGAGATCAGGTGGAGTTGGTACCTCGACGGCAATTCATGGGGAATTTTATGCTCCACAACCCAGTGAGATTTCACCGATCATTGGGCCGGGGAAGCTCAGAGAGGGGCCCCTGACGATAATATCAGACGCCATCCCCAGTACGGAGTTGCAGCGAGTCTAGCCTCGCTTTCGACAACTTTAGTTAGGGCCTCGACTTACGATTTGCTGGGCCAGCTGACCGGACCCATTGGGCGTTCAATGGTTCAGAGACGATATTTTCACCTTGCTACACAGTAGAGGTACAGCGGTGGATTGGCATCGCGTCGCTCCTTCAGCCTGCTCGATGGCGGCCTGCCGGTCGATGCGACGAACTGGTGACCTAGAGAAAGACTTTAAAGAGTTGGCTTCTCATTGAATCTTCCTCTTCTTGCGCATATCAGCTCCTGAATCTCAATATAGGAAACCCGTACTGTATGGCGCAGATGTCGAGTGCCCCCTAGGTGGCTGCCGGCATGTTCCCCTACCAAGCTCGCTTAGGGAAGGATCCCTGCTGGCCAGGCACGATACAACCACGCCCCACGGACCCGAGGACTCGGGACCAGGTTGCCGGAGGTCGTGCGCCTGCAGGCAGCCCAAAAAGCCACAAAGCCACACCTCTAATGAACCCCAAGCTCCCATAAGGTCGTCACCGGTGTGGGGAATGGGGCGGTACGGCAAGAGGCGAGGCGTACACCCGCTTTCCGCACGGACAGGCTTTGTTTCCAGGTCAGCAATCTCATCGTTAAAAACGCACACTCATCAATCACTCAAGAGTCCAGCACCCCAGGTGGTTTGACCAATTCACATGTGTGTCGCGACTTGCAATGGCATTAAATACCCTAAGTACTTGCTCGCCCAAGATCTCGCCAACCAATGAAAGCGCAAGCAGGGCCGACTTCCCAAAGGTCAACAAGTTTTAACTCATTGAACAGCCAGACCGCTGAAGTTGGTACCCGCCAGGTAGTGACAAGGGATAGATCTGCATCATGCGATCTTGGTCTCAGCATCGCAGCCACAGCTGCAGAAAGTGGACTGGCGAGATTAACTACGAAACATCCAACAACCTGACCAACCGCTCGACGCCGACCTCAACCTTGGAGGTTTTGATGCAGGCAGTTGTGCGCACCTGCTCCCAGTACAAGAGTGTGACGCGACAGCAGGAGAATTTGCCTGTCGAGCAAAAGAATCAGGAAACTTATGCTGAAATCCACTTATTTCATCAACGACGGCGCTTCCCTGATCACCAGCACGCGGACTGCTAGCCAAACTGAGGACCCTGCTGCTGGCACTGGACCGCTGCTTAAATAAGAATCCTGCCCAATAAGTCATGCCTTTAGCAACATGTTGAAGCTGTGTCAGTCACTTCGGGCATCCCGGGGTCTGCGTGAGTATGCGGGGCCCCAGTTTGGGCTCCCAGCTTCAAGTAAAGCCAGCAAGCTGCGCGTCCTGCAGCCTGCAGGTTACTTAAAAAAACACGCTTGATCGAGACTGCACTTGTTTCTGTCACACATGTCACTGCCTTGACGTCAACAGTATGGGTGTATTTGGCGGTCCGGAGAGCGGCGCAACATGGGCAGGGAAGAGAGTACTGTACGTCTACGTGAACTGCAGTTTGATTTATACCCGCATGCCTTCCGGTGAGCGACGAGGATGAAGACTTTCCTGGATAAGAGGATTCTTGAACTTTCGAGCAGGAACATCAGGCTGCGTGATTGCAAAAGGCTCACCTCGTCCCCATCACAACCACCTGCTTTCCCCGGGGATTCATTAGTTATGAGAACTCCTCGCCTTTCTTTGTCAGAGAAAGAAAGTAAGAGTTTTGCACTCACAACAGGATTCGAACGGGGGCGCACCTTCTCCTATATGCCTGCAGTGTACACGGAGCCGGAGAATTCCTGCGTGGTTTTCTATCGGAGGATGCTCCGTGTTGTGATTTCCAGCCATGCATCTCCTTTCTGAAAGCTGCCTTCAATCATGCCGTTGCAGTAGGGTTTATGGAGGAAATTTTCCAGATTTCTTGGTTCAATTTCTTCTGTTTGTCTTTGTGGCCACAAGAGACATCTTTGAGCCTGGTGCCCGGCCGGCTCCCATGGCCTGAAAACAGATGAGAGCAGCCACGTACCCATCGTTTGGACTTTGATGACTGTTCTTTGCGAGAGATGATCTTGTTGAACGGTAGCGGTAGTCTCTCCGGATTGGAAAATACTGCCAAGGCCGACTTCTAAACCTTCCAAGTCAACTTCCGGGCTCTAGTCGTCTAACATCTGCAGCGGTGTTGGTCGACATCTGCTGTAACGGGGCGTCACCCCGCCCAATTCAATCACCGAGGCCGACACTGAAGACCTAATGGGAAGGCAGAGAGAGGTGATAAATATTTTACTTTTCTTGTGGGAAACATATTTATAGGCACTATTATCCCCATTCTGAAAAGGCGTGACTGTAACAAGAAAAAAAATAAAACAGTAAAAGGGCTCACTTCATCCTCCATCTATACACCTGGGGCAAATGTGGCGAAGAATCAGTCGCTACAAAAACCGGGGCACCTTCCAGATATGCATGACTAGTGCATGGGGCTCTTCGGTCCTGCGGTGCCTAGATTGCTACCGCTTTCACCGTGCATCCCGGTTTGGGCTGTAGCGGGCATCTAGTGAAAGCAAGCACAGAATGAGCACCTTATAAACCCTGATTCTTGTGCCACTGGTTGGAATGATGCATGTGAAATGGCCAAGAACAATGTCGCACCCATCCCCAGGGCAGGATGACACGCTAAACAGGTCAATGGATGGTCTAAGCCTTTCACCTTCGTCCTTTCAAGCTTCAGCTAGCTTCTCGTCGATGGCATCACGTCTGTTGCCGCCTTCTTACTTAAGGTAGCCGCCTCACCGCCTTAAAACTCTCCCTTCCCCAGAGTCACGTTGATAAAGATTCTGGTTAATAGTAAACCTTGTGATGATGTACTCGGTTCTTCTCCCACCATTACTGCTTCCTCCTAAGTCATCCCTTAAAATCAACGCTTGTCCTTGGCCTGTGCTATTGACTAGTGTTCCAACCTAGAGAATCATCCAAAAAAAGATGTAATTCAAAAGATTGGGTTTCCACCAGGAAGCTCCTTCAGCCCTGTTTCATCATCGTCAGTGTCAGGCCTCTGTCAATCTGGTTTTGGAAATGTTTGCGAGGAACTCGAACAGCAACTTACACCCATCGAAGTTCTCCCCAACCATATCGGGCACGGTGCACCTATTCTGCTCGGCAATGCTCTGCGACTTGAGCATTGGGGCCACCACATACGTGTGAGCATCCATGGCGCGCTGCAGGCTGTCTCCCTTCCAACCGAATACATAGTCCGCGTGCGACGAGTACCCGGTGCTGTCACCATTCGACCAAACGAACGGCTGGCTGCCATCCTCCGGCCAGTCATCCTTGTTATTGAATTGGCTTGTATCCCAGATTGTCTCCAGCAGGATTTGGGGGATCCGAACAGGGTGGGACGCAGGACACGGGCCTCCAGACTCAAACGTTCCAGACTCCGGGTATGCAACATGGTCGCGATGGTTAGGAGTGTCGAGGTTAACGCCGTCCCAACAGGTTGGGAAGCGATGGTTTGCCATGATGCCCAGCTTGCATGGGGTCTTGGGGAATCCAACGGTCTCCGGGGCGCGGGACATTTGGCTCTCCATACAGGTATAGGTGATCTGCCGGAACTCGCGGGCCTGCTCACGCGTACTGAAAGTAGCGTCGCCCACGATCATGCGAAATCCTGGGCGGAAGGCAGTCACCTTTGAACGCTGGTTCGTGTCGAAGAGGGCGTCGGACATGTAGCACACGACCTATGAGGCTCGTTGAGCATACGGTTGCTCAGCAGGAACCTGACGGTGGACTCACCATCCCGCCATTTTGGCCTTGCATGTCGAATTGGGCCAGTTGTGGCACGCGCTTGAAGGTGCCGTTGCGAGCTCGGAAGAAGAGCACAGCAGTCCAGTAGTTGGACAAATCCTCAGCGAACTGGCAACTCGTGCAGGTCGACTTCTCAGCAGGATCATGCTGGGGATATGGCATCGATGCATTAAACGAGTTCTGGATACGGGTTAACTCCGGTCCGTTATCACTGCATATGATGATAGGATATATCATACGCCGCCGATAATTTGATGGAGATGAGGCGAAGGGTTTTGCCCCGGAGTGACGAGAGGGTCGAGACGCTGAACTGTCAGCTGTGAGCATCCGAAACGCAGCAGGGCTTGAACCGGAGCCAAGAGACCCAAGACAATGCCCAAGTTGCTCCACTTCGTACTCGAGGTCATGATTCCCAAGAATTGGACGTATCTGTCAAAGATCAAGCAAAGATCGGTGTTGAGGCAAAACCGGAAAACCAGAACGTTTGATCCTGTCGAGCTCAAGTTCGTCTTGTAGAACTTGGTAGTGTGCCGGCGTGCTCATCCCAGGAGACGGCTAGTTCAAGTGCCGACAGGGCCACCAATACACTATCGAGATGTCGGATGTCCCAGGTGATCTGAGCAAATATGAAGGCCTTTCCGCAAACCGAAGCCTAATATCCATTGTCTCTCTTAGGAGCAGAACATGGCCAATAGGCTTGTTTCCTCGGCTGAGCCGGCAGAGGACGCGTGGCCGTGTTTAAATGCCCAGCCGTGTCTTTAAGATCTTTGAGCAAAAAGAGTGCTCGATAGTATTGTTCCCGGTTCTGGCTTTGATAAAGGATCGAGCTGTTGACCCAACCCCAGACAAAAACGGCACCGTCGTTCCGTTTGCCGATGTGGAGATCTGCCGAAGAGAGCCGCGTCAAACTTTATTATATAGCAGCAATTTATGGGATACATCCGATTGATGCAGTTGTCCCCGCTTGATTCTGGCTTGGCTCCAACGGAGTAGCAGGGAATCAAGGGTCTTAGTGGATTAAAACCGACGATATAGGGCTGTAGACACAGGATATAGCCACACGCTCGGCAGTTTAGAGCCTTCATCTGTTGTTGTGTATAAGTGTGAATGAAACCCAGGGGAGCTAGATGTAGGTCTGAGTCAGCAAAGCATCTACATGGAAACTGTTCAGGGCCGCCTGCACAATGACTCGTTCATCTCCATTGGGCCTCGTCGCCCTCTTTCTCACGCTATTCCTCGTCCAAGCCCAAGAGTTTCCTGAATGCACACGGGAACTAATCCGCACTGACGACTGTGCCGATGTGATCAACCCCAACGCCTGCTACAACCAGTTCCGATGGAACTCTCGCACTCTTTCTTGCATTGATGGCGTGGATGATGCTGATCGTCGTCGAAAGGTAATGCTCTCACGACCAAGCCGGTTGTAACCAGCAGCCACAACCCATCGACGAATGATGGCTGACAACTTGACGCCAGGCGTGCAAATGCTGCTCTTGTGTGGGACAAGTGATGTGTGACTGGGTGCGGAGGAACAGGTTTTGCGAAGATTAATCACAGATGTCCTGAAGAGGGGTTGGGTCAATGTGCTAGATAATGAGGGTAGTAAATGCCCCTTGAGAAGGTTCTAAAGTGTTCGGTCAAGGTTTCTGGAATAGTCTTCCCACAATAGGTCATGAATTACAGAAAGACGATGTCAAAATGTGCAAAGGTTGAACAAGCTGGCGTCGATTTGTTCCACATGGCCTGTCCAAACCTCGACCTTACCATGTCGGTTCCAGCACATCCCGTCTCGAGAATCTGGAAAGTCTGTGCCAAATCGACGCTGATTACAAAGAGCTCGTTGCAGAGCTTTGTGCGACGTTTCTCAATCTTGAGGACAAAGGAGAGAGCATTATGGGAGACTTGAAAATTACCCCGAAACAGCTATCCAGCTCTTGACAATATTGGGTAAAGCCTACCCGCAGCCATTCTTGCGATTCATCCAGATTACGTGTGGACATGTGACAGATCCTGGCGGGGTGACAGAGTTCCGTCATTTCTAGTTACCGCCTGTTCGAGAATTCCAATATCAGCCTGACCTGGTGAGATTACCTGGTATTTCTCAACTTCTTACCGCAATTATCTTTACCTTTGCCGTACGAAATGTCGCTGAGCAACCGCTCATGTAGCCAAACGATCATAGTTGGCAGGTTACCCCTGGGCCTTTTGATGCTTGAGTTTTGGGACTTTCTGAACGATGATTCCCTGAGAGTTGCTCGCTTCCAGTGGAACTCCTTTCAGCGAGAAGATATGGCTCCATTGCGGCAAATATCTGACCCGCAAGCGTCTATAAATGTTTCCATAAAACCGGAAGCAGTTGTGGTGAGGAAATACTCGATCGCGGATCCCGTGGCACACCTTGATCAAGCGAATTGGAAGGAGAACAGGGAAGAGTCTCCCAAGTCCGATCAAGAGTTTCTACGATATATCACTGGCGAATTGTACGAGCTTCTCATCAACTACCTTGGCCTAGAAGCACCCGGTCTTTCTGGTCCCCCATAGGCTGAGAAGGATTGGGCTATTGTGAAGCCTGAAGGTGTTTCCAAGAAAGTGATCGAGCTCCTTGTTAAGTAACACACCGAGCAGACAAGAGAAGTAGCCAAGACATCCGAACCTACCGTAGACACCGCAGCAGAACGGACGAAGTGAACAAGAACAGACTCAGTGACAGGACGAGGTCTCACAATTATAGCACTTGTTTATTGCAGCTAGCTCTGCCTTAGCCCCTCTGCCAGCACTAACTGCTAGTAAGCACACGGTTGGGGGCAGCTCGAACATAAGTTCTAGGTCAAACTGAACTCAAGTCCTCCCAGCCAGAAATGTCGTCTGTTCTTGTACCAGAAGTTAGAGTCGGCCCCGCTGCCTACTACTAAGTCGGTTAAGTTGGACAGCAAATAGCTGGGAGGGAACGTCGCAGGTCTGCAATCTACTTCTGATGCCACCCTGAAGTTGACATTAACCCCAGGACGATTCTCAGAACGGCTAAATGGAGAAACTACGATGAAGACTGAGGTTGAATGAAGCTTCGTGCTAAAAAGTTGGGCCGCGATGTCGTCTCGTGGAACATATTGTTCGATCTTATTAATAGCCTGCGTGGTCGTGACCATTGAATACATTTCACTGTGGATAAAACTTTGCCATCTACGCCATAACACCAAACTTTATTGTCCCACTAACATTACTCCCCAAAGCCCTCCTCAGCACCTTGCCATTTCTAACACCGTTGCTGTCGTATGTACATCCAAACTCCTCCGGAGCGCCAGGCTGCCCAAGAATGTCCCTGTATCCACCACCCATAAGTCCTTTAGTTCACTTTCGCCTGCGAAAGCGACCGGATGATACGAGCGCCATCAAAGAAGCCGCCACCCGGAGCATTCGCACGGCACAAAGATCTGCCACGCTCAATGATGTTGTTGTTGCAGGTCAGGCTGCTGAACTGGACGCAGCTGAGCCGGCTACCGCCTGTTTTGACGAGTGTCAATATCTTCAGCACCATGGAGACGAAACCGTTGAAGGATACGCACAATTATTGCCGCCGGGCACGCAACGACCGGCTTGACCGTTGGCAGCGATACAAGCATCCTGCTTCAGGCTGGTGTTTGCCACACAGCAGGTGCCTCGGGGGACGGGACGGCCCTGGTTCTGACGGGCCATGAGGTGAGCTGGCTCCTCAGGAGCGGCGGCGGCGAGGGCAGCGAGACCGAGGACGATGGTGGCCAGAGAGAACTTCATTTTGGATGGTTGGTGGCTGGTGTCGATTGTTGGAAATGGAAGGCTGGATTAGAAAGAAGCTTTTTGAGAAAAAGATGGCCGACCGGCGGTCAACGAATAGAAGTGGGAGTTGATGTTAGTGGGAAGTGTTTGGTGAGTGAGCTTGATGGTGGTGTTGTGGTCATAGTGAAAGACGGACACAACGACGACTTATATCCTCATCCGATCCGCGATCTCGATCTCCCCGACCGATCTCTTCGATGCAAGATGCAGACAAGCATATCTCTCTTGACTACGCCTCATCCGACCTTCTCAAACAACGTGAGACTTCGTGATGCCAACCATTGCGGCACACCTTTCCCAAAACGGATGGTGGCATATGTGCCGTCGCTGGTACGTGGAGCGTCAGAAACGTCTCGAGTTCTGAGACGCGCCTAAGGGCACAAAGGGCGCGTGGTGAGGCAGGGCTAGTGGGCGGTGATGCTACTTCAACGAAGCTCGAGATGAACCCCTGTTTCGCAGAGTGGTATCACGCTTTGCCAGGTTCCTGGACTCCCCACATTGCTGTCGCGCCATTACTGCCGCGGCTAGAGCCGCAGGCGCGCCAACCACGGGACTCATTATTTGCTTGAAAGAACTTTCCAAGGACCGATGATTCGCTTAATGTTTCCAAAGCTACCTCGAATCGTGAGAAGTATAGTAAAATATAGTAAGCAAGGTTATTAGAGAGATACTGAGAAAAGAGAAAAGATTAGAACTATAGGTATTATTATGCAAAATAAAAAAAAATAATAAGGCTTATGTGAGCTGAAGGCTCTAAAACAAGAATTTGCGGGGAAGGTATTGTTTGCTCTGTGGAAGGTATAGGATCTAGCAAGGACTGTGACGATTCCATAACCTCCTGAGATGGGTTCTAGGGTCGTGGCCACGTTTGTAGAACCTGAGGGACTGGGGTCCTCTCACAGAGCAGTGTATGTTGTTACGATCAACAAGGATGTCGCGCGGGAAAAGCGGAGCTGGGTACAAAGGACCAATAAAAACACAGCTCATGCGGTCTTGGAAGGTCTTCAGGCCAACAATCACTGACGAAAAAGTCGTCAGGCCAAAAGATAGTGACGAGAGGACCAGAAAAAAACCCTTAAGAAATAGTGAAAAGCTTCAGTATATTAGGTAGATAGATTCCTCGTAGGAAGAGGAGGACGAAGAGTTTCTCAGTAAGCAATACAAACAGTTGTCCAAACCAACTGGTGACCGCCGTGCTTCTGAATCCGTGTGACAACTCTTGTCTCTCAGAAGCATAAACCTTGAACCAAGTCAGAACCCATCTGGGAAGGCTAGCTGGATAGTCACAATGTGGCTTACTGCGGTCACCAGCTGTTAGTTGACAACTGTTTCAATTGCTCACTGAAGAGTCCTCGTCATAGCTCTGGGGGATGGGTGATTCTATTTAGATCATATTCGAAGCCGTTGATATGCCTGCCCTGTATCATTACCTATTTGACCCTTGGTGGTTTTCTCGCAGCTATCGCAGTGTGAGAACTGTGATACCTGCGCTTCTCCTTCTGAATGGACCGCCTCTTACACCCCATTCGGGGCCTTCCCATTGGTTCCCTGTTACGCCGTTGACGGTTCCATTACCAGCCGTAACACGGATCTTAGGGCCATTTGTAGAACGGTATCTTATCTTGCTATCTTATCTACTATCTGGATAACATAACGAGGATTAAGTCTCTTGTACGATGCATTGCGGGATTAAAATTAAAGCCCGACACCGAACTCCTCTAAGTTGAGATCCCTTCAGCTGCACAGGAGTAACGCCGCCCCAACTATCGGCACGCTACCTTTCCCTTAGCTAGCACAGGTTTCCCCCGGCGTGGGGTTTTCTCCGGTGTAACATGTATATAGTGAGTCAGGTAGTTAGCTGTTTGATATCGACGTGAGCACGACCCAGCACCTCAGGGGTGAGGCCGGTCAAAAAAAAAAAGGAAGGATTTGATATTGAAATTGAAATACAAATAAGGTAGTTAAAATATACATATAATGTTAAGAAGTTGAAAATTGTATCTTAGGATGGGATTAGCTTAAGTAATAAGTGCGCTAAATGCCGACTGCACTAATTTGAAGTGCCTACACCCTGAAAGTAAGTTACCTAATAATTTGGTAGGTTTCTCGAACTGCGTTTTCACCAATCACGCTCCCTGAACCACGTGCGTTCTTAGGAAGCCATCACACTTTTAGGCAGCGCAGGTTTCAATGCAGTGGTCAGGCTGTAGAATCTGAGGGACTAGGGTCCTCACACAGTAGAATGAATCGCTTACTGTTGTCACCAGTTGTCTAGTATCCAATCGTTTGCATTGCTAACTGAGGAATCCTCATCGTGGTTCTGGGGGATATGGATGATTCTATAAACATATCACCACTTAAGCCATCGGTGTTCCTTTGACCATCCTTGGCTCCTGACTTAGTTTAGCTAGTAGTTTACGGTAAGAGAATGCCGTCTTGAGCATCTTTATGCTTAGTGCTACAATTGCATCGTCACGTTAAGAGGAGGTGAGCACTACCTAAAGTAAAACACAGGGGAAGGCTTGTGCTCCCACAGCAACCAGCGCAGGCATTCCGCGGGCTGTAGGCCACCTCCAACCGGCACAAATCCCGAGCATGCGGAGTTCAAGGGGCGGATTGCGGGGTAGCAGCATCCGTAGCGGGATAGCGGGGCGGCAATGACGACATTGTCCGCGGACCGGGTTCGGAAGTCGCCTCGGACTTAACAAACGCCGGAAGAGATGTTGAAAAGCTTTTTGGATCTTTCGTTGGATGAGAATGTACGGCGCCATCTTGTCATTATAACCTTGTCAGCGGGCAGCGAGCGCCTTTGAAAGACTTACCAGAATTGAACGAGATTGAATTGACAAACCTAGAAAGATCACCAACATGGCGCCCATCAAAGTTGCAGTACTTGATGATTACCAGGGCATATCTGAACCCAAGTTCAAGGCTCTTGATCCCGCTCAGTTCGAAGTGACTTTCTTCAAAGACACCCTCCTGCCATACAACCACCCCGACACCCCAGATGAGGTCAGGGAGCAGCTCGTCAAGAGGCTGGAGCCTTTTGATGTGATCTGTATGTGGTGTAGCCCTTTGCGACTTAAGAGGAAATCTGACCCGTTAATCGCCAGCTACGATGCGCGAGCGCACGCCTTTCCCCGAAGCCCTCATTAACCGTCTTCCGAACCTCAAGCTGCTCTTGACAACAGGCACACGCAACCTTTCCCTTTCGCTACCGACCTTCCAGGCGCGTGGCATCCCTGTGGCGGGTGCCGTCGACCGGCAGCATGCTGGGTCAGTTGGCTCGGTCAGCACAACGGAGCACTGCGTGGCAATGATCCTGGCAGCCGCACGAAATATTGCTCAAGACGACTTAACGGTCAAGAATGGAGGATGGCAGACTGTGCCTGCGGTCAGTCTCAAGGGGAAGGTATTTGGGACTGTAGGATTGGGTCGTCTTGGCGCTGCTGTGGCTAGAATCATGAGTGTTGGCTTTGGGATGAAGGTTATCGCATGGAGCGAGAACCTCAATCAGGAGAAGGCAGACCAGAAGGCAAGGGAGATGGGTTTACCAGTAGAGGATACGAATGGAGAGAAAACTTTCCGTGCGGTGAGCAAGGAGGAGCTGTTCTCAACGGCAGACGTGGTCAGCATCCATCTGGTGTTGTCAGACAGGAGTCGGGGTTGCATCAAGAAGAGGGATCTCGAGCTAATGAAGAAGGGGGCCATTTTTGTGAACACGTCACGGGGCCCTTTGGTTGTTGAGGAGGATCTTCTCGAAGTTCTGGAACAAGGCCGAATCAGGGCTGCAGCGCTAGATGTCTTTGAGCTGGAACCGCTGCCGGCGAATAGCAGGTGGCGGACCACAAGATGGGGAGAGGACGGTCGCAGTCGTGTGTTGCTGACGCCGCATATGGGATATGTGGAGGAGGCCACTCTTGATGCTTGGTATGACCAACAAGTAGAGAACCTGCTGCGCTGGACGAGGGGCGAGCCATTGGAAGTGTCATTGTACTAGCTGGTGTGATTCTTGCTTTAAAGATTTTTTTTTTGGAATATTTCTCATAATTTTGTTTGAAAGACCAACACTTCTTGCTGAGGGATGTTTTGGAAGTTCAAAAGTACAAATATCACCAGCAGGCATTGGAAGATGCAAAATCGCAAGCCAAAGGCCTCAGCCTCGAGCCCCTTCTCTTTCATTTGAGCAAGAAAACGTTTCAACAGCTATCGCAGAGTTTGTTGGCGTCAGCGAAAGCAGGTTCCGTGCATAAAGACTGTGCCTGCCTGCACACAATTTCTCGAAGCGTCCCCAGGGCGCCTTCCAACGTATTTCCTCCTCCATCCTCCGAAAACTTCTTTCTTTCCACACAACGCGTAAATGTACTTCGGATTCTCTTTCTACCATTGTTCACTCAATCCGCGACTCATTCATTCACCTAATTCTCCCTCATCCATGAGCTCAATGCTTCTGACTTTCCTGGATGACCCGGGGGTCAACGAACTCATTGTGAGAGACACTGTCCACAGTAATCCTGACCAAACGGCCTGAACATTCTGCTTGCAAGCTTTGGCAATTTCATACTCAGCAACTACAAGAGCGACTTTGGCCAAAGTGGTTCCAGTCAAAGTGACACAAACAGTGGCGACTCCGATTCCAGACCAGAACTGGGTAAACCACTGGGGAGAAGTCTTTCTCAACAACCCAGATTGGGACCCTTCGGAGTCGGATAAAGAGCGTTGGCGCTCCAGAAACTTAAGGAGGAACAGAGATAATCCTGAAGTCCTCTCCATCGTTAAGCCCATCGACTCTTTTCCCCTAATCCCGTTGACTTGCATCAAGAAGTCGGTAGGTTCCCTAATTTCCTCTCATAATTCCTCATCGGTACCCGAGGCTTCTCATTCATGCCCTCTACCAATAATTCCTCGTTTCCTCCCCAAGAGAGAGTCGGTATCC
>Ga0065720_1019775_pt1 | contig 20211 bp, 15 predicted proteins | sample Thericmetagenome_FD_59107 | JGI IMG/M metagenome (GOLD analysis project Ga0065720, IMG submission 59107) | Thermophilic microbial communities from the Joint Bioenergy Institute, California, USA of rice/straw/compost enrichment - eDNA_2 v2... | ecosystem: Engineered > Solid waste > Grass >...
GCCTTTCAAGCTTTTCTTCGTATTTCTTTTTGGCCAATTCTGCTAACAATTCTTTATTCTGTTGAGCAATCTAAAAGCTAAGAAGAGAAACAATAGAAAATACCAGTTTCTCGTCATATCTCGCATCTTCTTCATCTTCCATGATTCCTATACCGATTATGAGAAGCTCAGAATTTTATACTTGAGGCTTTTACATCGTTTTTAATAGTATCAAAAAGTCCCTTCATTGATTGTGGTGCTTCCTTCTTAGGTTCTTCAAGTTCAGGGAAAAGTCTCTCAACTTTTCCATCAATTTCAAGCATATTTATTCCCTCTTGTGTATTAACTTTGACCTTTTTGTGGACATCGGCAGGAATCCTTTGAAATTCAAAAATAGAAATCTAAATTCGTACACATCCTCATCATCACTAAACAATCCTGGCATCACTATAACTTCATCTCTGGGATGCTTCAACTTCTCAATTAGTGTTTTTTCTTAGACTTAGAAAAGATTGACCAAAATTACTTTCAGGTTCCTTTTTCTCAATTTTCTTTCCTTCAATAATGTAAGGAACTACTTTGAGCATTTTTGAGTGGATGCTAGGATTGATAACAGGGATAACAGATCTTTCTTCATTTGAACTTTTATCACGATTTCTGATAACCAACTTTGGTAAAGAGTCACCAAAGTTGGCATCAACATCGAAATCATAGACACAATTTCCCTTAAAAATATTTCTCTTTGCTTCTCTGAACTCAGCCTCTCTAAACAAGATTCTAAACACTCCTGCTCCAACATTAGACTTGAATTTAATCTTAGATTTGTCTTCAACAACAGGAAGATGTGACTGTTCTGCTTCCATATCACTCATGTCTAAAATTAAGGATAGGAAATCCTCATATACCTGAAGATACATCACTAGACACCTCTTCTTCGGCCTTTTTCTCCTCTTCTTCAATTGCTTGTTTCAAAAGATCGATATCTAATCCAGATAATTTAGTTGTTGGCTCTTCTTCAAATGATGGAGCACGTCTTCTTGGTTGAGACTCCCCATCTTCATCCTCATCAAAGATCTCGCCATTAGCTTCTCTTCTTTCTCGAGCTCTATCTCTGTATTTTAGCTCTAATAATCTTCTGTGCTCGAGTTCATCCTCATCGAGGACAGAAATTTGTTGGCGAGCGAGTTCATTCTCGCTAAGAGTTTAAGAATTTAAATAGGAAATAGGGATACCTTTTAACATAAGGTTTCTTTTGGAATTTGTTGAATTTAGGATTGCCTCTAGGAATTTTATTCATTTATTTGAATAAGATACAAACTTTTTTGCATAGTATACTTATAAGAAATGATAAGATTACTTTATTACAATCTTGCCTCCTTTCTATGTCTACAATTATGTCACTGTATATATTATCAGCTTGTATATTGAGGGTAAAAAAGACTAACTTTAAAAAATGATCCCATAACAGTAGATATAGAAGTACTGTCTTATATATTCTCTACTAGGCGAAACGGCACTCTAATCCTTCATGAAAAATGCTAAAATGGACGGGTCTAGGTTTTAAAAAAGATTACAAATCAGCAATGTGAAAAAATTTTTTAATTCAAATTTTTGAATTGTAACTGAATATGATTCAAAAAATATCGTTGTGTAAAAAAATTTTCAATTAGAACTCATGTATAATTAATAATTAACAACTTGATTTTTTTTAACAGAAAAAATTGTTAAAAAAATTTTCGCTGGGTTTGGCGGACTTTCTCCGTATCCCAAGGTAACCCTCAAACTAGTCCTTCATTAACCTATCTAGGTATCATATCAAAGATTAGTGGAAAAAATTTGACCACTTCTCTTACCGCTTAATATTGTCTTGATCTTTACCAGATCAATATAAAATAAATTCAAAATAATTTGGGATCATCATGTCTTTTCTCGAGCCTGAAGATTAGCAACCCATTCCAGAGACTTATCCTTTTTAAATTGAGAGTATTGTGTTCCTATTAACGAGTGCCAGGGATATCTGCCAGCTCGGTTTGATATCGAACCCCCAAGGCCTTATTAATAGTATAAATGAGCCTTTCTCTCAAACCCCTTTGAATTTTTAAATTTGAAATCAGCATATTGTTGTTTGGATATGCTGTTAGGGATGAGACTGGCTGGTCTTGCTAATTGACTCGGTGGTAGAGAGTAAGTCATCGATGAATCCGTAAAGTATAAAAAACAAAGGGTAAGACGGTATGATCTGGTGATTCCTCAGAGACTGTACTACTGTGGTTTTGATAAAGTGGTTTTATGACGAATAGAAATTCGTTTAGTCTGCATGTGATCAATATATCGGAGACAGGATGTTCTTTTTTCAAATCTGGCGAGATCTAGAACAGTGAGAGGGCTTAAGGAATCTAAAGTATCATGTGAATATCAATATTATGCCTCTATGTTAACTTATTAACTTAAGGCAATGGTGAAATGGGTTTTCTTCTTGATGAACTTCAAGAGTGATCACCCGGAGCTGGATTGCTTGGAAGTAGGAGTCACAGCAAAAGGTAAGTTTTTTGAACTGGGTAACATGGTAATGATTCAAACTCAAAGAGTTTGGAGAAATTTAAGTTAAGTAAACTAAACACTAATGCCTATAAGCTCATTAATTTGAGTGTGGGTATGGTTGCCTGAGCCCAAAGAAACTCTGCTTGTTGCTCTCAACTTCATTCAAGTAAATCTGGATGCTGTCTTGAATGAATTTGGAGGATGGATTTCTTTGGACCAACTCTTGGAATTCTAGTGCCCTCTCTATTGCTTCAAAAGAGATTCTGGCACAATTTCAAGTCCTATTCCGGCTGAGATATGCTGAGAAGGACTTGAAAATTTCCAAGGGAAAAATACAACACAAAAATAATTGGTTAATCAAGTCACTTAGTTGATAAGGATCCTCTAAATAGGAGAGGATTTCAGACTCAATTAAGTGATGGAAGTTTCCAATTCAGATCTTAGTTCTATCTGGAGGAGAATCAAAAATGGATAACGAGCTAGAATGCACCAATATCCTCTTATATTGGCGATAGAGAGTCAAAGAATGTCTCAATACAATTGTTATGGGCTATAGCTCTCTGTTAGGCTATACGATACTTCAGAATTGCCTCTATGATACTGGACTTCAAATTTCACACTCGAAATTTGATTTGCTCTAACTGTTAAAAAAAAGACTTGGGGCATTCCAAGGTCCTTTAGTGGAAGATCCTTAGTACTCTGTCTTCACATTGAAGATAAGATTGCTAAGGAAGAATGACTCTGAGAAATGATTTCAAAGAGTCTTATTATTTTGCTCTCAGATATATTGACCTTGAATTTAGTCAGTCCAAAAAACTGATCTATTTGAGTGTCTATATGTCTTGATTGAGCACAGCTTAGCATTAAGCTGAATGAACTATATTTGAAATTGTATTGAGACTTTAGAAAAACAAATTGAAAAATTTGAATTTGAAAGCTCGGAATTGAAATGGCAGAATGTTCAAAACAAAGAAATGAAGAAGTTGACAGCTTTTGTGTCACTCTTCATGGAAAAGACTTGGGCATTTTGAACAAATGTGTTTAAAGTTTTTCTCTTTGTTGAGAAAAATTGTTACTTAACTAAATTCTTCTCTGTCTTTGAGTTAAAACTTTTGCTGTGAACCGAAAAAATAAAGTGTCTATCTGGGTATTTTTTAAATCATTCTTGAAGGAATTCTAACTGGGTATCATTTAAATAAAGTCTTCAGAAATGAGTTGCAGTAATACAAGCACTCAATCTAAGAACTTACAAAAATAAAGAAAATCACATAAAGGCAACAATTTAATTTGGGTATAAGAATTACAAAATCATCTCAAAAAACAATTGTTTGACATATAGTCTCGCAATTAGACAAATAGACTCTCAAAATTCTTGAAATAATTCCTTAGATCTTCTTCTAAGGAGTTATTTTCATTTCCTCGAGAAAATATTTCTCAAGAATGTCACATATAATATTCAAATAAGATTTTTTTTAATGATTTTTTTTTTATATATTTATTTTTTTTATTTACTTTTTTTTTTTTGAAATTAATTATTTTTGAGAAATATTTTTCCTTAAGTTTTTTTTTTTAAATGGAAATTTTCTGAATTAAATCAAACAAAATATTGTACAAGAAAAAAAAAATATCTTCATTTTTTTTTTTTTGAATAGCAATTGCTCTAGTTTTCCAACAGATCTCACTAACTAATAAGGTTTTGCTTCAAATAGAGATCTAGATCATGATATTATAATTATATTTGTTTCTTATTGATAATATGAGCTTTACTAAAATGAAACACTCAATTGAATAAGTCCAGGCTTACTCCTACTACTGAAGATGACTTACAGAGCAGCCAATTCGAGCTAATAAGATTTGAGTGCATTTTATAGATCGAGAGGAACCATTGAAAATTATTTGAACGGAAAACTTGATTTGGTTCAAATTATAGATGAAAAAATTGGTGCAAAATGCTTGAATTACAGGTAGTTTCTGTTTAATTCCTTAAAGTTTATGTTAAGAAACAAAACACAAGATTATAAACACAACCAAAAATAACAAAAAATATATATTGAAACATTTGTTAACCAACATAAATGGATTCTATAGGTGTGACAGCTGAATAAACATAAGTGCAATGATTAACCCTAAAAAATAATGAAAATAATTCAAAATCCTTACTTGACACAAGGTCCAGTAGCGTTAACTCTTATGATTGCTTTTGGAGCTAATAACAATTTAGCATTCTTTGGGAATTTTGCTTTCAGGGCTGAGGCAATAGAATTATAAACATAGATTCCTCCTTCAACTTTTTCACCCTTCTGCTCAATAGTCTTTGTAATTGTCTTGCCAATGGCATATTCTGTCTTTCCATCAATCTAATATTTTATCTTTTTTCAAAGAGAATCCTTACCACTGAGACCAATTTGCCATCTTTCATAGCAACTAGCTTATACCATTTAGCACTACTCTGAGAGGGCTGAGTATCTTTAGACTCTCTAATGTGAATCCTGTCGATATCAGGACTTTCTTCTCTATGAGTTCTGTCAGTACTTTTTCTGTAGCTGCTTCCAGCTGCTTCTGAACTAGCCTTTTCATGTTCTGTGTTCAAAGCTAGGAGGATGTTAACAGATTAGGCTAAATTTACGATCTTTGCCTGGGCTCCAATAGCGACGTTCACCAAGATTGTGCTTATCAACACTTCCAAATTTGGAGTCGGTATCAATTCTCTTTAGAGTAAATGAAGGTTCCTTCATTTCCTCAATCAACACTTCTGAAGTATTGAGGATTTCATTTATCGGATTTTGGCTTTGTGTAACAACTTCTTTTTGGCTTCTTATGAGATTTTTATTAGATTTTTCAGGGGTTCGTTGGAATTCAAGAAATGGACTTTCATTGCTTTGGCGTGTGGCATAATCACTCATTCTGATTTGCGCGGTTCTTTGGGATGAAAGGAAATCTTTCAAAAGTGGAGTTGCAGATGGCCTAATGAACTGCTTGTATGTTTTGGACTCAATTGACTTCGCAACTTCGGTGTTGTTATCTAATATATCAAAATATGTAAGAGATATTTATTACCTTTAGGGGGCAATAGATCGGATTCTTTAAGAGGAGAAAAGAATGGGGATTGATTATTTGAAGGATTAGTTTTTCTGTCTTCAGTGACTTGATAGGACATCACACTTTTATTTTTCAGATCATCCAACTCTTTCTTAAAAGATTCTCTTATTTGCCTAACTGATTCGTCTAATGATGATCTAACAGGAGTATAGCTTGGAACAAGTTCAGTAGACTGGAGAATTTTTCCAATGTCCATTACTCTTTCTTTTTGTTCTGTTTTTTCTTTTTCTTCAACATCTTCTTTTGTTTTGATAGAAGTAGCAAGATCAAACTTTAGATCAATTTTTGAAGGAGTCTGTGTTTCTTGATCAACACGTTGTACATGGGGTGTTTCTACGAATTGAGGACGCAAATTGAGATTGAATGGGGTATCATTGACTAAATTTCCAAGAATATTATTCCTGATTTCTGGACTTTTTTTATTGCTTGTGTCTTGGGAAAGACTCTTGCTTTTTTGATGGCTTTTCTGTCCACTATGACTAAAGGTTGTATTTTTCAAAGTGTGTTTAGTTGGAGGAGATTCAAATCTTGCAGTAGTTTCACTGGGACTTCCTGTGATATTCCCGAGATCTCTCTCAACCTTAAAAGGTGATTTTGGAGGATAGTCAGAGTTGATGAGAGGCTGATACTTCCAGGGAGATATCTTTGGGAAAGATTTGAGATCATCTTCCAGTTTCTTTTTGAAGGATTCAATTTTTTTATTTATCTGGAGCTCAAAATCTTGGATTCCTAGATTCTCTGGGCTTGATCTATACTCATAAGGGATTGTATTGCTACCCACAGACAAATTATCAATACTCCTCCTAACATTTTTAAACTATCCTCAATTCAAATTCTACTGTGATAGAAGACTTGAAGGCCCTACATATGGCTTTATTGTCTTGGCTGTTCCTCTATTATCAGTGGGAGTGAATCCCCTTGTTGTGGAAAAGTTGGTAACAGTAGTGAAAGGATCTCCATTAAGACTTATATTTCTTTTATGGTAACGGTCTCCGGACTAGGACATTATTGACAATTTACTAAGGTCTACACTGTAGCGACGGCTTTGAGGAGATTCGATTTCAGAGAGAGTGATGGAATTCATTTGTTGAGTAAATGTGACTTTTTCGAGTTCATTTTTCTAAAGCACTTTGAAAGGAAGATTTTAAAATCTACCATTCTTCTCAACTCATTTTGTGTTTCTAAGTTTTCTTGGTGTATTTCTAGGAGCTTGGAGTAAATCTTACTGGGCGATAGTAGCATGCTTCCGCTAATACTTAAACGAGTATTTGAAATAAAATTTATTAATATTTCACAAAGACACATTCAAAGTTAACATGCCTAACAATTTGTTGTTTAATTCACGAAAATAAGACTAATAAAAACGTATGAATTCTATTTACAATATTTATCTCAAGCAAGTAAATCATCACCATCTTTTTTATCAGTAATTTCCATCACTTTTCTATCGAAGGCCTGCTCGACTTCATAAGCTTCTCTAAATGATATTTTTCTAAAGTCACTCTTTCTTCTCTCATCAAGATTGCTTCCTTTTCTATCCTTTACAATGAAAATATCATGGATTTCTTCATCAAACTCTAAAAGGATAGTCTTTTTTGTTGTGCCTAGTTCGTAGTTTGAAGGGAATATAACTGAAAAGTTTTCGCAAGAGAAATCCTTATGGTCATCTTGGCCAGATACCCTACTGATAGCGCCAGTGAATAAGAAACCTCCATGAGGAAGTCTGAATCTTTCATCTTCTTTTCTCTTGACAAGCTTGGCCTTTCTAATAACTTCGTTGACTTTGGTTTCTTCTAGTCTAACATAGCTAGAATATCTTTCATTGAAGGCATATAAGAAGCTTAGAAGAGAGTGTTTGTATACCTTTTCTTCGAAGGCTTTATTGCTGTTCATAATATTTTGGAACACAGTGTGAGGAATGCCATAGGCCTCGACATCAGAGAAGCAAACAGCAGATGAGACAGCAATGCCACCTTCCATAATAACATTAGCTGTGTTCATTAGGGAGCCAATGCCCTTGGATAAAGTTCTTCTTCCGTCGAAAGTTTCTCGAACTATACCCTTGGTGATGATATATATTGTTGCAATAGCCTGTCCTTTTTCATAAAGAGACTCTCCCTTTACGAATTTTTTACTCTGAGCATGTTTCATGATTTGGCCTATTTCATCTCTCTTGAGCATGCTGAAGAATGGAAACTCCATCATGAAAGAGTTGAAACTTGGAGCACTCCATTCTACCTTGATAGAATCCAATGTTCTGAGTTTTCTGTCAATATCTCTTCTAAGTTCATTGTATTCCTTCTCTTCAATTTGTCCACTGGCTAACATCTCACTCAAGAAGTGCTTTTGATATTCGAGAATTGTATTAGAAGCTCTATAAACTTGGATTGCCTTAATGATATCAGCAAAGGTGTCTTCAAGTGAGACTATGTAAGTTGTAGCATCCATCTTATTCTTCTCAAACTCCTCGACAACGGACTTAATATGATATTTGCTCAAAGGAATACTGGCCTCCATTTCCATTATTTCTTCACAAACTTGAATGAAAGCAGTAGTAACTTCGTAGATAAAGGCCAAGTGTCCAGCAATAAATCTCTTGGCAAAACGTCCAATCAAGAAAAAGTCCTTAATTTTGAAGAGGAACTTGATGGACTTGAAGGAAGTGAAATATTCATAGAGGAAGGGCCAGAGATTGATAGGGCTTGAGGTAGTATCCAAATTGACATTAACACTCTCAACGAGAAGGTTAGCAGCCTCCCCACTAATAAGTGAAGATTCGTACTTTTCCCATACTATGCCTTTCATCACACGGAGGAATCTGAATCTTGTCTCCTGGAAGATATCATCATCTTGGAACTTGTTATAAGCAGAGCGTCTGTCCACAAGTCTTGAGAGATCCGTCATTTCTCTCTCACTGATGGCATCATTATCCTTAGCGAGTCTTCTGATAAGGTCGTCATATCCAACAATATTTTTGACGCTCTCCCAATCACAAACATTCAAGAACCTTCCATCCTTGAGCTCTTCTTGCTTAGCCTGAGATCTCATGAGCAATTCAGCAACCAAGTTTCTTTGTAAACGCTTTCTAATTTCAGGTTCAATGACCATTTCGAGTTTCTTTACAAGAATTGAGCAAGTGGTTCCGTTGACAAGAAGAGTCAGTGTAGCCATACCGGCCATATAGAAGACAACAAGATCTCTCATTCTTGAAGGAAGGAGATCATCGAAGCCAACCATAAGGGCCAAAGCAAGACCAAGGGCTCCTCTGAGTCCTCCCCAAACTAAAACTATAAACTCTTTAGGGCTGAGACCATATCCATGTTTCTTAATGATAGGCCAGAAGATGAAGACCATCATGGCTCTGGCAATAATCATCAAGACCCAGAAAATGAGCATTTTAATCCAATCAGCAGTGGTGATTGAGCTGTCGTGGTTGAAAAGAATTTCATATCCAATAAGAAGACCTGTCATGAGGAAAATTAAAGTTTCACATCCCCATTGAATCCAGGACCATACAGCATGGACAGCATGCTCTGACTCAGGATCAATTTTAGTTTTTCCAGTAGCAGACATGAAGAGTCCGAGTGTGACCAAGGCCAATATACCTGATACGTGAAGTTGAGTTTCAGAGAGGAAAAAGAGGAGATAGCAAGATATGAATGTAATAGCAATAATCAAAATATTATCCCTTGTAACTCTCTTAAGCCAAGTTGACGCTACTATACCAACAGTGAGACCAAACAGAGGTCCACCTCCAGCTAATCTAAGGAAATTTCCAACAACTTGTGTTACAGTAGATGCTTCTCCTTTACACATTTTCAAAAAGACTTGGAAGAAGACCATGGCAGTACCGTCATTAAATAAAGATTCACCTTCTATCAAGAGATTGAATTTAATTGAGGCTCCCATTTCTTTAAGCAGAGCGACAACAGCAACGGGATCAGTCGTACTGATAATTGAACCCAAGACTAAAGCTCCTGGCCAAGTTAAATCATCATCACCATATCCAAGGATCACCTTGAGGAAGAAAGCGAGAAAGACTGCTCCGATAAGGACACCTGGTCCTGCCAAAAGAAAGACATTGATGATGACTTTTTTGAAGACATACCAGTCTGCATTAAAACCTGACTCGAATATGAGAGTCGGAATAAAGATCATGAGTATCCCTTCAGGTGTAATATTCAATGCCATCTTAATTGAGTCTCCGATTAGCCCAAGACTGGCTGTGTGGTGTCCAATGTAGATTCCAATGGCTAGAAGCATTGGTGTGTATGGAAGTTTTGTCTTTTTATTGACTTCACGTAAAAATCCTCCAAGAAGTAACCCCATGAAGGTGAAGAATATGATCATTCCTTCTGGATTTTCGTGAGTACTCTCATGATGCTCACCCGCAGAAGTGGTTTCCAAGCTCGACATACTATTTTCGATTTATCAATTCGAAATAAATTTTGTATAAGATAGTTTATTAATTCGGATTGTTATCAAACTTTCAGAAAGGCATCGTTTCTAACCGTAAAACAATTTCAAATAATAGCAGAGACTGATAAAATTAAACTGTTATGACGTCCTCGTACGACACTTTCATAAAACCAGACTATTTTAAGAATCTACCTAACTTGACTAGGCGTTTGGATTAGATACCAATAAAAAGATTTTAAAAAAAGATCGACGGAATATAATGATTAGAGGCGAGAACATGTGTGAATAAGTCCAATGTAAAATAATCTAGTTGAATTGTTTGGCTGGGCTTATCTGTTGGAGGGTTGCTATAAAGTTTGATTTGTTAAAATATATTGAGGCTTGAATCTTCAATGAAAAATATTTTGACAGTGTTAGTGTTCTTGTTTTGCTCCATCTGCAGAACAGAAATCACGAAAATCATTGAAGTAATGACTTGGGATCCAGCGAGCGACTTAAATGAAGGTCCTGATTCTGGAATAATTGATAGATATAAATCATTTGAACAGGTTATCAGAGAAACATTTAGAGATGGCCAAATTCTACCTGGCACAGGCCAGTCAGCATTCTTTACTTCCATAAACTTTGAGAATATGAGAATATTTGCTCCAAATAGTTTTACAGCTTATGCAATTGCTTATTCAAGGATTCAAGGTTTGCAAGCAGCGAAAACTAAGAAGAATGCAGAAGCCGTTCGAGAAGAAATTCATAAATTACAAACAAAAGAGTTGATAACAGAGGACGCAACTTTTTACACCATAGAAGATGCTAATATCAAATACGATAACATCTTCAGAATATTTGATTATAGCTATGTTCTAGAGGCATCCTCTTTTGTATGCCCAGCCAGAAAGAGCTTGGTTGCCTATTATAAGGGACTTATCTCAGAAATTACTTGCGATAAATGCCAGTTTTTGTTTGACAAAAGTTTCAATAAAACAGTGGAGGAGATATATACTGGGTTCCGGGAAGGAGATACTTCATACTTAAAAGGTATTGATTCACAGACAATTGAATACTGTCTTGAGAACTATATTCTTTCTACCTATTTTGCAGATGAAAATTTGATCAAGCTTGCATCTGGTCCTTTATTGCGAGAAATCATAGATAGATTGAGGAATAAGAGCGAAGAAAAGCTCTATCTAAACTACATGGTCAAACCTGAAGAATTTCTCGGTCTGACGGCAGCCTTGCAAAAAGTGTTTCTCCTAGGTAATGAAGCTAGTCATAATTTTGCAGAGTCAGCATTATGGTCATCTATAAAGAGATATAATAAAAGAATCTCATTCGAAATGGCTTTGGAGAAAGGTGAAGAGATTATAAGAATAAAGGTGTTTGGCCCTGAAAATCAAATAACGCACCAAATGGAGACCAATTTGGGCAAAGTTGGTACTATAATGAATGATTTTGCCACTCTTGACTATGAAGATTTCTCTTCTCTCTGTGCTAACTCTACTGTTGGAAGTATAGATATGAGAAAGATGATTATCTCCTGTCCTGCCATATACACTGATTTCAAAAGAATGCTGGCTTTGGCTACTATTATCATCTGCTCAAGTATAATAATATATTATCTGGTGATCAGAAAGAAGAAAGAGCCCGAATCTGGTAAAGGAATGGAGCTCAAAGGGTTTAAACCTCTGGATTTAGAAGAAGGAAGAAATCAAAGCGATGATGAGAGTGATTTAGAATCGGGGAGGGATAAAGAAAAAGATTTTTAGGATTTAACTCTAGTTCAATAATACAAAAGTTCTCATGTATTCTATCGCCTTTTATGGATAGAATGAGTATTTATGTACAATTTATCAACTGTAAGAATTGTTAACTTAACTTCTTCTTCTATCAGCCTCTTCCATAAGTTTCTCGTTATCATCTTGTAGTTGCTACGACAATTAGCAAAGACCTAGAACTACATACCTTAAATTCTGATCTCAACTTTTTAATATATGAGTCAAATTGACTTTTATCATTTTCAAGTTCTGTCTTTATAGCAGTTGCTCTATCAATCTCATAAGAGAGCTGCTCAGCCAACTGCTTCAAAGCCTGAATTCTATCACCCATGGCCTTACTATGCTCGCTTCTTAAGTAGGACTCCAAATGTGGGTTTTCGCCGGATAGTTTTTGATACATCTGAAGTTCTTCAACATTCTTGAATCTATTGTGGTACATAGAATCGAGACTATCTTTAAGAAATGATGACCAAAATTATACTCAGAGCGGGTTGAATTGTCTAATTCCTTGTTCAAAAGTTCAAGACGATTATTTTTTTCCTTGACTTTTTCTTTAAGCATCCTAATTTCTTTATACAAGTTGCCATCCAGTTTGACTTCTGTTTGGTTGGCTCTGCCTAGCAGGCTTGTACTAATTTATTGGTTAAATTACCTGCGTGCTGAATTTCGCACAATCTACTTTTCAGTTCATTATATCTCTTGGTCAAATTGCGAGCTTCTCTTTCCTTCTCTTGAAGAACAATCTGCAGTTGTTTTTCTCTTTCCTGAGTACAGTTATAACAAATTTTCCAAAAGATTTACAGCTCTTTTTCTTAATTCAATTTCTAGTTCATGCTCTAGAGTGATATGAGGATAAGAGTTCTGAAAAATTACCTTCTTCTGCTTGATCTATATATTCACTGTCCATCTTTTCTATTGTCTGTGGGTTTTCTACTGAACCGTCCACTCCTTGTACCTCTGAATCCATTTTCAAATAAAATTTTATTCAATATTTTCACAAATTATGAGAAAAAATATATCTTTACAAGACACTCTTCTTACTTCTTCTAGATATGATATCTTTATGTTAAGGTCTGTTAAGGGTAGCGATCTTTCCTTTTGGATATCATGTATGAGGGAAAATTAGACTGATTGAATTATGGAAAAATGAAATTTTTTGAGAAGGTTTGGAATGAAGAATATTTGAATATTCATGAGTCAAAACTCGAACCTCAGTTATCCAGACACAATTCGGATACTAAAAGATAAATTTTATTTTAGATAAAACTTCTCAAAATCCATTATTTCGCAATGGAGAATTCCATAGTTGACGAAGAACTATCAGAGCCTTTGAAAAGACGTAGAAGCTCAATAATACTATCTCCTTATCGTTTTGTTGTGTTCATTCTGTACACAATAGCAGCAATGCAAAATCTTATGATGTGGAATTTACTTTATCCGCTTCAAACCACCTTAAAGAATGCTTATAACTTGCCTTTAGAGCTCATCAACTTTGGGACAACTAATATTCAAAATGTTACGTATATCCCTGGAACAATTCTCACAAATTACCTATTTGACGAAATTGGTATCAAATGTGGTCTGCTTGTTGGAAGTATTCTAACCCTTGGAGGGCTATGGATCAGAGTTTTTGCTGATCGAAGTTTTTATTATATTCTAGCTGGACACACCCTTGGAGGCATTGCTCAGCCTTTATTTTTCAATATTCCTCAAAAAATTTCAGCTGTGTGGTTTGGGCCTGAAGAAAGAAATTACGCTACTAGTACCATGGTTTTAGGATTTACAGTAGCTGGGCTAATCTCGGTTTATGTCCCTCAATATTTTGTTACTGAAACATCAGGAATCGAGGCTATAAACCAGATCAACCATATGTTTATGATCTTTGCAATAATTGGGACAGTTTGCTTAGTTCCTTGCTGTATTTTCATGAAGAACAAGCCACCTCATCCTCCAGGGAATGCTGCAAGTTTCACAAAGTTTGGTCACATAAGAGGACTTAAAATGCTCTTAAAAAATAAGAATTGTGTGATATTCTTAATAACAAATGGACTCATTCACGCGGTTCTCATTACTCAGAATTATGTCAATCAACCACAGTATGATCCGTTTATGATAGACTTCCAGACTGTAGGAGACTTGCTGGCATTAAACGGCTTGGTTTCAATTCCAGGAGGGCTTCTTGGGGCATATTTTGTCACAAAGACTCGCAAATACAAATCGTCGTTGTTTTGGCTCTCTATAATCTCCACAATTTCTATTCTAGGTACCTTGATGGTTGCATATACAAGGGATAATCTGACTATTTCGATATTCTATGTGACAGTTGGATTTGTTACAGCTCCTCTTCTCCCAATCTCGCTAGAGTTCTTGGTTGAGATCTCTTTTCCTGTGGGAGAAGCTACTTCTGGAGGAGCTTTGATCCTGCTCTCTGAAATTTTCTCAGCAATTATTTCATATGTTTTAGCATATATTCTTGATGAAGGAACTCAGGCTTCGTCTGTGCTCAGCTTCATTATAATGACAGTGTTATGTGGAGCAGGGACTTTGGTATTTATCTTTACCAAAGAAGATTTGAGGAGATCTAAATATGAAAGAGATATATTTTTGCCAGTAGAACAGCAGCCAACTAAAGATCAATAGTTTTATATCGTTTGATTCCTTTGTATTATATACCCTAACATATTAATTTCTGGAGACGGACCCCCCTTTTTTATCTTATAGTATATATTCTTAACATCTCCAATTATAAATTGCTTATCTATATGTATTCAACTTTAGCATATATTTGCAGAACTCTTGTAGAATATAAATATTCGAAGGACAACATTCAAAGGCTACTATGACTCCATAACTCTGAAAGAGCACTTAATTAGAGAGTTGAAGGAAGAGATCAACTTGAATACTCTCTCTTATGAATATTCTTCTGTGAAAGAAGATGCTCAAAGAGATCCGAGATAGTATATTGCTTTTTTAGTCTAATTGATGAAAATATCAAAGGATCCTGTCCCTAAAGATGATGCATGATGTGTTGAGACCTCTCCTGTAAAGAAGTTGAATGCAAAAAGATACTAACAAACTTATTGATAGGTTAGTCATGAGAAGTTTGCTATTGAGTGGCTTTTTTGACTAAAGAGTTGTGTAGACTCATTTGGCTTGAATTACAATGAAAAAGATTAAATCACTAAAAAACATTTAAGATCCACTTTACACCTATCTACGACTCAAGCTTAGGACCATACTACTCTAACTACTCTCTGTGTTTTCTGTAAACCTAGCATGATGAATTAAGAGAAAATTCAACAGTACTGGTTCCGAATAAATTATCATACTCCTATCAGTCATTTCTGAGATACATCGAATATATTTTCACTTATATATCTTTTTTGAGAAATAAGATTTAATAAATGAGACTTGTTATTCAAAGAGTCCTAGAAGCAGGCGTGTCAGTTGGAGGTCAACAGATCTCACAGATCAAGCAAGGCATGTTGATTCTTTTAGGAATTACTCCAGGGGATAACTCAGAAACTGTCAAGAAATATGTCAATAAGGTCTTGAAGCTCAGAATCTGGCCAGAGATCGTCAAGAAACCAGCCCAAGAGCCCAAAGAAAAGACCGATGGGGAGACTGATAAGAAAGAAGAAGAGAAAGTCTCGGATACAAGCTCTGAAAACTCTACACCTGGTAGGGCTCCTAAAACTTGGGACTCGAATGTTGTAGATAACGGATTTGAAATCCTTGTTGTTTCTCAGTTCACTCTTTATGGTATTCTTAAGGGAAACAAGCCTGATTTCCATCTTGCTATGAATCCTGACGATGCTATCAAGCTTTATGATGAATTTGTAAATCTGTTAAAATCAAGCTACAAGCCTGAAAAAATTCAGACTGGAAAATTTGGAGAATATATGCATGTTAACCTTGTTAATGATGGTCCTGTAACCCTTATTATTGATTCTGAGAAAGATAAGTAAATGTAATAAATAAATTTCTTTGTAATGGGTGTAAATTCTCTAGCAAATCTATAAGTTCTTTCTAGCTTGGATAGACTTTTTTTCTAGGAGTTCGTTTGGAGAATGAAGTGGCAAAATTTAATCATATAAAAATAAAAAAAGAAATAATGAGTTTTTTCCAATTTGAGAATATTTAATAGACTACTTGTTTAACAGGTTATGCTTGTAGACATTAAATATATGGCAACCTTTGTTTAAATATAGAAACAAAACCATTAAAGACTAGGTCGAACCGCAACTTCTTTTTGTTGCTTCAGTAATTTCTCTGCAATTATATCTCCGGCATACGAAGAAATGGCAACACCCATTCCTCCCATTCTGACAGCAGCAAAGATATTTTCATCGAGGCTATCTATTAGGGGAGCCCTTTCCTTCTCTCCGAAGGCCATGATGCCAGCCCATTCACTCTCGATTTCAAAATCGACCCCAGGGAGAATAACTTCCTTCAAGAGTTTCTTGAGATTATTCATGATCTTTGGAGTAGTCTTCATCTCATAGGTCTGCTCACCTTCAAGATCAAGATTTCTTCCTCCTCCAAAAATAATTCTATTCTCATGATCTCTGAAGTAGTAAAATCCTTGGTCGAATTGGAAAATTCCTTTTACTTTCAAATTAGGAATTGGCTTTGTGATCAACACCTGGCCTCTTCCTGGAACTATACCACAATTTTTTATGAATTTATTTGAGTACTCGTTGGTACATAACACTAGACTTTTGGCATGAAAGTCATAAGTCTCGGGCTGTTTTAAAGGATTCTTAACCTTGACACATACTTTGTGACTGTCAATTTTCACATAGTCAACCACTTCAGCTCCAGCCAAAATGCGGGCCCCTAATTTCTGAACATACTGAATTAAGTTTGAAATGGTCTTTCCTGTGTCAATATGTCCTTCATACTTGTTATAAACGAGGGCTTTGACTTTATCCTTGTTGAATCCAAATTCATCTATCTTATGGTTTGCAATCTCATAAGGCGGACCTCCGAAAATCGGCTTGAATAATTCATTCAACTTATCCAATTCTTTGAGATAGTGTAGGCCATCTTCTCCAATTAATTCATGGCCACCGACTTGTTTATAGCCAATTTTGTCATCCCCCAATCTTTGTCTGAGTCTCTGCAGGCCCTTGTACCTCATATTAATAAGATTGAAGCATCCTTCTCTTCCAAGCTCTCTGAGATCCCAAAGGGTTTCGCTAGGAGTGCCAACACAGGCGAACCCTGCATTTTTGGTGCTTGCTCCTCCTAAAACAACAGATCTTTCCAGAATTAAAACTCTGTTGTCTGGATCTTTCTCGAGGATGGAAGCTGCCATGGACAGACCAACTATGCCTGATCCTACGATGATAGTATCATATTTGAAGAATGAAGATTGCTCCCAGAAACTTATCATGACAAGATATAAAATTATTAAAATGTTTATTGATCTTTATAACTTAGATCGTTTATTGAACTCTTATTGCATTCAGAGAGACTAGTGAATGAAATAATTTTCAGAACAGAGAGGAATGAATAAGAAATAGATTCAATTCATAGTAAACCATAAAGTATATAGCTTACTCATAAAAATAACTCACTCTATCGAGTACTAACAGTGATATAATCCAATTCGTCGATTTTCTGGAAATGGGAATTATCATAGGTGTACTCTTTGTAAACAGCAGAGTATAACTTAGCAACTCTAGAAAATGAGATAATTTTATTTAGTTTTACTCTTGGCATTTATCCACCATTACCTTGCTAAACCATCTAGCCACAAAGGAGTGATAGGGGGAATCCTTAAACTTGGGAATGCTAGTAATTTCTTTATGTAGAGCTGAAATATGATCAACAAAACTAGCACAAGCTCCAGCGATCTTATTAAAGCTTTCTCCATCTTCAAATTTCTCTGCCTTGATCTTTACCATGTAAGGATGAAGGAGAGACCATAAAGCAATAGCTTTGTAGAGTCTCTGGATAACTATAACGAAATGATGAATTTGAGGATCAATAAGCTTCAAATAAGGGGCGATCAGGGTTTCTATCACACCTGCTTGTGAAACGATTGACTTGGCATATCTTCCAATAGATTCCAAGTTTCCTTGACGGTAGAGATATTCAATGTAGAGGATGTTAGCATTAATTTTAGTAAGGCTAAAAATTATGAAAGATCGTATTTTCTTACTTGAGGCATATCTCCATGCAAACTGATTTTCCTTCAATGAAGATGTTTGGATAAGAATTGAGGATTTCCTAAGAATTAATGACACTTTACGATGGTTTACGAATTGTGGAGAGGAAAGTGTAAATTCCTTATTCAAATAAACCCAGGCATTAATATGAGCCTTCAAGCTTTCTTTGAGGGATTCCCTAGTATGATCAGATCAGTTTGAATTAAATTATACTCAAGTTGAGTCACAACAGGATCTTTACGCTTGATGACGGAGAAGTTAAGATTATCTCCAGCTCCTTGTCCTTCAACATATTCATAATTTTGAAGACAGAAATCTAATTGGGTTTTGACTTGCTTGAAGTGAGTAACAAAACCACAGTAGCGAGCCATTAAAATTTCTCCACTCTTTCCATAAAAAATTCCTATTGAATGTTAAATTTTGCTTTGGATGAATTACTTTTGCCGAACTTAAGGACCGACTGAGTAGAGAACAGTGGACTCCATTTCCAGTTCTTCTTGATGTCATAGTCATTCTCAAAGACTTGATGCTAAATTATAAGGCATTTGAACCTAATAATGTACTATGACTGATATGTTGTTGGCATAGTTCTTGATTTCTTCATACACAACATCAGGAACCTTTTGGCCTTTCTTTTCCTTTATAAGGTATTTCATATTTTCCCTGAATCTAGTTCTGGAAATTGCAGCCTTATCCAGAAGTGGCATATTCTCCTGGGTGACAAACTTTTTGTTCAAGAAACACTTTTTGATATTCTTAGTGTCGGTAATGTGAGGTAAGTTAAACTCGTAGATCATATTGAAAGGTTGATGGGTTTTTTCTTCTTGGAAATTCAATATTATTTCTAATTTTAGATTAATAACATATCTAATTTTAGCTTAATAAATCAATACGCTATACAGTAAATTAACAGATTTCTAGTAGATAGGGGGTTTGAGGGTGGATTAATTTAATGGACTGAATTGGAGGCTATTTTAAGATTTTCTAAAAATAGTATCGAAGAGTCTATGTTAATGCCGTGTGACAGTCTTTCAAAAATCAAAAAGAGCTTCCTCCCTGATAATGATGTATATCCACAAGGTCTGAGGGTTTATAGGATTAGATCTTTTAAACTAGGAGAGCACCTGATTGACCCATAAACTTCCTTTTTGTTTGGTGAAATTTTGCAGAATTTTGATTAATTCGCGTGGTTCAATGCATATCTACTTGATGATACGACTAGCTTTATGATTAATAAATAATTCTAACTAGAGCTTCATTAAGAATATGATCATTCGAACATGGTGATGACGTCTTGACGTCACTATAGTGATCACTAATTTAAGAATCTTTTAGCACATTTTTCATTTCTACTTTGTTTTCTATATCCAATCCCTAATTATAATCCTTAGAAGTTAGAACTGTAGGACATATTGTAGATATTGTATATCAATTTCTATGTGTTATTTCTAATGAGTTTCTTGTTTATGATTTCATCAAATAATTTTGGTTCCAATTCTGTGAATTCACAATTCAAATTTTTGCTAAATTTAGATTTAAGAAACCTGACTTATAAGTGAGGGATTCATCTCCAAAGTCTGAAGCAGCTCCTGCACAATCTCGAATCCTATCATCGTCTGATAGGTGTCCCTGATCTCAAAATTATAGTGTCTCACCAAATTCAGATATAACCATTTCGGAGGTCATTAAGGCTAGATGTTATCCAATGCAATTCTTTGTTCCAGCTGACAGAGGAAGATAAGCGCATGGTGGTCATTTAATGTTCCTCTTAGATCTATCTTTCAGGATCAATTTTCTAAGTGAGCGGGATGCTCTGCCAGATAGTATGCCACTATTGCAATGAAATGACCTATGCTATCCATTCCGGCCATGAAAAATATGACAAATCATCGAAAAATGTGACAAATCATTGGTTAGATCGTCATACTCACATAGCAGCTCTAATATGAAAGTATATTGCTCCAATAATTCTATTTATTCCCATTGAAAGAACATTGACTTGCTTCTGATATCAGTTATCAAATTATACAATCTACAGATCAAAGTCATTATCGGATCACAGCACATGGGCCAAGAATAATCTCCACTTTAAAGAAGTATAGTTGAATGTTATTTTCTTGATATTCATACCTGAACCTATCTTCTAAATAAATCTTATGTTTATCAGGTGGTTCTAGTTATAACATGCTTCATTGTATGTTCTTTTAGTTATATATTTTATCTAGAAT
>Ga0065720_1019777_pt1 | contig 20198 bp, 21 predicted proteins | sample Thericmetagenome_FD_59107 | JGI IMG/M metagenome (GOLD analysis project Ga0065720, IMG submission 59107) | Thermophilic microbial communities from the Joint Bioenergy Institute, California, USA of rice/straw/compost enrichment - eDNA_2 v2... | ecosystem: Engineered > Solid waste > Grass >...
AGAATAAACTATATTTTTAAGGAAATCTATAGAAAGGCAATCAACAATTTGAATCCGTTAGACGTATTGACTGATGAGGTAATTCCCTTTAACCTCCTTTTAACTCTATCAGGATATCAGAATTGCTATATATAACTCCAATGCCTTAAGATCCGCCATCTTTATCCCCGAAGTCGCAATTGAAATCTTGGTCAAACAACAAATCGCTAGACTCCAAGACCCTTCTATTGAATGCTCTCAACTTATCTACGAAGAGTTACGAAAAGTTCTCTTCCAAATCAATATTCCAGAAATCACCAGATATGAAAACTTCCACATGAAGATCAATGAGGTAGAAAACTACTATGCGAATCTAATCAATTAGGTCATGGAGAAGGTTCTTAAAGATTGCTTGGTCCCAACTAATATGATGATAAAGAACCTGATTGATATTGAACTTGCCTATATAAATACTACCCATCCAGATTTCATTGCTGCTGCATCTAGTGTCTTCTCCAAGCCTCCTCAAAATCCTCAAAAGCACAAAGACTCTTTCTCTGAACCAAAGGAAGAAAACAAGAGTGATAAGTCTGAGAGAAAGAGTGAAATCAAAGAGTAAATTTGTTCTAATTATTTTTGAAAGCAATAGAGTTCATCTTGATGTAAAGAAAGTGGAAGAAAAGCCACAATCCAAAGGCTTCTTTGGAAATATCTTCTCTAGATCCAATCAAAATAAAGAGCCTTCTTTAGCTGACAAATATGATGAGAAGCTCGACAGCTTAACTTCTTCAGTGAGAATGAGCCATAACTACGACAAAGGAAAATCAGACTTTACTTATGTTATTGAAAAGAATGAAATTAATCAATTTGGACGTACCTTCCTACCCCAGGTATACACAATTGAATTGGGAATAATTATATAGCCTCAAAGCCAATTAAAGCTGTCTCATAAGCCCACAGATAAGGAAGCCACTGAAATCGAAATAGCCAAAAAGCTTGTTACTAATTACTTTGACGTTGTTAAGAAGAATATTTGTGATAGCGTTCCCAAGTCCATTATACATTTCCTTATCAATGGGGTATAAACATAGGGATAAAATTGTTTACCTTTAGTCTCAAAAAGCTTGCGAAAAGGAGCTGATTACCCGCTTATATAAAGAAGAACTGTTTGATGAACTGTTGGCTGAAAACAGTTTCATTGCTAAGAGCAGACAAGAATGCAAAAAAGTGTTAGCTTCACTAAAGAACTGTGCTGATATATTGATGGAAATCGACTCTAAGTTGTAATATCTTTAAAGTATGATCTCTGTCTATGAAGGTGTTCTTACTTTATATTCGTTTATTATACTGTTTTGATAAATTAAAACAAAAGCGTTAAGATAGAGATGAAGGTCATTCATTGCATGCTCTTACTCTTCATATCATTTTGCATAGCTTCTTCTATCAAAGTTGAGGCTACAACTGGCCAAGACGTCTTAGCCAGCTTGAAACAGTTCCAAAGTTTCCTCGAAGCTTTTTTGAAAGATGAGAAGCAAATATCAGACTTTTCTGATTTTCTCTTCAATCTTGTTGATATTAACCGCGATGGCAAGATTAGCAAGGAAGAATTCGACAAGGGCTTCTACAGCGGGTTTGTTTTACTTGGTTCCTCTAGTGATTATGCAAAGAAATTCCAGCAGACCTTCAAAGAGGTTGACCTTGATAAAAATGGGTATGTCTCCAAAGACGAAACTATACAAGCTGTCAAAGTATTCTTAAAGAAGGTACTATCCGCAACTAAGGATAAGATCAAGTCACAAAGCAAGCTCTTAATGCAAACAAATGCCAAAACAAAGTTTGGTAAGAGCATGGTGGAAGCTAAAGGTTTAGTAAACTGGGGAAACTGGAAAAATTGGATGAATTGGGGCAACTGGGGAAAGCAAACCTCCACAAAGAAAAAGAACTGGATTGACCTTAATGACTTCTGCCAGGATTTAAGAGTCTTCTGGGCTGGATGGTGGGCCAATGCGAATGTTAATTTCGATATCGATAATGCTGCAGGACGTTTAGATTTCTTGATGACCTTATTTAATTATGTCATCAATGACATGGTGTAATCAATAATTTTCATGTCGCAATATCTAATAGTGATTACCAGTCAAGTAAGTATGGTTAAAAAGCCTACTTCATGAATTTGTTCTAGAAATAATTTTTTCTTTCCTTTTTCTTTTGGTTTTAGTTTGAACAGGCAATCATAAATTTTATTGAACTAGTCGCTAGTTAAATCTTCAATTTTCAAAATGGATGTACTCACAACCCAAGAGTCTCCTACTAAGAGTGTGGATCTTTCCACATCGCCAGACATCCAAGACCTCTTCTTCAAATACATTCTCATTGGCAATGCAGGTACTTCTCCTTTTTACAGTTAATCTAATTTCATATCAGCTGTGGGCAAGACATCAATATTAACCACCTTCGTCAAGAGAAAATTCATTAAATCATATAAAGTTACTGTCGGGGCCGAGTTTGGGTCCAAAACAATAAAAATTGACGAGGACACCAGTATAAGAATACAAATTTGGGATACAGTAATATGAAAAATGCATTTGTGAGTGAATAGGCTGGACAAGAGTCCTTCCAAAGCCTCGTTAAGTCATTTTATAGGGGCTGCAACGCAATCTTTGTTGTATACGATGTGAATAGGTACAAGTTGAAAAGTATCTCAATTCATCCTTTAGAAGGGATAGTTTCCAAGCTCTCGAATCTTGGCTCCAGGACATAAGAGATAACGCTGACGATAATGCAATACTCGTTCTAATCGGAAATAAGGTCGACACACCCAAACAGTAAACCGATAAATTTTGTGGCTAATTTTTCAAGGAGACAGGTTTCATATGAAGAAGGTTTGGACTTTATGCATGAGAACAACTTCCACTTCTTCTTTGAGACCTCAGCCCTGGATGGGACCAATATAGACCTAGTAAGTTTTATTATATAGAGAATTAATCCATAAGGCTTTTCACGAGACTACCAAGCTCGTATATTATTCACTTTTGAGAAAAAGACTTGATAAAATGAGGAGCAGTATTACTTTGAGCGTTCATGGAGAGGGCTGTATGGATAAAAAGAGCTGTGCATGCTAATGGAAGAAATTTTTGGAAAGAGTAGCTAGGGCTGGATGTATCTGATGTAAATATTCGGTTCTTATCTCTTGTATTTTTATGATTCTCTTTGAGAAGGTGCTTATTTTGCTTTCTAGATAGTTATACGATTTTTGATTATTTATAAGAGACTATACAAATGAGTGCCTTCTATATAAAGATGCGAAGACAGAAATTGCCATCAATTTAAAACAAACTGCAAACAATTTATAAAAGCCAGTTCTCTACTTATTCTTTTTTGTCTCAGAAGTTGGATCTTTCTTCTTCCTCTTACAGCACTTCTCTTTAAGCTTAGTGAAAGGTGAAAGGACATTTTCTTTGACTATTCTCCCAATATTCTTGACTCTATTTCCTAAAGTTGTCTTAGATTCTGAGGAGTTATTATTCATGTCTTCATAATTAAGACCCTCCAATAACTTTTGACTCATTTTCTTCTCCTTCTCAGCTAGCTGCTTTCTTCTTTGAGCCATTTCATGCATCAACGCTATGACTTCTTTATTATTGGGATCCAGTTCATTTGCTCTTTTTAAACATTCCTTAGCCTCATCGAACTAAAAAGCAAATATCTTAGAGAATAATGTTATTACTTCTTGGAGATGCATACAGGCCATTCCTTTTCTGTATAGTGCTTTTATTTCTTTTGCTGTATCTGTTTTGGCACTTGTTTCCATTAACGTCAGAGCCTAATAATTTGACTTTATGGCTCATCCCCTATTTACCTGGGTTGCATGTTCCTTTGCAAGCTTCCAGGAGTGTATCTTGAGAAAACAGAGTGCATTATTGAGATGACAGGGAATCTAGAACAATTAGTCTTTGTGAAATCCAACTATTCAACCTGAACTTCATCTACCAGTTGATCGAACTTGTCTTGAGTAGTAATTTTCTCATCTTGGAGTAAGTACTTTATCGAGAGAATGGCCTAGATTTCGAAATAGAATTGTTAGACTCTACCTTAGAGAAATGTTTTGTTGCTTCTTCGTACTTCCCAGCATTCACACATTCTATTCCCTTCTTTTTCTCGTAAGCCGGGACTTCCAATTTGTCCATCTAGTCACTATTAACTTGTTCTGGGAAATTATACATTATCATATTCTCCAAATCCAGTAGTATCAAGGTCTTCTTTTCCAGCATTTTCCTCTTTGACGAAAGCTTCATCAGAGGCGTCTAATTTAGCTTCGTTTTGAGTATTATTTTGTTCAACAGAGTCTGTCATGCTTTGAAAAGAGAAGATTTTTTGCAAATGAATAAATTTTAAGTTGAATTTTTACTTGATATGTTAAGAGTTTTTAGCAGAGCAGACAGGCCAAAATTAATCACCATATTTTAAGTAAAAGATCTGATACATTCTTACTATCTTAGTAGCTCTAGCCCTAAACACATTCAAATTTCCCTCAGCTTACTAAGACATAGCCTTTGTTATTGAAACGATGCTCTGTCTTTAATTAAATTGTATAAAACCGGATAAGCAATTTTAAGTCTTATGTTATCATCTCAAAGTCAACAATACTTAACTGGCAAGCTTAAGAGCCCTGAGCCAAACACAAGCAGAAGTCGTGGAGGTTCTGTTGAAAGAATGAGACCCTCTGAGCTCCCTAATATTGACCCTTCTATGATGATTCCTAATGCTCGCTACTCTATTTCTTATGTTCCAGGATTAAGTGAGCATACGTAAGCTGTATTTAATTTTTCTAAGAGTTCTTAGCATCCAAACTGGTAACACCCTTCAAGAGGCCCAAATGAAGAACATCCTTTTGGCCTGCGAAGTTGAAAGACTTAATTCTATAAATTATACCCTTGTTAAAGAGAATGAGTTGCTCAAAATCAACGTGGAGAAGAATAACCGTCAAGTTGACCTGGAAACCAAGCTTGCTGTTGTCCTAGCAGAGAACGAAAAATTAAATCAGGTCATTGAAGAACTTCATATGATGTCCAACCAAATTCCTGCTGGAGTCGATGAGAGCAGAGTCTCTGTTCTTGCCAGAGACCTTGAGGACTGGAAAAAGAAATATGACGAGTTGGCTAAATCCAAGAATCTCCCTGTTTCTTCTAGCACACCTAGCAACGAAGAATTGAACAACCTCAGAAGAGAAAAGGAAGAATCCCAAAAGAAGATCAACGACCTGACTGAAAAGGTCAAGGCTCTATTGGCTGAAAACGATAAACTCCATGCATATATCGATGAGAAGGTTAAGAAGGCTACTCCTCAAAGTGTTACCCCTAGAGCTACTGAATCCGTTGACCCCTTAAGATTAAAACAACTCCAAGAAGAGAATGAAGCCCTTAGAAATAGAGTTGCTCAATTGGAAAGACAAGGTCCTACTTCCCCTAATCAATTAACTACTCAAATTCAAGTTTTATTAGCTGAAAACCAAAAACTAACTAATATCCTTGCCGAAAAGAATGAGCATAATAAAGACCTTAAGGGCAAGCTTGAAGACTTGTTAAGAGCCAACGACGCCCTCATCCAAGACAATAACAGACTTGCAACAGAAAATGATACTTTAAGAAAAAAACTTGTTGAAGGTGCTCCAGATGACCTTAAGCACCAAGTTCAAGTCTTGTTGGAGGATAACCAGAAGCTTAACAATCAAATCTCCCAAATGCAATCCAGAGGAAGAGAAGTCGATATGGGCCCTGGATTTATCGGTGAAAGAGAAGTTGAAAAGAGAGCTGGTGTCGGTGCTTCCCCAGATCTTCAAAGACAACTTAATGAAGCCATTGCCGAGGCCCAAAGACTTGCTGCCCAAAACGATGCCCTTAGAAGAGACTTGGAAACACTCAGAGCCCTCGGTACTGCTAAGAGTGACGACCAAAGAATTAGTTACTTGAACAGCGAAATCGAAAGACTTCAAGGACATTTGAATAACTCTCTTAACGAGATCCAAGACTGTAGAAAGAGATACTCCGAGCTCGAGGTTGCCAGAGCCAAGGAAATTGATGAATTGAGACAACAATTTGAAGCCTTCAAGAAAGCAAGCATCGTAAACTTGAATATATTAGTTTCTTATCATATTTTTAGGATGCCAAGGAACAACAAGTCAAATTTGCTGCCGAAAGAACCGCCTACGAAACCCAAATTGCCCAGCTCCAACAAAGAGTCAATGACCTTGAAAATGAAAACCATACCATTATGGCTGAAAACGAAAGACTCAGCGTCATCAATAGAGAAAGAGCAAAAGAAATCGACCAATCCAAAAAGAGACTCGATGAAACTGATACTAAATTGATCCTTGAAAACAATCAACTCAGACTTCAGCTTGAACAATACAAGGCCAACAACTATGTAAAACCCTGAGGAAATATTTTAATGAAATAGGATATTAAACAACTTGCTATTAAGTATGGTGCTGATAAGGCTGCCGACCAGAGCCAGATCAAGCAATTAAAGCAAATGAATGAAAACTATAAGGCCGAACTTGAGAAGCTCTATGAACTCCTTAACCAAAGAAAGGTCGACTTTGATGCCCTTGTTAAGCAAGTAAGCATATTGAAGGATTACTCCTCATGTAATTAGAATGAAAAGCTCAGCGCCATGTATGAAAAGTTGGCTGACTATGTTAGAAATCAAGGAGAATCCACCTTTGATCAATCTGAGAAAATTGCTATGTTGCAGAAGGAGAATGCTGAACTGTAAATCATTAGAGAATTGGGATAATTTGTGATAGTGAAGCTGCTAGAGATGAATACAAGAAGCAAGCTGAGAGAAATAGCGTTGAACTTACCAGAAAGAACAAGGACTTGGTTGATAAGATTCAAGAATTGGATATTCTTAAGATGAAATATGAAGAAGCCTTGGCAAACTACCAAGCACTCAATTCTAAGGTATGATGGTAGTAATTTGGTTAATTTGTGTAGCTTTTTGAAAAATTGATGGATGAAAAATGAGTATTTTATTTGGTTCGTATGAAATTTGCATGTTTAGTACACATCACCTAATTTTGTTATATCAAAAAGACATGCTTTACATCTTCACTTTAAATTAGTCTCAACAAGTTTTATAAGATAGAAAAAGTGCACAAACACTCAATACTCTGAAATAGACAATTAATTTGTTACCAAAATTCTTCAGATCCCATTACTTCGTTTTTGCAGCTTCATTAATATATCTTATCTTGCTTATTGTGCACAAAATTGCAATAAAGACGAAAAAGCCGTACATCAACCCATACAGCCCAGCAAATTTAAAGTTCAGCATAATGTAGTCCATGAAGACGATTTTCGATATATTATATCCCTTGACCAATAAATTCTCATAGATATCAGGCCAATCCCTCTCGATTGTTTCCACGAAGGTTGAAGAAAGGTGGAAATATCCGAAGGCTGCGCACATTATGATAATAAACATGATGATCAAGATGGCCAAATAGAACAGTAACAACTTCTTGATCTTCTTTACAGCAGCATAATATCCAAGAAATCCTGTCATGACTAAAAATAGCCCAACTCCTACTGCAATCTCATTAAGCCAAGTAGGCAAATTAACATAACTGGCACTTCTTCCTGAGAATATGGCGATCATGACAAGAGCTGAACTGAATACTATGACTAATAGACTAATTGGAGGAAGGATTGATTTCATAATTTTTCTGAAAGTCAAAAGTTGAATGATAGAATACATGCAGATTAATATACCAACCATTATGGTGACTGCGAAAACACCCAGGGAAGTTATATCCTTCTTGAGGTTATTCTCAAATTGCTCAAAGTTGAAATTCTTGACATTAGGCCTTATCTCTCCCCAATTATCATATACCCATTGCTTAATGTCAGGTTGGAAACTGAAAATCCCCAACGTGAATATAGCCAGGAAGACGAATATCACCATAAAGGAATATAGTAAGAAAAACAATATTCTCTTCTTTAATTTAATCGCAGCTATCATTATTAACTCTCACAATAGATCCCGATTACCGAAAAGAGTTGCTAAGGACATCAGAAATATTAGAACTCCCATGATTATCAAAGCCTGGTCAGCAACTACTTTAGATAAGCCATATCTCCCTGCTTGAAATCCCATAAAACATATCATAGGGCTCATTATCATATTTCCTAGAGAATTACAGAGCTATTAGTGGAAGTACCTATCGAGATGAGACAGACTAACCATTTTTTGAAATTCATCTTATCGTCTGTGTTTTTACTAGGAATTTTATGATCTTTAGCGTTGTACTTACTGCAGAATGGCAATTCTTTTCATTGGTGATTTAAAAGACGGATCAAAAGGGTTCTCTATGGAGAATCCGGAATCGTCGGACTCTCGAGAAGGATTAGTGTCCTTCAAATAGATGTCTTGCTGATTCATTTTTATTTATTCGATTTGAAATAAAAAAACTTCGCAAAGATTTCCCTGTTATGCTAGTTTAAAAGAAGAAACATGACTTCTTTATGGTATAAACCAGGATCATCATTGAAATTGGGGGTTAAAATAACATACTTATGTCAGAGCAATTTAAGTATCTTGTCTATGGTTGTAGAAAAATTCAGATCAGTATGCGAGAATTCAATAAGGCAACTCTAAATACAGCACTTGCACTCTACATCTGAGGTAAAGGACAACATTTTCCTCTCCAAAAGAATTAGAATTAAGTCTAATTTCTATTAAAAAGATTCAAAACAATATATTACACAAAAATGCTCCTCTAATTACTTCAATTTTGTTAAAGCAACTAATGCCTGGGAATTTGAGGTGCGGGATACTCCTAGATAGGATACCTTGGTAATTTGACCACATGATATTTAGTAGATGGCTCGAATTGTAAACATCTGATGAATTCTAATGAATTTTGTTGATTTAACTTAGAATTAAAAATATTTTGAGCCAAAATGCTATTCAAATTTCAAAAGGATAACGAGCGGTTGATCAGTTAGAGACTAGCATTACCTTGTAAAGTAACAGGGCTTATATCAGAATTATATTATAAAGAATACTAGCTGAGATAATCTATTTTTTCTATGGAATACACTTTTAAAGGGCAGTTCTGATAGTAGCTTAGACCAACTTATCATTTATATGACGTTTATCACATGTGTGTGTTATATTTTGCTATTTTTTCTAATTTAGGCTACCAGAACTATCAAAGAGTCACATATTGCTTAATCTTTTGTTAAATTTTGCTAAATTGATCCTTAATAATTAATATCAAATTAACATATCTAATGGCAAGATCTAGATCAGGTGCTTCTAAAACAATAACTCAATCAAAGGGTCGTTCTGCCTCTCGCAAGCAGAAGGTCGAGGAACCATTGTTCCACAAAGGAACCGTCGTGGCAATCGCCGGATCCGACTTAGACATCAATTTCAAGCTCGTTAGAGTAATTTCCTTCCTTAACTTTCTAACTATGCACAGCTGCTCCAAGATGTCTATGAAAACTCAGACCAAATCAGAGTTAATTACCTCAAGCGATATGAAGAGGAGCCTCTCCTTTATCTCTTCATCGAAGAAAATGTCCAACATTTAATTTCAGATCGAGACATTATTAGTGAGGCTGAAACTGGTACTATTGAGAAAAAAATCAAGAAGAGAGGTCCTGCAACCACTCTTATAGAACTTAAGAGACACTCATTCAACAAGATCAAGAAATTGGCCAAGAACTTTGTTGGTAATGATAATAATTTAATTAAAGTAATATAGCAAGGTGCAACTACTAAGGCTGATGACGAAGAATCTGAAGAAGAAGAGGAAGAAGAAGAAGAAGAGGAGGAAGAGGAAGAAGAGGAAGAGGAAAAGAGACCCATTAAGAAGGTCGTCGGCAAAAAGTCAGCCAAAAAGGACATGGAAGAGTTCGTTCATTAATAATTATATTTATTATCTAGGGAAGAAGTGGAAGAAGAGGAAGAAGTCACTGGCAAGGGAAGAAGGGGTAGATCCGCTAAGAAAGAAGACGTCACAAGAACTGCCAAAAAGCAAAAACTTACTGGCAAGAAGGGCAAGGCCACCAAGAAGGAAGAATACGATGAAGGCGAAGAAGAGGAAGTGAAAGAAGAAGAAGAAGATGATGGTAAGAAGAAGAAGGCCAAGAAGGAAACCAAGAAGCCTACCAAGTACAGGAAGGGCAAATGGAATCCTAATGTCGAAATCATTGAAAAGTGTGAAATGCTCCAAAGTGAAAAGGATGATTTCATTGACTATGAATCCATGAGAGCCAACAACAAGAACGTCATCAGAGCTGCTTACACCGGAAACATCAAACTATTGGAAAAGATTGCTAGCATTGATTACGCTGTGTCTTCTTTCTTTGAGAGATGGGGCCCTGAATGTGACATGAACGCTATTGAGCTTATCTTCAAGAACAACGACAAGAAAATGTTACAAGCTTTCCTTAAGGTTGCCGGAGATAATACAACCTACAAACTCGGATATTGCCCACCTAGCCAATTGACCAAAATTGGAACTGGCTCAAACAGTAAATACTTCCTTGGAACTGCAGTCAGAGCCGTCGAGATGGGAAGAGGAGGAAGAGAAGGTAACAACGCCTTCGTCCATGACGAAGTTAATCACTACCCTTGGGACGAGAAAACTATTGAAAGAATCTTGCAATGCGAATGCGATGTTGAAATGTACAACATGCTCAGAGTTGCTGTCCCTAGATTGGACTACTCCCTTGACCAAGGTCTCGAACACGCTGTTACCTCCGGTAACATCAAGACCGCTGCTTACATTGCTCAAAGGCTCCTCAAGAACGGAGGTTGGGGTCTCAATGATTTGCATATTGAAATCCTCACCAAGAATGACCCTAAGCAAATCAAGGAATTCAAGAAGATCAGCCTTACCAAAAAGTCTCTGAACTCCAATATTACCCCAATCCACTATGCTTGTATCAATCCTAATGGCAAGATATTGGAATACTTGCTTGCTCACTCCCCTGAATACAATGTTCCTGACTGGCAAATGAGAAAGCCTGTTCACTATGCTGCTGCTTGTACATCCCCTGAACCTCTCAAGGTTCTTTTGGCCAGACAAGTCGATTACAAAGAAGGAGATAGAACGAAGATGACTCCTTTGATGATCGCTTGTAAGTATGGCAGAGACAAGAACGTTGAAGTCATCTTGAGCCAAGAGGACAAGTCCACTATCAACAGTAAGAATAAGGAAGGCATGATGGCTGTTCACATTGCCGCTGAACGTGGTCACCTCAAGTGCCTGCAAGTCCTTCACAAGTATGGAGCTGACTTGAATGCTCCTGGAAAGTATTCAATAAAGCAATAATCTCTAATCTTGTATAGGAACAGAATGACTCCTTTGATGTTCGCTGCTGCTCAAGGCCATTTCGACTGTGTCAAGTGGCTTCTTGAAAACGGTGCAAAGATTTTGAAGAGAGACAAGTTCAAGAGAAACGCTGTCATTATGGCTTGCAGAAACGGCCAATTGAAGGTCCTCAGCTATCTTCTACAAAAGTATTAATATAAATATTTTTCTCAAACATTTTTAGCGGTGGTGAATTCAACAAGCCTGATTCCTCTGATAACTGGGCTATCCACTATGCTGCTGCTTACGGCTTCGAAGAGTGTATTGATGTCTTGTTGCAGGCTAGCAAGGGTGTTGATATCGAAGGAGGACATCAAAATGTCACCAACTCATGGAAGCTTACTCCTTTGACTGTTGCTATGTTGAAGAACAATATTGGATGCTTGAAGAAGCTCCTCTCCTACCCCGGAACTAACGTCAACTGCAAGGACGAACAAGGAAGAACCCTTATTATGTGTGCCATTGAAGGCCTTGACCACCAGAACTTCGAACAAATCAAGTATTTGATCAAGGAAAAGGGTGCTGCTCTTGACATTGAAGATAATTCAGGAAGAACCGCTCTTCACTACGCATGCGACTTGAATCCTACAGACTTGGCTTCTGGTAGCGTTCCCAACTGGCACGAGCTCGATGCAAAGGAAAAAGAGAAGAGAATTGAAGAATATACTAAGCTTAGAGTATTATTTTGTTAGAATGTAATGATTATTATAGAACGACTTGATCACCCTTCTCCTGGACAACGGAGCTGATGTCAACCACAAGACCAAGGAAGGACAAGTTCCCTTCGTTAATGCCCTTGAATCTGGCCACTTCGATGTATGTGATACTTTGCTCGCCAGACAAGGAGTTGACCTTTGCTCAAAGAATGCTAAGGATCAAGGAATCTATCACCTCCTTTCTTCAGTCATTATGGAAGAAAAAGGAATTGATCTCTTCCACAGAATTACTGATCTTATTGGCTCTAAGGATGGCTTGCATGACTGCGTTGACTCTGAGGGATTCACTCCTGTTTTGAAATTACTGCAAGCTTATTCAAGCGGAGCTTACAAACTCTTAGGTCAATATTACAATGAGCTTAGTGCTGCAGCTTTGGAAAAGAAACAAAAGGAATTTGATGCCCAACATGGAAGAACAACTAAGCTTGCTGGAGGAAATGATTTCGAAGTTACTCTCCGTGGTGGAGCCAGAACCAAGCAAACTGCAAGGAAGTCAACTGGTGGACTTGTACCAAGAATGTTCTTGGGATTTGGAGGAGGTCGTTTCGGTGGATTTCCTAACAATAACAACAATATTCAAGTCACTTTGACTGCCGAGTAATCAATCCTAACTTTTTCTAATGTTATAGGGAAATTGCCGAAATTCAAGTTAAAGCTGAAGAGAAGCTGGATGAATTCACAAATAAATTCATCGGTGTCATCAAGAGACTCCTTGATATGGGTGCTAACATCGGGGCCACTGTCGAGAAACTAAAGGAATTCAGAGGAGCTAAACAAGATGCCCCCAAGACTGCTGATGAACTCCATAAGAATTTGATCACCAATTTGGCTGCCAGAAAGGCTCAAGGAAGGAACATCGTACGATTTTCATAAATAATCCTTACAAATATAGAATGACTTTGGTACCCAATACGGTCAGCCTGCAAAACCTCAAGAATGGGGTCAATTCGGAGGGCAGAACGCTCTGCATTTGATCCAACAATACCCCCATCCTACTCTCTTGAACTTCTTACTCGGATTTAGCCAGATTAACATCAATCACCAAGACTACTTGAAGAGAACAGTACTTGCTCTCTTCATTATCTACAGCCATGCTAAAATGTAAAATTTCTATCTTATTAACTTATCGATTAGTGGATACAACCTTGACGCTACTAAAGTCTTGGAAATCCTCCTCAACAACAAGGCTGACCCTAACATTTGTGACGCTAAGAAGGAATACCCTGTTATAGAAGCCGTCAAGCAAAACAAGTTCTTCTTCTTGGGACTCCTCGGAAAATACGGAGCCAATCTCAACGTCTTGAATGAAAAAGGTGAAACTCCCTTGATTGTCTGTGTCAAGAATTCTCAACTTGATGTACCAATAACTTAATTTTTCTAATTCCTATAGAACACTGAAGCTTTGTTGAAGGCCGGAGCCGACCCTAACTTCAGAGACAACATGCAAAGAACCGCCTTGCACCACGCCATTAATGTCGGTAGCACTAGTGCTGATGCCTCTTTCGAAATGGAAGAACTCCTTATCAAGTACGGAGCTGATATCAATGCCCTCGATAGCAGAGGAAGAACCCCTCTTCATTATGCTTTCGTTAAGATCGGAAGCCCCTTCGATTACAGCCACATTGACCCTGTTGAAACTGTTACCAGCTTGTGTGGACAAAAGGGCTGCAATGTTACGATTGCTGACCAATGGGGAAGCACTCCTCTCCACTATGCTGCTCAAAGAGGAGCCCATATTTGTGCCTTGACTCTTATTAATAATGGTGCTGCCATTGATGCTAAGGATGAAGATGGAAATACTCCTCTTGCTATTGCTTTGAAGTGTGGGCATCCCAGTAAGAAGTTTTTTTAAATGTATAAATGTTAAGATATTGCTATCATGTTGATCCAAAGTAAGGCTGATGTTAAACAAACCGTCAATATTGTCAAGAAGCTTTGGGGTGATGATCCCAAGAAGAGAAGGGAAAAGGAGTCTAAGATGGCCATTGAAGAAAAGGCTGCTCGGGCTAAGCCCAAGAAGGTGGTCGTTGAAGATAAAGATGAAGAAGAACCAATGAACATTGAAGAAGAAGGAGAGAACGGTGTAGAAGATCATTCAGGAGAAGATGAAGAAGCAAATGAAGATGAAGGTGAAGAAGGCTCTGAAGAAATCGATGATGAAGAAAACATTGGTGAAGAAGAAGAAGAAGATATGTATGAGGACGAAAGTGAAGAATCGGAAGAAGAAGTCTATCCTAAATCTAGTTTCAATAGGCCATATGATGGAGGTTTGTTTGGCAATCAATTTGGAGGATTTGGAGGATACAACAGCGGTGCCTTTGGACATAGCTATGTAAGTAATTTGGGTATTCTTGTTCATATATAGGGACGACCTCGATACAATAGCCACCACAACCAAAGCAACATTACTGACATCCCTGAAGGAAAATACTCCATGTTCAAGGTTGCTATCAGAAAGAATATGCAAGGTGTTGCCTATCTCTTGCTCCAAAACGGATTTGACTTGATGACTGCTATTCAAGACGCCATGGACGAGAAGAAATTCAAATATGTCTGGACTTTACTCAACAAGGTCAGCGACGACAACATCATCAGAAAGCCCAACCAAAAGGGGCAAAACTTGTTCCATACCTTTGCCATCCAAGGAAGCCAGGCTCCCTTAGATTTGACTCAGAAGATCCATAAGACCTTCGTCAACAAGGGCATTGATTTCAAGATCCAAGACTCTGAAGGCAGAACTCCACTCCACTATGCCGCTGAAAACAACTTCAACTTCCTTGTAAACGAATTGCTTAACAGCGGTGTTAATCCCAACATCCAAGACAAGAAGGGCTTCACTCCTTTCACTCTGCAATTGATCAAGGGAACAATCAATGAAATCACCATCCAAAACTATATTAAGCACAATGTTGACCTCACCCTCAGATTCAAAGCCAAAATCAAGAAGGAAGAAATTGAAATCGGACCCTTGAACTATTTAGTTGTCAAGGGAACAAAGAACCTCGAACTCTTGAAGCTCCTCATCCACAACGGAGTTTCTGTTAACGAAAGAGATGAAAATGGACGCACTCCTCTCATGAACGCAATCCTCAACAACTCCAAGAAGCTCGTTAAGTTCTTCTTGGGCTTCCCTGGAATTGACAAGAACCAGAAGGACGAGGATGGCAGAAATCCCATCCATTTGGTTGTCAAGCCAATGGAATTTGCTTCATATGAAAACACTGAAATCCTTGAACTGCTTGCTCCCCACTTCGATATTAATGCTGTTGATGAACAACAACATACTCCTATCTACTATGCCTATTTACAAGACTCTGGAGTCATGGCCAACAAGCTCAAAGAGCTCGGTGCCAAGGACAACAAGCCTGCTGCACACATCAAGAGAGCTGCTACTTCCATCATTGCCTCCATCTCCTGGAATGAAGAAATTGATTACGAAGAAGATGCCGAACAATTCTTAAAAAAGGCTATTGAAGCTGAAAAGGATGTTATGAAAGAAGAAACCAACAAGGTTTTGCCTGACAGCTATATCACTAATCCTGAGCAATACGAAGTCGTCTATGATGACAAGCTTGGCTATTATGACCTTGAAATGACCAAGGTCGATATTCAACAAGGCCCATATGGTGGATACAGATTCTACAAGATGCAAGTCGTGAGACAAACCAACAGAGACGTCTATGTTTTGTTCACTAGATGGGGAAGAGTTGGTGATCCAGGTCAATACCAACAAACTCCTTTCGCCACCAAGGAACTCGCCATTGAAGAATTCAAGAAAATCTTCAAGTCAAAGTCAGGAAATGACTGGGAAAACAAGGATAACTTCCAGAAACAACCCAAGAAGTACCAACTCCTTACCTTCACTAAGAGAACCAACCACAAGGAATACCTTGTTCCTTTCAATCTTAAAGACCCCCATGTTCCCAAGAGCCACTTAGATAAGGAAATCAGAAGAGTTGTTGAAGATATAGCCAACGTCAAGATGTACCAATCCTGCATGAGAAACTACCATATTGATACCGATTACTTGCCTCTTGCCAACCTCACCAAATCCCTTCTGACTGAAGCCCAACAAATCCTGGTCGAGATCAGGGAACTCCAAGAAGAATGCCAAGAAGAGAGAAAGAAGGAGTTTTCCAAGCAAGATGCTGATAAGATCCTCGAAATCCAGGACAAGATTGCTGAAAAGAGTAGCAGATTCTACGAATTGATCCCCAGTAGTTTATACAGAAACTGCGCAGTTCCTAGCATTGATGACCCTTACAAATTAAAGAATATGAGCGATATGCTTTCTAGCTTGCTCGAATTCGAAGTCTCCAGCAAGATCTTGCTCGGTGCACTTAACAATGTCTATAAGATCAATCCTTTGGACTACTGCTTCAATGCTTTGAACATCAGAATGCTCAGACTTCCCGAAGAGAACCCCGAATACCAATTGATTAAGGAATACGTCTTCGCCAGCCATCCTGCCAGAGACGATTACATCATGAACATTTTCTGTATTGAAAGAAAGGGAGAAGCAGAAAGAATCTCACAATGGGCCCACCTTAAGAACAGAATGCTCTTATGGCACGGCTCCAAGGTGTCCAACTTCATGGGTATCTTATCCCAAGGACTTAGGATTGCTCCCCCTGAGGCCCCTGCCACTGGATACATGTTCGGAAAGGGAGTTTATTTCGCTGATATGTTCACAAAGAGCTTAGGATACTGTACCGACGACGGCACCGGATACAAACTCCTTCTTCTCTGTGAAGTGGCCCTTGGAGAAATGTACGAAACTGAAAAGGCTGAGTACATTACTGAACTCAAGGCTCCTTACAAGAGTGTCAAGGGTATCGGTCGTGAAGGACCTAAGATGAGTAAGAAGGTCGTCCTTTCTAATGGATGCATATGCCCTATTGGAAAAATCGTTAACTACAAGAAGGACCAACAACAGCCATTCATGTGGTATGGTGGTCTTCAGCATAATGAGTATATCGTCTATGATGTTAGCCAGATTAGAATGAGATACCTTGTCCAGGTAAAGATTTTGAGTTAATTGTCTAAAATTTGTAGGTTAAGGCATACTGAGAGGATAGATATTTTTGAGTCAATGAATAATGAGTTTTTGATTATATCGTTTTATAAGTGAATGATAAAACCTTACATACAAGAACAAACTTAGATATATTTAATATAATCTCGAGTCAATCATAACCCAAAATCCGAGAAACAAAATCGCCTGAGTACAAAAAGGCAAATCTTCCTTAAATTAATCCAAGAAAAGAACATTTTCTTCTTCTCTTGAAAGAGATATTATCTCACGATATGAGCTTTAGCATCATATCCTTGAATTCCTTATAAGAAATCTAAACAAATCACATATTTATTATTAAATATACCTTTCCATCCCCATTTTCATCTACTTCACTAATTAACTCTTTCCAAACATTCTCATCAATAGCCTTCTGATTTCCAGGATTAAATATCTCCTGAAGTTCATCAGCTGTCAAATACCCATTTCCGTCCTTATCAAACATTTTAAAGGCAGCTTCAATCCTTTCTTTGGAAAGAAGCTTGTGTCTATTAATAGTCGCCATGACAAACTCTTAAACCATTAACAAATATTATTCTGCATTTACCAGTGTAGTCAAGGGCCCCTGAGTTATTACTATCTACAGCCTTCATGATTCTATCAACTTCGGCCTCTGCATTATCTTCACCTAAAATTTGCTTATATCCTACACTTTGAACTATATATATTAAATAAACTACCTGCAATCAATTCTTCTCTGGATAACTGGCCATCTCCATTGAGGTCCAGGGCTTGGAATGTCTTGAGAAGTTGATTCTTTTCTTCTTTGGTGGCGAGGTAGCTTACAAGGAAGATCCAAGTTGCTTCTTGGAGTTTTCTTTCAGCCTAGATCTTATAACTAAATTTCCTGAATACTTACTCTAAAATGCTTCAGATTGGTCAAGGCTGAGATTGCCAAAGGCCTATCGATTTGATCTTCTCCCAGCATAATCTTGAACCATTTATGGTTGAGTGCTTGGTCTGCACTGTATCTATTCTGGGGATTATACTCCATCATTTTCCTAATCAGGTCCTTAGCTTCATCAGAGACTCCCATCCACTCAACCTGTGAAAAATCATATTTTCCTGTGGCGACCTTGTCCATGATCTGTTTATCGGTCGCGCCATTGAAGGGAGGATATCCACACAACAGGATATACAGGATGACTCCACAGGACCACACATCACATTTCTCGTTATACTTTCTCTTTAGCACTTCAGGGGCAATGTAATAGGGCTAATTGTACTCTCATTTATTCTAGAATTACAGTTCCGAATTTTTGGCTCATTTTGGAATTAGGCTCGTAATAACGAGAAGTACCAAAGTCGATGACCTTGAGAGGAGAATCATCTTTTTTGGACTCATATAAGATATTCTCAGGCTTCAAGTCACTATGTGTTAAGTGTTGGTTATGCCTATCTTACCGATGCACAATCTTATGTTGATGGCAGTAACTAATAGCGGACAATATTTGCTTCATGGTGATAGCGGCTTGTTTTTCAGTGAAGAATTTCAATGAAGTGATTTTTTCAAATAGTTCTCCACCATTGTAAAATTCGCTGACAATATAAAAATGCTTTTCGTCTTGATAGAACTCGATGATTTTCATAATGTTAGGATGATCCTATTCATTTTCAGACAAAAATTTCCCTGATTACCAGATTTTTCAGGATAGTAACCTCATTAATGAGCCTTTCTTGTTCATCGGCGTCAGTATTTTCCTTGTAAATGATTTTGACTGCCCTGTTGATGTTGGTCTTCCTATGAATAGCCCTTCTAACTTCTCCAAAGGCACCTAGACGGTCAAAGTTTAAATTTTGAGGTTTACCTTTTCCAATAGGTGGGGAAAGAAGGCTATACTCTTTATGAATTTTACCTTTCTTTTCGGAGATGAAGTCAGAATGAGTCACTCGGAATTCAGTTAAGGAGGAGATTTTCTCTATGAATTTAACCTCCATAAGAAATATATGATACGGTTCAACTCTTTACTTGTCTGAGTTTTTAGTTGGGATATAGAGGATTTGCTGGGATATGTACTTAATTGAGGATCATGAACAGGTTCTTTGGAGTTGTTGCAGCCCATTTGTGTCCAAAATAGATTACCTTTATATATATATGAAAAGTATTAAAATTATTGCAAAGTATGTTAAAATACAAAAAGATAACAAATTAAGTTTAATCCAAACGCCTATTCCTCGTAGAATTTTAGCATCTCGGGAGTGTCTACTGCCTTTACTACCTTAGAAACTTGGGTATGCATCAATTTATACCAATATCCGGCAACTTTTCCATAAGGTGTATCGTCGCCAGAAAAACTTCCCCATATCTCATTAGTATATTTATCTCCATAGCTTGGATCGTCAAGATCCTCCATTATACACACTCCATCCCAGTTGGGGTTCGTTTCAGCTGCTAAGACGTCCGATGAAAAATTGTCGCCAAAGAAAAGAATCCTTCCTAGTTTGGGTTTGTGCTTTTTAATATTGTCTTCAAGGATCTTGCTATTCCCATCTGTGTAAAACACATGTTGCTGGAGATAAGAACAACTTTGGCCTATTCTGTTTTCGCTTTTTATGTCTATAGATTTGAAGGTTCGCTCCGGAAGGCTAAAGAAGTAGGGCTTAGCTCCCTTGGCGATGATGTAATCAAAAATCTTTTCCCATCCTGTACCATAGGCATGGTCCATGACCATTTTGATATGTTCATAGTGTGAATTACTTATCAAAAACAGAACTTTGCCCTTTATTCTGAGTTTCTTAAGGGCGTTCAGCATTTTAGGCATTTTGATCACTGCTTTACTGAGATTTTTCTGGAGATCTTTAAAGAAATAGCCAAAAGTGGTAATAGGGTGGTATTTTTTGTCGTCATAGTGATTGTAATTCATCTTCACTGCATAAATACAGTCATTCAAAATCTCGACCAGAACCTCCTCAGTGAGCTCCCTTCCTCCCTTTTTCTTTAGCTCTACAATTTTAGCATAGAGTACTGGTAATGCAATTTCATAGTAAGTCAAGCAGCAAAGATACTCAGATGTACGTGTTTTATAAGGATCAAAGATCTCAT
>Ga0065720_1019778_pt1 | contig 20186 bp, 17 predicted proteins | sample Thericmetagenome_FD_59107 | JGI IMG/M metagenome (GOLD analysis project Ga0065720, IMG submission 59107) | Thermophilic microbial communities from the Joint Bioenergy Institute, California, USA of rice/straw/compost enrichment - eDNA_2 v2... | ecosystem: Engineered > Solid waste > Grass >...
CGCGCCTTGGCTGACTTGCTGCTCACCCAGCCGGCCACATTGAGCACCTGAGCGGAAAAGCTGCGCGCGTTTCCATTCTCATGCTTAGAGCTGTCTCTTTTCAACGCCCGATTGCTGACAATACACGGTCTGCAGATTTATAAATTAGCGCTATCCTCGTCCAATCGCGTGCCGCCCGTGTATCGAATATTCTCACAGCAAGTGTGTGTATCAAAGGGCGAGCGTGATGGACAGCTTCTTCTCGACCCAGCCGAGTTCCAGACCGGACTCATCCGTCAGTGCGGCCTTCGCGTCGCCTCCTCGCCCAACCACAAACCCTATTCTGCCGCGCCGGTTCACAGGCGAACCAACGACCACCAGAGTACCGATACTTTCAACTCTTGCAAACATCACGCGCCCTACCGATGCGCCAGACTTCGCTGCTGCAGGTGTACGTTCTCATTCATGGTCTACCCTGGTAGGAGTAGCGGGATACTGGCTAGACTGTGCCTTTTGTGTTTTTTAAGGGTATCGTGTGTTCAACGGCTGAGCTGACATTCACGGTGACAGGCTTTGCATAAGGTCCAATTGGTACGTATCCTTGCCGGTATCTTGGTTGCTGGTTCTACCTCGAGATGGGGTTTTGGAGGAAGCGCTAAAGAAGAGAGTCTCTTGTCTCGCAATCCTGACGGGACAGGAAACTCATCGCTCGCGTTAAAAATATTTGCTTGTGGGACAGAATGGTTAGCTAACTTGATGGCCTCTTGATGGCCGCCGAGTTACAGCTAGAGAAAAAGCGACAGGACTATGAGAGGCTTAAAGAGCATAGACGGCGCTTCGAGGCCGAAATCTCGAAGCTCGATGCCCAACAGCGGCAGGAGGAGAGGGAGCTTCAGCAGTTGGCAGAGGATTTGAACGCCAGATTCGGTGGCCATCAGTCCGAGCCGACAACTCCCCCAGAGTATCGTGATTCCTCCGGTTTCCCGTCGATTTTCTCGCGCCCGAACCGTTACTCGACCTCGAGCTTGACTTCCCCGCAGAGCCTGTTTAGCCGCCCTGTTCGGTCTGTGTTGACCTCGCCTCTTTCGGGAACTTTGCCCTCGCGGTTTGCTTTCGATGACACCCTCCCGTCGCATTCCCTACTCAGTTCACGGAGAAATAGCAATGATGATGAGAAGGAGGCGGCAGTCCGTCAGGATCCCACGAGCCATCGGTCAACTAACGCGTAAGTATATAGCCCTTCCAGTCTTGCATTCGTTTGCCATCTAGGTAGAGGAATGTTCCTTCTGGAAACAAAACATGATGTTCAAGCGAACAAGCACTCCGAATTGAAGTGCCAATCCCTCAGCGTCATCTAACCAAGTCCACCCCCTACATGCTACACCACAGTCCCTCAATGTTTGCGAAGCATACTCCTTTCGTGCTTTCCAACCTTCTCCATCTCAAGGCCTATCATTCAGTCTTCTTTGTTTAATAGAAAACTGTGTCTGGGCCTCAGTTCACAGTGGGCGCTCGGACCGCTGCCTTTGTCGGTGCGCATCTGAAATATCTGGCTATTCATCATCTTCCCCTATTCACAACCAGGAAAACAATAGCTGAAAGATTGCACCGTCGATTCGAACCTTCCTCCGCGTTAGCCATTCTTCCAACGCCAGAGGGCTTCCACATGCCTACATATTCCCCAAATTTTTGCACCCAATCAGTTTTTTCAACTTAACCAGAAACCACACTCTGCTTTCTGTCTGGCACTCTTCATTTCTATTCCACCCAACATCTCCAACAACATAAGCCAATACTGGCAGCGACTTCTCTATCCTTCACCAAAACTTCACGGGGTTTCAGGTCACTAACCTGAACTTGCTAGACTCAACCGGTATTCTATGCCAGTGACGAGGTCTCGTACGTACTTCGACATCGGACTCGAGGACAGCAACAACACAACCGGCTTCCTGTTCGGCGACGAAGACTCGAACACTGAGACCAAGACCACTCCTACAGCGCCTGTCGGCAGCAGCGACGTCTTCTCATTCTTATCGCGGCCTACCGGATTTGCAAGCATGGTAAGTGCACTTGCTTCTGCTTTTCCTTATCATTCTGGTGTTTGTGCGCAGAGAAAGTCGACCCTGCGGCATGTCTGGGGATGACCCAGCGTTCAGTCTGATCTCTCTCGGTTCTCTGGCATTTCCCCTGTAGAATCGGCTGTTCTCAAGGGCCTCGCCACTCCTCTGCCTTAAGCTGGGAGCTCGCACCAATTTTTTGGCCTGGCCGAAAATTTGGGGAAGGCACGCCCCACGCTCGCGCTCTTCCCAGCACCGACCGAGTTTGGGATTTTCATTCGGGACCCCTCGCTCACTCACTCTTCTTTCTCCGATTCCACAAAAAAACTTCCCATCTTCGTGGCTGCATCTCTCATTTTCGCGACGACTAGTTTTTTTCTTCTCAACTTGCCCACGGCCTGTTTTGCAGAGAATTGCTTCGCTTCTGTAATATTAGTTTTTTTTTCCCTTTGTTTTGCTGCCGAGGCAATTTTCATGTAAAACTGGTCATCACTTCCTCACTTTTACTTTTCACATTCATCAATCTGCACCTTTCACCTGCGCAGCATTGCCTGCGTTTCACTGCATTTCACTCAGTACCGTCCGCTGTTCACACGTTAACTCATTTCTCATCAAGGCATCCACCACTTCTTCTGCTGCGCCGGACTTCGGCCTGTCCCAAACCTCAGCTACTGATTTTTCGAGCAACGGTTGGAGCAGTATTAACAAGCATCGCCAGAGTATGTCTACCATTGGCCAGACTCAACTTAACGGTGCAGCCTCTGTCGGCTCTCCCTCGGAGACCAGCACCATCGGCAGCGCTCGCCCTGCCAATGTGCGCCACTCGGTCGATGGCAGCAAGTTCTTCCCCGAGTCTTCGGCTCCCTCGGCCGAAACCCCGGCCCCGGCTTCGACCATTGTTTCTCCGCCCAGCGTCCAGGCGATGGCTTCCCCTCCCAAGCTTCACCAGTCTTACTCGGCCAGCGATGTCCCGGCTGTGAAGCCTAATGGCTCGACTACTGTATCCCCGACTGGTGCCAACAACCATGCGCAGCAGCATCTCCAGAACCACAACGCTACCCTCGGTCGCATTCCTGCTAGCGCTGTTCCAGCCCGCCACAGCCGGGAGCTCTCTGCTGATGTTTCGCCGCCGTCGCCCAATGCCCGGGAGACTACCACTTATCCGTCCATTACCTCGACTCTGCAGGCTAGCGCTCCTCCTTTCGGGCCTGTCTCTACTCAGCCTCAGCAGCCCCCTGCTACCGCGGCCCCGACTATGCCGGTTCCCGCCCCTATGCCTTACCCCTTCTACCCGGCTGCTCCTCCCTATCAGCCCATTAACGCCCCGCCTGCTGGTTACCAGGCGTTACCCATGCTGATGCAGAACATGTCCATATCCAACGGCAATCCTCCTCCCATGTATCCTCAGCAGAACTTCACCGGCTATGGTCCTTTGTACAACCCTGCCCCTGCGCCTCGTCAATCTCACGATAGCCAGGCTCGTGTCATCCAGAGCCGTCGTCAGATGGACAGTGAGGGTAAGTTGTTTCCTTTTTTTTTCTTAATGCTTAAAGTTATTTGGAGCTTAGTCGCTAATGGGTGTCATAGCCATGGCTCGTTATAACAACCTTTCTCTCGAGCAGTGCGCTGGTAACATTTACTCCTTGTGCAAGGATCAGCATGGCTGCCGCTACCTTCAAAAGCAGCTGGAGAACCGCATTCCGGCTCAGATCCACATGATTTGGCTCGAGGTTAACCAGCACATTGTAGAGTTGATGATGGATCCCTTCGGTAACTACCTGTGCCAGAAGCTCGTCGAGTTCTGCAGTGACGAGGAGCGCACCGTTCTCATTCAGAACGCCGCCCCTGAGATGGTTCGCATCGCCCTGAATCAGCATGGTACTCGAGCCCTCCAGAAGATGATCGAGCATGTGACCACGCCGGCTCAGGTGAACCTCATCGTTGAGGCCCTTCGTCATCAGGTCGTCGAGCTTATTCAGGACCTCAACGGCAACCACGTCATTCAAAAGTGTCTGAACAAGCTGAGCGCTACCGATGCGTCCTTCATCTTCGATGCTGTCGGCAAGAACTGCGTCGAAGTTGGCACTCACCGCCACGGCTGCTGCGTCCTGCAGCGCTGTATCGATCACGCCGACGGCGCCCAGAAGGTGTGGCTTATTGAGTGCATCACTGCCCACGCTGTTACCCTCGTTCAGGACCCCTTCGGCAACTATGTCGTCCAGTACATCATCGACCTAAACGAGGAGACCTTTACTGAGCCGCTCGTCAACCAGTTCAAGGGTCGCATCATCTCGCTTTCCAAGCACAAGTTCAGCTCCAACGTGGTTGAGAAGTGTCTGCGTTGCGCTTCCGACGCTGCTCGCGACATGATAGTCAACGAGCTTTTGACTCCTGGTGAGATGGAGCGCCTGCTTCGCGACTCTTTTGCCAACTACGTCATTCAGACCGCCCTCGATTATGCGACTGCCAACATGAAGCCCCGCCTTGTCGAAGCCATCCGCCCCAGTCTGCCGTCTATTCGTGCGACTCCCTATGGTCGTCGCATCCAGGCGAAGATTCAGGCTTATGATGCTCGTGGCACTACCACCAACAACGGCCAGACCCCCACCGATCCTTCGGGCGGCCAGGTCTCGGTCCGTTCATCGCACAACCGCAACATGCAGACCAGCGCCTCCATCCTCAACGCCCCGGCTTATGCCAATGGCAACTCGGCTGCCAACGGTGTCAACGGTACCAACGCCAACAACAGCCGCGCCGGTACTGGCATGTATCCGTCCAGCACTATGATTGCTGTTCCTCCCCCTCAGCCCGCTCAGCCGCAGACTGCGCCTGTTCCTTCCACCCAGGCGGCTCAAGCCCCTCGAGCCCAGCAGCAGGCTCAACCCCCGCAGCAGTTCCTGCCTCTTGCCCCTGCTACTCAGAACGGGGAGGGCCAGTGGGTCTAAGCTTAGGAACATCATGAATTCATCACACTGCGGCGCGATGAAATTCTGGTTAGGCCTTTGACGTGGTCTCCCTTTTCTACTTCTGCTAGATTAGTCACGAAGCATGCTCGCATGCTATGACCGTCATGATGGTTTTTATCCTCTTTTTTCCCCCTCTTCTCTGTTTCCATTAGCGACGATTGGGCACGGCATTTCGAGTTTCCTCATGATGCAAGATGGTATCCATGGGCGACAACGGAAGAGAAAAAAACACCTTCGAGCTTAAGCGCTTCCCTAATGTTCTCGGGGAGGTTTGCTTTGTTGTACACTATTCGCTCGATAGGTTATGGTGCAGTCGCGGTACATAGAGCGTTCTGGGACGTAATCCTTCTTAACTCGTTTTTCTTCTCTCGTGTCATTTTCGCCCTCGGTTCTTTTTCCTTCCTCTTCATATTAACTCAGACCTGATCCTTCTACCCCTTTTTTGCTCTCCTCTTACGGCAATCTTCTCATTTGTTCGTCTGTCGTGAACGACGAGTTGACCGCCATTTGATGGGAAGATTTTCTGAGATGGAACTGGTAGGATGATGGCTGGTAGGATGTTAAAGGGAATTTCATGGGTCACTAAGTGGGAGACTTTCGGAATCTGGTGTTTGTTCTCCTTCTCATCTTCACACTACTGGCCAGACAGCCTTAGCAGTTCCCTCACCACAAGTCCATATTCCTATTTTCTGGCATGGACCAATTCTACTTTGCTCTTCTCGGCGATCGGTTCAGATCCATGCCTCCCTCACGTTTGCATGTTTCTGCAAACAATCACTTTGGGAATCTGGATGGCTATCTGGGTGGGATGCATGGGGCAGAATTTGATAGAGTGTTTTAGTTGGTGCAATACCATATGATTACTCACAACCTTTCCCCATCGGCTACTCTAACTTCTGGGCGTTGGAACGGATCGGGTCTTTATCTTCGGAGGGGCATTTGTTTCATTTTTTTCTTTTTTTCTCTTCATCTCTTGTGTTTCGTGCCGTCTTGCTACTGATTGCTATGGGCATTTTTACCTTACTTTACCCCTTAAACCTTAACTCTAGATGTTTTAGCACGCCGCGAATGGAAATCAGAGAGTTTGGTGCTACGTTACTTTTTTCGAGTTGAGCGTGGGTTGATTTAGGAAATTCGAGGCAATGGTGAATCGATTGGGTCAGTCTGCCGCTACGGAAATTGATGGTGGTAATGAGGGAGGATAGGGGGAAAAGTAGCTAAAGGAACGGCAAACTTGAGGATGATGGGACGGGAGGATATTCAAACTGATGGATGGATTGCTTCATTATTTCACCTCTCTTCTTACGTTCAGCAGCCTTCTTCGGTTTGCCTATATTTGAGGAGTCGAGTTTTAGTTCTCGCGTCTGCTCTACCGCGGTAATGGACAGACACGAATAAAGAACTGTTCTCAGCATGCTCAACTGACCTCTCTGTGTGACGATATGACACATTTGTTCTGAAAGGATGGCTTAAGGGCAAGCAACACTAATATAACATATATACATATATCGAGAGGGCTAGGTATGGAGGAAAAAATCAGTTATTGTCTGACATGTTGACCTGAGCCACACGTGCCTGTTGATCAGGGGATGGCAGTTATCGTAAGCGGGCAAGTTGATGCTAGCACTAGAATATTCCAAACAATCAATTACGTCTACTTCCAGCCATTGTCCTCCATTCTGCGTTGTTCGTACTCTATTTTGACCTAAAAGGACAAACTGTAAGGCCTGTCTGGTGATTTTCGTCGGAGATATTGGAAGGCAATAGAGCTGCGGAACTGGAATCCGTTCAAAAGACAGTCAAAGGCACAATAAGTGAAGCGAAAGGCTTATCGTTGAAGAATTGGAAGTTTTTTTTTCTCATGTCAATCGGGCAAGGGGATCGCTCCGTTAAACCGGAATGGCAAGTCCAAAGGTCACTCGAGTGCTGGCCTAAGGAATTCGGCAAATGCGTATCACAAGGCACGAGTACCAAGACATCACGACTGCGAATGACCGAAAAAGCAACCAGTCGTTTGATCCTCAACGCCAACCATAGCCGGGAATCACAATGCAATTCGTCATAAACCCACGAACTTGCGAACATATATGTTACGCGCCTGTCCATTCCTTTTTTTTTCTCGGCTGCTAAAATGAATTCCCCATCCCAGTGCTCCCTAATGTCGGCATGGCACAGCTTGACCCCGCCATATAGTCCAGTGACGAGCCAGCCAGTCTCCAAACCAACTCAGCCACACGAAACAGAAGAACCAGCAGAGCCGAAAAATAAACTCCCAAACCCCAGAGCCTGTCAGGACTGACACCCCCTCGCAACGGCTTACCGGTAGCGCCAGAGAGAGAGGGTGTTGTGGCGCTTCCAGGTCTTTCTCCGGCCAGCGCGGGTCTTGTTGAAGCGGTGGCCCTTGTTGAGACCACGCGACTTCTTGCCTGTGGAAGTGAGGCCACGGCACTCGCGGTGCTTGTGGACGGGGTTGCAGATCCAGTTGATGCGGGGGTCGCGGCGGATGGCTTTGTGGTTGGGGTCGACAAGGATGACCTCGTAGTACTTGTAGGTAGAATCCTGGTTGACCCAGTAGGAGTTGAGAACGCGCAGGTTGGAGCAACGGCGGCCAACACGCTCCTCAGCGGTGGCACGGAGCGAGCGCTGGTACTTGAGCTGGTTCACACCCTGGTTGGTGGGCTTGCCTGTTGACGGGAGTTGGTTAATAATGTCCCCCTAAAGAATTCCTCGAGATGGAGAAAACTCACCATAGGTGGCGCCCTTGGGAACAGGCCTCTTGCGGCCACCACGGCGGACACGCACGCGGTAGATGACATAGCCCTGCTTGGCCTTGTAGCCAAGGCGGCGGGCCTTGTCAGGGCGGCTGGGCCTCGAGGCACGGTGGATGACGTTCAGCTGACGGTACTATATTGATGCACTCTCAGCAAATGTTCATCGAGTGTATAGCAAGAACGGCGCCGAGTCGGTCGCTCTGCTGAACGGAAAGCGCCAGATGGCCCTGAGAACCCTTCCAGCCTCTCTCCGCCGTGGACCAGCAGAAGGTCGAACCGACTGCTTGCTCTCCGTCCACATTGTGTAATGATCGAGGGTGCATTAACTGACCTCCCAGCAGCGAACGCGAAGAAGGAAGCGAACGACGTCGCTCTGCTTCTTCTTCGAAAGCTCCTCGAGGTACTTAAGGGCACCCATTTTGCCTGTGCAGATCTCGCTAGTCAGTCCCTTGTCGCCAGTAGAAAATTATGGAAGTTGAAAGTTCGAGGCTGCTTCATGCAGAGAACTACGCAAAGCTGCCGCGAGGAGACGTTTCTTACGTACCGACTTCGAATTCCTGTTGTTAGTACCGGTCGAGGAAATCCGCCAAGGTCGAGAGAATCGAGAGACGAAATTTCAGAAACCTTTGGCGGTTGTGGAAAGCGAAAGCCCTAACCGAGGGGATTTACGCTAGTCCTAATTAGGACTAGTGCAGTTGGTCCAAGCTCCACTGTCACGGGACGCCACCAAGGGTCTTGGCGAAATCTTGGCCATCATGACAGGGCCTGGCCCCACGTTCATCTTCCAACATTCAATTCATCTAGTACTGATGCTTGAAGATGCTTCAGTGGTGTTTTCAGGCTCGCCAGGTCTTTCAATAGTATTGTGTTCCGAACAGCAGATACAAGCAAATCAGAAACGCATGAAAAAATGCTGTAGCAAAGCCACCTTCGCAACCTTCGATCAGTCCTTTCTGGGAGCAGGCAACGTCTTGAGCAGTCCAACCAAAGCAACCATCTGCTTCTTTGCCGCCACTCCCCAAGCCTCCTCGCCTTTCAACTCCTCCTTCTTCCATTTATACAATCCTTTCGCTAGATCTTTTACCTCACCAAGATTTCCGCCCAGACTAGCATCATCCCCATCATCTTCATCCTCACTCTCTCCCTGACTCTTCCCATCGTCAGGGGTAATCCATCCTTCCACGATTTTCTCACCATGTATTCGCCCACACTCAAGCAACTTCTTCAAGCTCTCCTCGTCCTGCTTCCACATTTCACGTGGAGTTTTGAGCGCGGCACTGTTCTGGTTGAATTCACTGTTTGCCTTTTCGTGGCGCTGGAGCAGATCATGACTTAGGTGCAGTACTTTCTGGGTTTCTTCGTATAGAGGGTTATCCTTGAAGGAAATTGCGACAGGCTCGATCGCAGCTGACAGCCTTCTCATGGCTATGTAAATATTTGTCGGGTCGTCGCCCTGTGCAGATGGGTTATGGCTGGATGAAGCGTGTCAACATAGACGTAAGTATTGTAAAGTATCGGATGACTGACAGGACTTGTTTCAATTTGTCCAGAGTCTCAAGGAACTGGTCCTGCCTAGTTGCTATCTTTTCTTTAAACTCTTGGATGAACTTTTTGGCTCTCTGGCTCTGCTCCATCAAGTGCTGTTCAATCGTAGCCGGCTTGAAGCTGCCACTATCGGCCGTCAGTTCAAGTAATGTCCAGAAATCAGTATACTACAACGATCCATCCATACTGTTTCAGGCTAGTAAAGTCAAGCGATTCATTCTCTACGTCACCACCCTTCGTCCTTTGTGAAGCAGCAGCCCGACGTGGCTTCTTGGGCTGTGTCTGAGAAGTCAAATCATCGTCATCAACGTCACCATCAGTTGGTGGCGTTCCCTTTCCTGGACGTGTAGTGCGGCCCCTTGAAACGGCAGGGCGGTTGGGGGTAGCCGTAGTCATAGATCTTCTCTTTGGCGGCATGATACTACAAAAGAATCCATACAACGCTTAAAATAGAGTACTGTTGCTGGTAGATTCAGCTCAAATGATGGACAGCAGCGACCACACCAAGTCAAAAATGATTCGAGTGTGTGTATTAATTGTTGACGAGGACTATATTCAGATGATTTCAGGAACACCTGATATGGGCTTGGATCGGCAGCATTTCAAGTTTCGCCCATGGCATGGACTTTGGTCGCTCTTACCCTCCGCAACGCCCCCGTGGATCACCAGAGTCAAAAAAAATTGTCTGCCTAGTCCTATCTAAGATAGGAAGGGACAACTCATGCCTTGGTTCGACAGGCTATCAAGGCTCAAAAAATGATTAGTTCTCATTGATGAGCTGGCCGCAGGAAAATTTAGGTGCGAGCACGTCTTCTCATGACAGCTTCAGGAACTTGTAGCAGGAGAAAATGAAGAAAATGAAGAGCAAAAATCGTATTCAGATCAAGACGACCATTTCTACTCGTACACACATTCATTACGGGCCTTAACCTAGCCCAATATTGCAGCATCGAGCTCAAGCTCAAGATCATCATCAGCAAAGACAGACATCAAACTCACAATTACATCCACCATCACCAAGACAAGACAAAAAGCAGGCAAAATCCAGCAAATCATCCACACGCACACCAACACCAAAAACGCTCCAGCCGACCAAGCACACCACACCACCACCACCACCACCACCACCACCACCATCATCATCATCATCATCATCATCATCTCGAGATAATAAAACAGCAAAACACCCCAATTCTGTCTGTTTCTTGGTCTGATTCATTCGTTCGTTGCCGCGATGAAAGATCTAAATGATTAAGTAGCCGTTCCAGATCCAGCAGCAAAAAGAGAAATAGTGAGAGGGTATCAACCCTTCTTTCATCAACTGTTATCCATCATTTATGTTCCTTTTTTGTAACTGGAAATAGTGCTTGATGAGCATGCAGGTTTAAGTCCCATTATCCGATGACCATTCCCAGGAGCTGGATCACTTCAAAATGATCGCCATAGACCCCCTCTTCAAACCAACAAAAAGCGACGTCCTGTTTGCCTTCGCCTTTGGGCGCAGTGGCAATGGGGGCGGGATAACATCATCGGGATCCTCGGCGTTGTCGTTGGTGTCTTGGTTGCGCGTTGAGCCGACAACCCGACTATTTGATGCTTCCAACCAAAATTTCGGAATAGCAGGGGCAGGAGAAATCTCGATTTCCGTCCCACCAAGGTCCAGAGGAGGGAGGAATGAAGTCCTAACGGCTGATGCTGTGACCAATGGCACCATGGGCTTAAGGGCAGGCGGCTCGGTGGTGGACAAAAACGCGGCCAGGGATAGAAGCGACTCGGAAGATGGCTGCTTTTGCGGCGCATTATTCGCAGGATCGGAGACCGAGAGTTTTTTGCCAATTGTAAACGCCATAAAGAGTTCCAAGGGCTTCAATACCGGGATTCTCCTGTGATCCGCAGTCTGATTCTTGCTGGCGTTCGAGGTGCTGGCTACTGCCGAAGCCTTTCCTTTGTCCTGCTCCCGTTGCTCCTGTTTTTCGTCTGGCATCTCCTCAACCAAAACCGCATCGGCATGACTCTCAGACGACCGTCTCCGGGGTGACTTCCGAACCTACTTGGTCAACCACGGGAACTTCTTCTTGCTCGACTCGGCCGAGGCGGCTGCGCCTGCAGGCTCGACCTGCACGCTGCGCTGGTAGATTTCCTGCGCTCAAGGTCAGTCAACTGCCAAAATGGACCCCATGTAAACAAAAGCCGAGAACTCACCTCCTCATCTGTCGAAATCTTCACATCGAGAATCAACTCCCTGCTCACCTCATGGCGATGCAGCGTCGTATACGGCTGACCCTGGCTCTTCATAATCGGCAGAATCACCTCCCCCAAGACCTCAAACTTCTTCCAATTAATCCTATCCCCATCCGGCCCAACAAACGTCTTACTCCCCTCCATAGCCGACACAAGGTCGCGGCGATGCAGCGGGATAAACGGAATCCTCGGCAGCGGCGAATTCTCCCAAGCCAAGCGATACGCAAAATGGCTTTTCTGCGTTCCCATCAGCAGCACCAACCCCGCAAAGCGCTTCTGCACGTCCGGCGCCACCAGTGCGCGCGTCTGCGCCAGGCGATGGATCGCCGTGCCGTTGATACCCGCCAGCACGGCCGCCAGGCCATTGTAGTTGTTCAGCTGGCGCAGGCGCGCTGCAATACCCATGAACTTCTCAAGACATGGGGCGCGGTGCTTAGCCTTGTCGCGGATAAGAATCATGTTGGCGACCCACTGGGCGATGTGGTTGAAGTGGTTGACCATGCGGTTGACGTTTTTGAGGTTACGGCACTTTTCCTTCTGATCGTGTGAGAGGCTGACGTGGCGGACTAGGTCGCGGATGCGGATGGAGCTGAACATGATCCAGTCGATGCGCGTAATTTCTTCGGCCATGTCGTCGGGGTCGATTTCCATGAAGGTGTGGTAGCGGAACTTGTTGAGCGGGTACAGCCCGGTGGGGACTAACGTGGCTGCCTCACGCTCGTAATCTTCGACCGTGTGGAATGTGAAAATAGCCTTCGGCCGGGAGGCATGCGGGAGCTCGTGGCGAGCCAAATCTGAACTCTGTGAAGGACGCCGCTGGCCACTAGCTGAGGTGCTATGATGGTCATCCAGCTGCAGCGAGTTCATGGACTCGGCGATGCCGCTCCGGCGTTTCTCTGCCACGTCTTTGGAGTCAGCAGGCTCCTCGACTGGATCAGAGTTTTCCCACCAAGTGTCATCGTCCTCGATAACCTTGTGTTCCAGGTTCCTCTTCATCTGCTGTGCGGCAGCGACGAAAACGGGCTCTGCCATCAGCTTGTTGACGAACTCTACCAGGCTATTCTTGGATACCGGTCGCGCAAAGTCGCCGGGGTATAGTGACAACCACTTGGCCACAACCTCGACAATGCGCAACTGTGCCTCGGACTTTGCCAGCATCTGCATAGACTGATCGGCAGCCACCTGATCGAAGCGAGCCCGAATGGCAGTCAGGAGTTTCGAGGGCGCGGCGAACGTTCGGTACAGGCAAAGGAAGACATCGACAAAATTGTGGTCTGTTCTCGTCATCTTCGGTGCCACGAGTCGGTCGACCAGCTCGTCAAAGGTCACGCCCGGAAGCTTGGCTGCTTTATCGTCGTGACGGTGGTCATGGTCATCTCCGTACCGATAGCCTTCGGCATCCGACTCGTCCACATCGAGGAAGGACGAGTCGTTGCCGCCATCAAGTCGGACACCCGGCGTGCGCAACATCCCTTGTACTGTTTGCTGTCCGTCTTCAGGAATGGATGCGCTGCTGGAGCCTTGGTTCTCGGAACGAGGTGATCTAGAAGACTGGCCACGATATTGGCCACCTTCGTTGCCACGCACGAGGGAAAAGTCGGAACTGGCTCTGCTATGTTTGCTGTGCTGGCTCATTGGTCGGCCATTGGAAAGGTCAGAGGGGGTATCGAGGTTTGCAGTCGAAGCAGCGCGCCGTCTCTGTCCTGCACCTTCGGCTTTGTCTGAATTTCGAGGCGTTGGCGTCAGCGAAAGTTCAGATGAAACTGACAAATGCTGGTCAACTTACCCTTCCGGGCAGTCAACGCGGCTCTCATCATGGCCTGCAAACATTCCCTAATGCTTTGCGGCGCATTGGCTGATGTCCTGAAGTGGCCAGCACAAGTGGGAGAGGAAGCGGCCACGCCTGCTAGGTCACGGTGACGGAAATCGTCGGGGGCATCCGATTTAGTGGCAACGAGGACGGTGGGCAGAGACGAGTTTGCCAACGCAGCTGGAACTTGTTAGTAGAGAACAAGTGTCAGGCAATAAGGGGACGTTGCTCACCCATTACGGTGGGGAGCTCGCGCATGGTTTCCTCATTCAGGCCGTCGTATAAAAGGAGGGCGCCGTCCATGCGGGGCACCATGTGGCCGCCGATCTGCTTGGGCCAGAGCACTGGCTGGTTGGGGTCGAGCTTGGGAATGCCCTCGAGGTCGAGCTCGACGAGCGTAACATGGTAAAGGGCGCCATCGAGTTCATGCTTCAGAGTGGTGATGTTTGAAGAGGAGGGGCGCGGGGCGCGACGTAGGTGCTGAATGAACGTGGACTTGCCCACGCCCTCGGAGCCGATGACGGCGATGTTCAGGGGCTCCATGGTATGTCTTGCGCACTCAAACTGGGCCAATTGGTCAGTCTGCCTGGTCTCGAGGCGAAGCAAAGGGCGTCGTACCCATGGAGTCGGGTTGGGGTCTGTTAAAGAGTCTTTCCGGGGAGGGATCCAGGAAGGTCTATCGTCATTGCGATGGCCAGAACCTAATGTTGTGGTCGTAGGAGTCGTCGTGGTCGTCGCGTTTGTGGAAGTCGTGACGCTCGTGGCAGTTGTCAAGGTCGTGGGAGAGGTCGCCGCAGATGTAGCAGCTGTGCCTGTCGAAGGGGTAGTAACGCTCTTCGAGGTGAGAGAGGGCGCGCTTGGCGCGTGGGGGTTCGGAGCAGGAGAGGCGTCGATGAGGTTAGCGTATCGGCGGAAGAAGGGGTCGTCGACAATAGAGGCGATCGAGTCTCGGACGCTGTGAGAGGGGGTTGCTGCGTTGGCCCTGAGGCCCGAGGGAGAAGGGTCGCGATGTTTACTGGTCTTGAGAGGGCCGAGGGTATCGGAATCGGGGGGCTCGGGAGGGTCGTCGACTAGGAAAAAAGTGCCCTCAGTGCCAGGGAGAAAGGTGATATTGTGGCCGGACGAGTGAATTGAGCTGCTGTTCTTCACATCCGATGAGTTTGATTGTGTCGATGTCGAGCCTGTCGTGGGCTTTGTGGTGCTTCTGGTGGTTGTCTGAGCATCAGTTGTGATGGCAGGAGCAGCAGCAGCAGTCGAGACTGCAGCATCAGCACCACCCATAGTCCCAACAGCTCCAGGTCGTCCCGGCGGGGTAGACCACGGCACAGACGACTGCGGTAAGGCAGCTCCAGAGCGGTCCTGTACCCACATTCCAAGCTTAGCTGGAGGTCCCAGGTTTAAGCCGAGTCCCTTTTTTTTTTCGCCTTCTGCCTTGTGAGTGCTTGGATGGCTCCGCGATTGAGGCTACAACACCCTGGTGGCCATGTTCGCCTGAGCACAACACGACAGGACTATCACAAAGTTTTTCAAGCAGGCACGGCGGATGAAGAAGAAAATTGGAACACAACGGACAACAAAAACAATGTTTGATTTCGTTTTCCTTTTTACCGCTCCTCTGAGCCTCCCCCCTGAAAAAAAAGAGCCAGGGCTCAGGGGAAGCCCCCAGCTTTTGTTCCCCAGCTGTCCTCCATCCCCATGTTTCCCCAGTACAAGACCCCAGTGCTGCAGCCGGGCCATCCAGCGCGTCGCCGACAAGTCAGCATCGAGAACGCACAGGCAACAACGCCCCGCCGTTTGCTCACCCAGCCCTCTGTGGCCGGCAAGCAAACGCCACGATCTATGCCAAGAGATTGCCAGAAGCGCGCATCCAGAGACGTGGATGGCCTTCTTTTGGAAACGATTGTAGTTTGTCTATCCTGTGTATAAACATCAGGCGATGATGCGTGTGACGATGAAATGCGCGGTGAACTAAGGCCAAGCTTGGGACGATGAGATGAATTGCGCAGCTTGGTGTTTTCACCCGATGCAGCCAATGTTTGCTGCACAAAGTCACAATGCAGCTGCAGCAGCAGGAACGCTGCCGGACAGCTGTCAAACCCTAACAGCCACCTGGCGATGCCCCACATGGAGCTGCTGTTAACGGTCAGGATCTGTTGCCCAACACTCGGTTTGGCTGGGGGTTGCTTAGCTGAGTCAAATAGCGACAGCAGTCGTCGTCAACATCATCATCACCGTCCCCCGGACCCCAATACTGGAAGGTTTTCTTGATGTTATCAAGCACCTAATTTGGACTAACCGCAGCCTCTACGGAGGTATCGCAGTACCGCAAGACCGACAGTCGCATGTGCGAAAGTGCCAGCCGACTGGGTGTTCCCATGCGTCTCAGGAGACAGCTCACAAGACCCTCAGCAGCTTTGACAGGTGAGCCACGACAAACACTCCAAGTGGATAAATATATCGAACCAACCCTTTTCATGGCATCTCAAATCTTCTGGTCTACGGCTGCTGCAGACATAGCCATTGCTGGGGATGTCCAAGATCTCTGAGTGGTCCCGATTGTTTCCGTCATCAACTGTTTGAAAGCTTTGATTCGTGACCGAACTTCCTCTGTTAGACACAGCCTCTCAGCGTTATCGGGATCGAACCGGGCGATTGGCACCTCTGACCCCAGGATCTGATTATCAGCCGCCCGAGCGGAGCCCCGCGTGGAATAATCGGAGTTGGGGAACTGGGGAACTGACCCCTCGTTTTCCGCGGCTGTCCGTTTGCTCAGAGCAGGCTCATGACTGATGGCGGCCTTTTCCCATCCTCCTATCTTTTTTTCAAGCCTCATCTCCTGAGCGTCTTTCGATCTTACCATTGCTCCCAACAAGTCACCACCCAAGGTTGCACGCAATCTGAGAGCCAGAGTCGGTAATCCGAGCCCAATTTCCCTCTTGATCACTGCGACACTGCCCGGCGAGATGGTCCCGAAGCAAATGCCCACCTGGAAACTATGGGATCGTGGTCTGCAGATAGTGTTCGCTTCTTGCCGATGGCCCACAGCACCTCTGCAGAGATGCCTGGGAACTCACCTTTCAAGACCACTGGCTGCCGATGTTACGTGCTTGCGGATAAACCTGCCGGCTATCCAAGCAACGTCCAATCTGGGGGATTCGTGGTCACCACAGACCGCCGAGATAGGTGTTCCCCTCTTTTGCTCCTTTTGCCCTCGTACTAGTTCGCGTTTTGGTTCTCGGCTCTCCTCTCTTGGTAGAATTTTGCAACTTGCAGCTCTTCGTCTGAGGCATGCAGCGCTACTGCTCATCTCAACAAAGACTGGACGAAATGCTGCAGATGATTTTGCCTGTCACACATTCTCTTGCCATGCTGCCCCATCACCCAGGCCTGCAGTCAAGTGATTCGGCCGTCCTAGCTCGCACGGCAGATGCATCGAGACCCCTGCTTGCGCCACTTCAACCACGCGTGGCTCTAGCCAACCCCCAACGGACCAGTGGGGCCGTTGCCCGAGATCGCGCCCAACCCTTGCTGGGTTGGGGTCTTTTTGGGGTCTTGGGGAGTCTTGGGGCTCGTGTGGCCGGGGTCCGAGGGGGTATCCATCTGAACGATCATGTGTTTTTTTGGGACTCCAGCTTGCCCAAAGCCATCCTTAGTGCATCCGGAGCAGACTCTCTTTGCAGACTCAACAGAGTCATAGATAGTCGTCTCCAAGTCTACCTAGTCATCTCCCTTAACTCCTCATGCCCATCACCTTGCAACCTCGTGCCACTGGGGCCGAGGCAATGATCAATCACTGGCCTATGAGCAGTGAGCAAACCCTACGCCGGCGATCTCAACGGTCGATTGCTCTGCAACCCTGGTTGCATGCACTGCAACGAGGTAGGAATAGACTTTGGATCGAGTGGGTCCGATGATGACCGGCGCCATCTTGACTCCCAGTCTTTGCTCTTGGGTGTGGCTTCGGGGGGGAGCGGGTCCATCGTGCCATTCCCCTTACCCAACATATTTGGCCGTCCTGCCCCCCTGGAATGAGCATGTCTTTATCTAGTTTCCTGTCTTGAACATCTGCTTAGCTGTGTGTGTGTCCAAGTATCGAGTAAATCTCGGATTCTCGATTCCAGGTTGTTTTGGGAACGGCATTCCTATTCACTGAATCACTGCACCGAAGTCGTGCCAGACTACCAACTCCGCGAATAATAAGAGCATCACGCGACACTTGAGCAGTCTTTTGCCATCCTGAGCCGAGACCCGACGCCGTATTTTTCTGATTTGCCTTGCTTGAAGCCCAAAGAATCAAGCAGAGTTACAAAACAAACAGCCTCATTGAAGCCAATGCTACTCCAACAACCGCAAGTCTGGGATATGCAGTTCAAAACCAGCTACAACCCCAGGGGGGACAACCTACATAACATCCCCAACGGAGCCTATCGCAACAGCTACCGTCCATTCAAACCTCATCCGAACAAGCACGCTCCGGGGCAAGCTCACTTCGATCCCGACGAGCTTACGCGCCGGCTGTATCTCGTCCTGGCAGAGCGCAAGGCCCTAGCCGAGCGGCGCCGCGCAAGCCGACGGGACGGCACGCACGGTTGGGGAAGCCAGGCCGATACCAGCTCTTCTGGGACGGATCTGATCACCCAGCTGCGCCAGGCGAGACGCAGGTCGAGGATGGCGGCCGAGGAGGAGGACGATGATGAGAGCGACACCCCCGTTGAGCAGCCGCCGCGGCAAGAGACTCCGAAGCGGCACTCAGCCTACGTCCCGCAGCAAGCAGCCAAGCAGTTCGCAAGGACTACGACTATCGACGCCATGCGCGTTGAGGAGAGCCAGCACAGCAACAGTACCAGCAACAGCAGCACCATGCGGAAGCTTTCCAAGCGCTCTCTCCAGCAGCCACGCCACGCCCCGACGGAATCGTCGCAAACCCAGCATACCCGCATTCCCGAAGACAGCGATGACCGCCCCAACCCCTACACCTTCGAACAAGAGTACTGTCGCATCCACCAGCCCCCCAACCAGTACCACGACGGTCATCATCGCCACTACCACCCAACCGACGCACACCTCCCCCGCCGCGCCATGGTCCGTAGCATGAACCTCGACCATATGGGCATGAGCCACAACACGGACGACGACATGGACAACCAACTCCACCGCTACCAATCCCACCCGATCCCCCTCGCCCACCAGCATCAAAACATCCACCCCGAGCGGCGCGTCGACTGGACACAGTCCGACGAGACCGGCGCGGCGCCCCCGCCAGCAGTTAGCTTAAGGCATAATCGCGACCGGGACCATCACAGTCATCACCCGCACCTGCTGCGCAGACCAAAGAGCTCGGCTTCGAAATCGGTTAAGTCGTCCAGCACGGCGTACTCTTCTTCTACGTCGGCGATGGCGTTTTTTACGGCGTTGTTGCCTACGGGGTTGTTTCATCGAGACGGGAAAGAGAAGGAGAGCAGTGGGCGGAGTAGTAGATTGAGTAAGAGAAGTAAGAGTCGGGGAAGTGGAAGTGAGCCGTCCTTGCCGGGGGACCGCAAAAGTCAGGTGTTGGGAGATAATGGGTCGAATGAGGGTGGGGGTGAGGAGCGAGTGTTGAAGCAGAAGAAGAGTTTTTGGGCGAGGTTCAAGAGGAGTTAGAGAGGATATTTAATTTACTTATCGCCGATTGGGCGAAGAGAGGGATGTGTTCATTGGAGTTGAAGGCTATTGTACTTAGCCCGTCTATGTTAGGCATTTGTCGTTTCGGATACCCAATCAATGTGTTTTGTGTCGGTTACCAGTACCATCTGTTGTTTGCGTGACGGTCTGTAAGATCATAATATTGTTGGAAAATCAGTTGGCCTGAGACTCATTCACCACGTGGTCTCACCATCATGCCAGCATCAATGAGTCTCCTCATGGGGTAATCATCGTATTTCGATGGCAAATAGTGTGGGTATCATCCCTTCGAAAACGCCAATCCGATGCCAGAAATAGTAACTCCCTAATGAAAAACGCCATACCTAGTCATGAGAAGAACCCTCCATCAGCAGGAGTCATGCGTCCCAGACAAATCAACCCCCTAAAACGCCGAGTCACGATTCCCAGTTCCTCTCCATGCATGCCTGCCTTGTAAACCTCCCAAACTCCTTGAATGAGAAGTCATGAAATGAATGAACGGATTCGCATCTACTCCAGCCAGCCCGAAGGGGCGTTGCTATCAGCCAGCTTCGAGGCCGCGGCGGGACCAAGCAGACCCTCCTTATCTAGCAGGTAAGTGATCAATTCAAAGAATTCGTCCACCGCATGGCCGATCTCAGGGTGCTTCCTCGCGCGGCGGAGAGCCTCAACCCCATTCTGGATGCCCATCTCCCTGTCCCAGGTGGCGTTGGGATTGTTGGTTTTGAATAGGGTCGGAAAACGCGACTGCAGGGACTGGAGGCCACGCTCGCCGGGTGGCATGGTCGCCATCAGGATGTCCTGGAGGACCTCCTCCAGCCCAGGGTGCTTGGCCACAAAATTGGAGATCTCATCACCATGCTTTTGGGCAATGACCTCCAAGGGCGAGGTATGCTCAGCAGTCTTGAGAGAAGCGGTGCCGCAGTCATCATCGGACATCTTCAGGCACTTGTTGCTCTTGGGGGCCGGAGTGGGCGGACTTGGCTCAGGTTCGTTTTTGTGCTCCTCCTTGTGCACCTTAGCACACTGAACACTGCAGCTGGGCAGGGGGTCAGTATCATGCCATACCACTGGACCTCAGAAGAGCTAAAAATATTGTGGGAAGGGCTGTTGTGCGTGCGTGCGTGTGTGTGTGTGTGTGTGTGTGTGTGTGTGT
>Ga0065720_1019779_pt1 | contig 20176 bp, 16 predicted proteins | sample Thericmetagenome_FD_59107 | JGI IMG/M metagenome (GOLD analysis project Ga0065720, IMG submission 59107) | Thermophilic microbial communities from the Joint Bioenergy Institute, California, USA of rice/straw/compost enrichment - eDNA_2 v2... | ecosystem: Engineered > Solid waste > Grass >...
GAAGGGCCATTTCGGATTGGACCCCCCCCCCCCGGGCCTGGGGGCTTTGGCTGCTTAGCTCCTTGGCTAGGCCTCGCACTGTGTCTGTCTACAGGCTTGGGGCCCACCAAGCAGCTGCGAAAATGACAGCAACAGCAACCAAGAAGGGAAGGGAACCTCGAAAGATGGCGCCGGTCCTGAAGAGGCTCAGGCTCGGCTTAAATGTGGACCGCACTTTCACTTTGTTTTCCTCAATATTTTATTGTCCCTTTTCTGCGCTGCGGTGCTCTGCAAGCGCTTCGATTTCAAAGCCAACAATTCTGAGGAAATTGGAGTGGGAAGGCACACAGTTTGCTGGCGAGATCAGACGCGAATGAGCAAGGGGCTCCAAGTGCAGACCCACCACACTCTGTTGCCAGACCTCTGCGACTTTTGGTGTCTGTGAGCGTGATTCGTCGCCCGCACTCTGTAAGCGAAGCCCCAACGACGCCAGGAAGATGAAACGATTGGACTCAAAAGTCCTCAACACCCAACTGACAGCCACCATCTCACCCAGCACACTGCCCAGCTTTCATAAATTGCAGAAACACTTGAGGGAATCCGTTTGGGAAAACGGCTGTCAACACTTATACACGGGCTCTTTGTGTGTCCTGGTTTCCCAGCGTTGGCACCGGAGATGAATGCCGAAGTACAAGAGCGTCCTTTGTCAGCCGCGCAATCCTGGAGCTCTGGGAGCGCTTCTGAAACAAGTGAGATCATTCCCGCAGGGCTCTTAACTATGGCAAGACGCGGACAACCCAGACGATCTGCTGCCAGGGGCTGCTCCCGGCGCCCGAAGCCAGGAACTCCCGATTGTGGATGTTGTAGGTAGGCTGTACGTACCAATACGCACACCATTAAGCGCCAGATGTCCTCTCTCCCAGTTAAGAATGATAACAATACATGCGATGGCAATCTAGGCACTCCGCCCCCGACGTTTACACCTTTGTCAGCAACATATTCTCTCTTCCGGGGGCCAAACGAAGAGCATGAGAAAAAGTGCAAGTCCTCAAAGGCATGCAACCGACAATCCATGAATGAAGAATAGTATCGATGGCGATGCCAGTTGACTGGGTCAGCCATCAAAACCGTGTCTAGGAGTAAAAAAAGGCTGTCAGCGCCTTGGCTGTCGTCAACAAGGGAGCAATCGCTGATCGTGAAGGGTTATCATATCACAATATCCCCCCAACTTTAATTGCCCCTGTGGGCGGCACAAGCTGGCCAAGACGGGCCGCCTTCGAACCATTCTTGCTTACAACAGCGCCGACCGAGGTCAGAGGAGATAGCTTTAAAATTGCTGAAACCTGAAAATAAGGCTGAAGAATGTGTTGCTGATCTGCTACCTTAACTACGTGCTGCATAGCTTGTTTACATATGGATTAACACAGTGTTAAGACAGTGAAGGTAGATCCCATGATGCTTTCCTTGGATTCATGGGGGGAAAGGGACGATGGTATGGAAGCCACCAACGGCAGCATTTAACCTGTGAGCACCTTTACTTTCTTGGCTATCCGCATCTTCACTATCTAGAACCATACTGTCTTCTCTCGCCGAACCGTCCGTTTGGAAGCTTAAGCCAAGACACTGCCAAAGGCGACAGGAGGAGGGGCATTCTGCGCTAGTCCAAAAATGGTTTAGCTCAGGAACACAACAGTACTGAAACTTGGGGTGTTTCTTGGCTCAGATCTGCAAGGACCAGAGCCCATGAAAGAGCTGTATGAGAATCATGATTGCTGACTCCGAAGAGAGAGAGATGCATTGCTGACCCAATATCTTGATGTTCGATAAGGCTATGCGCATCCGACATGGAAAAGAAAACGACTGACTGTTGTGTCAGAGAAACTATTGAAGTTTCCTAGGATGATCTTCAATCAAACCAAACTTAAGCTTCTTAAGATTTTTTTGGGGGTTCTCGAGCATGGAATCTTTCCAGAACATCAGCTGCCTCGCAACTTTGTCCGAATGGGGTTGGTATGATGACCGGGAAGCGTCTCATCCAAGCACTTCCAGTATCCACGGAAACGATGACATTTTGGCAAATTGATTGGCGCACATTTTTGTTGTTTCACCACATCTCTTTCATGGTTGATAGATCGATGCCTAAGACAACGGATTGTGATACACCTCCTCGGCGCCATCATGCGTTCAGTTATCCGCGCCAACCCTGTCATGGATATTTATGAACCGCTCTAGACCTCATCCAAGCGCGCGGTGGCAGAATGTGACCATAGCGGCCAATTGCGGCTGTCGTTTTGCTGGCGTTGCGATGTCCAAGGTCGCTTCGAGAAGCCGGCGGCTATGATACCAAGAAACTAGTGCCAGCCGGAAGATTATGTAATCAATTTTTTCCGAACCAATCAGGGAACAGCGCACCCCTCGATTTCTCCGAGTCCCCAACTTCACCGGTCCCTTGTCAACTTTTTCTCAGAACAAAACCACAGCCATGTCGGAAGACTTCAGCGATATCCCGGAGGAGCTCTATCTGGCCACCGAAGCTCATGTCAAGTACATCCAGAGCTTGGATACTAGGAAGGACGAGTATGACTACTGGCTGACGGAGCACCTACGGCTCAACGGGCTGTACTGGGGCCTGACAGCTCTGCACCTGTTGGGCCATCCCGACGCTCTCCCGCGTGCCGACGCCATCGACTTCGTGCTGTCGTGCCAGCATGAGAATGGCGGGTTCGGCGCCGCGCCAGGCCACGACGCGCACATGCTCTCAACTGTCAGCGCGGTGCAGATTCTCGCCATGCTCGATGCCTTCGACGAGCTCGAGAAGCGCGGCAAGGGCAAGGAACAGGTGGGGAAGTGTACGTCTTCTCGCGCGTTGGCCGTCTCGTTCGCCCGGCTCTGGTCCTTCGGTGCTGACTGACTTCGTGTCAATACAGACATTGCAAGTCTCCAGAACCGCCAGACTGGCACGTTCGCCGGCGACGAGTGGGGGGAGGAAGATACACGCTTCCTTTACGGTGCATTTAACGCTCTGTCGCTCCTTGGCTTACTGCATCTTGTCGATGTCGACAAGGCCGTTGAGCATATCGCAGCTTGTGCCAACTTTGACGGCGGTTACGGAGTGAGCCCGGGCGCCGAGTCTCATGCCGGTCAGATTTTTACCTGCGTCGCGGCCCTGACCATTGCTGGAAGGCAGGACCTTATCGACAAGGAGCGACTCGGGAGGTGGCTGAGCGAACGGCAAATCGCTGGTGGTGGGCTTAATGGCCGGCCAGAGAAGAAGGAGGATGTCTGCTATAGTTGGTGGGTGCTAAGCAGTCTGGAGATGATCGGCAAGACACACTGGATCAACAAGAGCCAGCTGGCTGCCTTCATCCTCCGCTGCCAGGACATGGAGAAGGGCGGCATCTCGGATCGACCTGGTAATATGGTCGATGTGTGGCACACCGTTTTTGGCATCGCTGGCTTGAGCTTACTCAAGTACCCAGGGTTGCAGCCAGTCAACGAGGTTTACTGCATGCCCAAGTCGACAATATCTCGCATCTTCGGCCGTTGAGCCCTAATTCAAGCCACATAATCTCTTCCAAGTGGACTTGAGATCAAGATATTAATTAATGACGCCTGACTTATCTGTCCTCTTGCGATCTAATAACCTGCCAACAGTACGCACCGCGTTGGGAGGATACAAGGCAAGAGAAGACCGATTTGTCACCATTTCCTGCTGATGATCCCCCCACTCTTGGATGGAGACCAGTTCGGATTTGGTGCGAACATCTCTGCAATAAAACAAGTGCTTTTGCATTTCCATGCCTGTGGTATAAAACGTTGATTTGCATCATGATTTTTCCCAGCCTGAACCCAGTTAAGGCGAATCTGTAAACCCTAACTCCACAAAGGTTCATTGAACTCCTGCTCTCTGCCTTGACAGCATCATCTTCATTGTACTTGCTTCCGCCAACTCTTGCATCCAGGCATCCAAGATTACTGCGAACTTTGCCATCACGTCATTGCGTCTATCATATGGTCTCTGTGTCCTTCCGGTTTTTCCGTGACAGTGAATCAAGTTTAGGGGCCTATGCAGTCAAAGACACAGCCAGCAAACTTAACTGCACAAAAGATGTTTTCACTGTCTCTAAGTTCACCTGGCTATCTGTGGTAGTTAGGCTCATCAAGCCTGAAAGCAGACGAAGTGACCTTGCAAGCTATCTGCAAAACTTCTGACTTTTGGTGCATGTGAAGCCTGTCGGTGAAGGACGTTTCTCACAAAACGTGCTTGGAGTGACCATCGTCGCAGTCCATCCTTAATAATGAAAGATACTCCAGTTATCTGGTTATAATAAAGGATCACATCACACCTGACTTATGCATGCACCTTCACGACCAAACTCAATTCTGACTTGCTTTTCCACAAGCGCTGCGAACAGGTTCCCCCGAGGATGCTGTTAACTGTCAGGCCTTCGTCTCTCTTTCCCAGTCCTGTGTCTAAGAATTGGAACTTGCGCCCCTTCCTCATGATCTGGCCGATAGGTACTCTCGATATCAAGTTCCAACGGGATAATCATCTGTGCTGTTCTAACGCCTATTCATGATGCAGCTTGTGCTTTAAACTCGACTTTATTTACTTCCAGCTAGAATCGTCTGAACTCATGAGCGATTTGTGGCTCTTGAATCCTTTGTAACTACTTCTACCAACCGTTCACAGCTCGATCAGAAGTTGAAAACTTTCTACAACTGCCCCTCTCTTTGACATCGACAGTCTGGAATCTTTGCATATATCTCATTGACCTTCAAAGACCTGGCTTAATCCTAGCTCTATATTATCAATAAGCAACACCTCGTCATGTTAACGTTCTACATGTCGCATTGCCTCGAACGAAACCTAAAGACAGTTTCTAGTCATGTTACTTCACAGACATCCACCACTCTGCGATTTGTTAATGTTCTACAAATGCCTATCCATGATCTCTCTGTTCAGAGCAGCACAAAGCTTGTCGATGAGCTGCTTGCTCCAAGATCACAAAAGTTGAGGATGTTCTCTCTCCAGAATAATCTGCTCATCTTTGTTGGACGATATTTTATTTGATCAGGCAACTGCTGGAGCGTAGGTCCTCTGTTGAGACAATGGTTGTGAGAGATAACAACGCCATTTGAATTCGTGTGGGTGTAGGGGCTGGAGGAAATGTGAGGAGTAAAAATTCAACACGTTGGCAAGCTGCGACAGCATGAGGGAGAAACACCCTCAAGCATTCCATTAGGGTTCCTTTTATCATTTCTTACCAGGACATTGCAAAGTGCTTGGCTTGAGGTGATGAAATTTCTACGGAATCACTGTAGTTTCGCGATGTCAATATTTTGGGACCATCCCCGCCAACCCCTTTGATTGAGCCCACATATTAGACGCCATCTAGAGCAACAGAGTGCTTCCACAAGCCTACTGTAATTACGCATTAGCTGTGACTTTGTGAAGTCAACATTCAGCATCATCTCCATTCACTGTCCTTGTCCTCCATAGAGGAGTAGAATTGGTTCAATACTGGAGGCGTCTTCCAGAAACTTGTTGCGATATTACATGTTCCAGAGCAGTCTACATTCCCACCCTGTGAAGGATTTTACTTGGCACTCAGAGCCTTTCATGGAATGGCTTTGCTTTCGTGATGGAAGTATTTTGGAAATATTTGCAGTCACTTATCTCTCTCCAGGTCAAGATATGCATCAGGGGTATGTCGAATGTCGGTCCTTCTGCGAAAATGTCACAAAACCACCCTGTTGACATTCCGGAACAATCTGCACTCTTGTTCCCTTGCTTACTTGGTCCCCGCGGCGAGTGCCTAGGTCGAGGACCTGCGCACCTCGAGGTTTGAAATAAAACTCAACTACGATTTCTATGCGAACTTTCTTCCATTCTGCCTTTTATTCCTCTTCCTATTCTTCGCCAGCCTGCTCTACCAGAGACATTCAGCTCAAACCGTTATTCTTATTCTGAGTCCCTGTGGTACTCACCTATTGCTCGAGCTTATATGTCTTGTCGCAATGATACTTCCTCTCGTCACATAGTTCTTTTCTTTCGTCGAATCAACATCATATCTTCTCACAACAGTTATTATCTGATGAAGGGGTGTTCATTTCTATTCCTGAACTTGCGACGAACCCTTCGGCTTTGATCTTAACACAGCTGCCAAGGTGCAATCAGCGAAGAAGATTTTGTCAGCGTCAAATCTCTCTATCAGTTGGACATCCTGCTCTCAAGTGGATGCTTTATCACTCTATCGCCTGGTCCAGGTCCATCAGTACCTTGAGACTTAGGCATCCAGCCTGGTTGAGGAAACTGCTCCTTCCAAAAAGTCTTCTCAACCCACCAAACGTGTAAGTGACACGCTCACTTCGGTTGACACGATTTGAACGTGCCCTGCTTCTTTCCCTCTTAACTTTTTGTCTGCCAGTCACGGTCTCGTCCCCAACCTGTCCCTTCTTCAACCATGTTTTTAAAGCAGTTGGACTGAACTGTCGCAGCCCTCAGCCTGACTCCTCCCCCAGAAAGACGTGATTGCATCAGGTACCCTCGACCTTCCTGTCCTGTGATTTGACCTCACGCTGGCACCTCTTGAGAAGTCAATCGCAGCATTATTCAGCCCAGACGAAGCGCTTGATAGATCTTGAGATCTCCAAGGGATCATCTTGTCTACATTGTTCGACACCGGTTCTCTTCCTCCCAGGTTCAAGGGTTCTTTTCTCCGGCTTTTCGTGACAAGAATCTATTCTGGCAACAGTACAGTCACGGATTTTCTAGGTCTCTCTTTCCATTCGCGACGGAAGAGACACCATCGGTGACATCAGCCAGTCTCTCGGCCACCCGACTTCCCTTACTTCTCATCTCCAGCCTGTGCGGTTGGCTCATACCAACCCCTCCCATTCATTCGTGAGTTACACCTGACTGAGCCTTATGATATTGCAGCTACTCTTGCCACTGACTTCATGCTGACCATCGTTGCCTTCTACTACTATTAGATTATGGCTGCGATTGCACCGATGGATTTGGCGGCCAGGAACCAGCCAACCTCCATCCCGCTTCGCTGCAATCTTTGTCCGAAGAAACCCAATTTCTCTGATTTATCCCATCTTTTGACCCACATCTCTTCAAAGAGTCACCTTGCACACCGCTTCAAGGTCGAGCTCAAAGCTCGGACGGATCGCCAGGCGTACGAAGATGTGCGGGAATACGACGAATGGTGTGAGCGTTATGGTATCAATGCCTTGCTCGCTGACCGCATGGCGGCAAAGGAACAGAAGAAGAACCCTAACAGCAAACGCGTCCGGGGTGCCAATCAGACCGTGAGTTGCTTCCCAACCCAAGCCCAAAGCTTTGGATGTATGCTAACATCGGACAGCAGCGTGGCTCCCTTGATGCCTCGTCGAGCCGCCAGTCCTCAGTCAAGCATGACCCAGAGGACAATGCAGCCACTTGGGGCTATGCTCCTGGTCACTCCATGAATGCAGGCCAAGGATATGGTAATGTCCCTGGCTTCCATTCCCAAGGCATCAAGCGCACTCGGTCGGATTGCTCGAACCCCAGCACTCCTCGTCAGGGTCAGTACAGGAGATGGCCCTCAGAGACAGAAACCACAGATAGTGTCATTGTGTCTGAGGAGGTCTCGGAGACCAATGACTTCCCCGAGGATGAGTTGGACAGCAGCAAGTTGAAGGGTGTGCGCTACCCTGGTATGGGTTTGTTTGACTCTGCCGACGAGACTCAACGGAGGATGCGCAACCAACGCAAGGATGACTCCGTCCTGAAGCAGATGGAGCAGTCTTCGGCTGTCATTGAGCCCAATGAGTTTGTCTGGAATGAAGACGGCGAGTTCCAGCGTGTCCGCGATATCTACGCGAGCCCGTCTATTGAGGGCAGTCCGGTTCGTTTCTCTTCTATATAGCACTGGTTTCAGGCTGAAGACCCGTCAAGCTGACGTTCATCTCTCCAGGACCGGAAGTTCGAAGAGGACGACAACCGCAAGCGAAAGAAGGTCCGCGTTTCGGCCCACGCCCAAGCGGCTGAGGCCTCTCGTCAGAGACAGTCCACGACCAGGATTACGCGCCAGACCGCGGCTCGCTACAAGAACGGAGGCGATGGCTTGTTGCTTGACGAAGATGATGAGTCCAGGAACTCAGCTCATGGTCATAGTACGATTGAGACCTTGGACATCTTCCGTGACTCCCCGAATCCCAATCCTGGTATGTACAAGTGGTTTTTGGCATGAGTGGTGTTGGCTAACTTCCACGTAGGTCCTGCAGATGGCGCTTTCAGGGACACTGGGTAAGAGTTATACCCGTATCTTGTCGCCGTTAAATACTGCTAACTGTTCTTAGCTTCGAGCTTCGTCGCCGCCCTGCATTGCAAAATCTGGATTCGAACAACATGATCTCGCAGAAGACCTCCAAGCCCCATGGCTACTTTCACGGCCGAGACAACACCGCTGCATTTGCCCAGCAGCGTCAGCTTGCCAACGGCCATTTCTTTCAGCATCAGCATGGCATGGGTGGTGGCACCTTTAACCCTCTGTGCCAGAACAGGCCGCCCATCTCGTCTGGTTTCCATTACTTAGGATACGTCAACATCAACGACCTCCCTCCCTTCTTAAGCGAGACCAAGGCTTCTACGCCTAATTTCCAGATGGGCAGCATGGGTATCAACTCGATGGGCTATAATGCCTTCACCAGTTCCTACGCGACGGATCAGGCTCATGATCGGGTGGACCAGGAGTTCGACCTTTGATCGTAATGGCTGAGACGATTCAACGAAGACTTTGTTCTGCGCGTTTTCCTCGTCTTTTCTTTCATTGTGTGTATTGGTTTTTCACTCTCGAGGTTTTCTCGCACGATTACGGACACAGCCTTGCTGGGACATGGCTACGGATCCAGGCCGTCTCATCGCCTCGCGTTTCTCGCTAGGCAGGCTCGCTCAGTCTCTTTCTGCTCTCACCGTGGCCGACATCTCGCAGGCCCTTTGACCGTGTAATGGAGCATTGGGAGGAGCATAAGGGAAACTGGTCATAGCGAGGAAGCATGATCTTGTGTGCTTTTCTTTGGACGCGTCCTTAGGACCCTATCTTTTACATATTGGCCGGCCATGGGAAAACTCGGGGAGAACACAGCATCACTTGATGGCATTTAGCATGGGGTTGGGGAATAGCTGCTCCATAAACACTACCAAAATTGAGTTTAGGTTTGCGCATGCCCTTGTTTGGCTTTTTTTTTTTGTGATAATTTGTTTGGGGTTTGCTCGGTCTTAGGAGACTTGACAATGTCTCCGGAAGACATATCAAACTCAGACACTCAGGGGTAAGACCATTGGTTGGGTTGGTTATTGCTCTGTTGTTCATTTTACCTAGTCCTCCTGGGCCGACGGACCATTGTTGGCAAGAAACACATACCAACATACATCATATCATTCGGATAGACAGGTTCGATATGCCGACGAGGCCTATCACTACGACCCCAGATAGCCATTACAACTGCTCGATACTGGAAATCAAATGGTTCAGCTGGTCTGCGACAGCAGCATCCCCATCTTCACCTCCTGGGGAGGAAAGCACATCACCCAACAACCTCGCCGCACCTCTCAATCTCTTCACCTTCATCCCATCCTCCATCTCCCGCGACTTTTGCGCCGCAACATCCAGCACCTTGCGCGGAATCCGTGCCAGCCGTGCTACATTCAACCCATATGACCGGTGCGCCACACCATCCGCGACCTCATACAAGAACGTGATCTCCTCCTCACCCTCCTCATTCGTCGTCGCACTGAACCGCATGTGCACGCACTTGATTAGTCCATCTCCCAACCCAGCCGCGACGCGGGCCAGGCTCTGGTAGTGCGTGATGAACAGCGTCAAACACTTCGTCTCGCGCACAACGTGGTCTAGCACGGCGTGCGCGATCGCCGCGCCGTCGTGGGTGGATGTGCCGCGCCCTAGCTCGTCGAGGATGACGAGGGATCGCGGGGTTGCGCTCCGCAAAATGGTGGCGGTCTCTGAGACTTCCACCATGAAGGTGCTCTCGCCGGCGAACAGGTTGTCCCGCGCGCCCATGCGCGTGTAGATTGCGTCGGTCAGGGTCAGGGACATGGCGTCGGCGGGGACGAAGGAGCCTATTTGCGCAAGGAGGACGAGGAGGGCTACCGCGCGCACGTAGCTTGATTTGCCGCCCATGTTGGGGCCGGTGATGAGTTGCGCGATCGGAGCGGGCGAGGTCAGGGAGGTTGTGAAGGGGATGTACCCATCGGGAAGGGTATGTTCGGCGATTGGGTGCCGGCCTTGGGTGATGGTGATGGTAGGGGGTGTGCCGGGGGGAAGGAAGGTCGGTTTGGTGTAGCCGGGGAGAGAGGCTACTTGGGAAAGGGAGAGCAGACAATCGATTGTTGCGAGGGAGGCGACTGCGTCGCGGAGGGGCTGGTACTCAGCTGCCAGGGACTTGAGGAGGTTGGAGAATGCTGCGTCGCAGGCTGCGGCCAGGGCTTCTTTGTGCTGGTCGCGTTCGTTCATGAGGCGGATGACTTCGGGAGTGTGAAAGCGGGAGAGTTTCTTGGTGCCGCTGATCTTGACCCAGGAGGCAGGGACGTACTTGAGGTCGGTGTTGGGAACTTCGATGAGGTATTCGATGCCCGCAACGGTGACATAGTTGACGGGAGTCTTTTTGCCGAGCTTGGCTGCGGCGTCTTTGCGGTGCAGGTCGAGGTCAGCCTCGACAGCTGCGATGCCCAACTTGTGCTTGGTGATGTCGTCGGTCTCGTACTCCTCCAGGAAGAAGGCGTACTTGTCGTCCTTTCTGGCCGCCTGAGCGTTGATCTTGTCGAGATAGGAGGTCACGATGTTGCCGATCGCCGGCAGCGACATTATAGCTTCGGCGATCAGCCGGGACTTGAAGCCTGTGTCTGCTGGGGTCTTAAGCGTGGAGTATTCGATTGAGATCCTTTGCAATGCTTGTAAGGTTGAGAGAAGTTCCGGCCGTGTGGCCTTTCCATAGTAGATACGGATCAGGCTGCGCTCCAGGTCGGCCTTGATGTTGCTGAGCATGTTCGTCAGCTTGTCAACCTTGTAGGTATTTTGATTCTCTAGCAGCTCCTCGACGGCTTCTACACGTTCCTGCAGCTGTTCGTGGTCCAGTAGTGGGCGGCCGATCCACTTCCGCAGCAACCGTCGGCCGGGACGAGTTTGAGTTTTGTCTAGGGCCCACAGAAGGCTTCCTTTTTCGCTATGATCGGTGGCATTTCTGTACACTTCGAGACTTTCAAGTGTTGTGCCGTTGAGGAGCATATGCTGTCGCGTGCTAAACGACTGGAAATACTTGGTCAAAGCGAAGATGTGCTCCAACCCATACTCTGTCAAGTGGGTGATCATGGCCGAGAGACAGATGGTGACCGACTCGGGAAGCTTGAGGACCTTCTCGAGTAGGGCAGCGGACTTGGGGTCTTTCTCGTTGGTCTTCGAGGCATAGAACTGGGTGACGTGCGAGTAGGCCTCGGCAGCCATCGTATTGCCCTTAGGGACGCGCTCAACACGGCTCTTGTCGCCGAAGACATTGGTACTGCTCCCGGACAGATGCTGTATGAGCTTGTCGGTAGCCTTGGAGAGCTCACCGACAATGAGGAACTCGCAGGGTGAGATGTGGAGCAGACGAGTTTCGATCTCACGCCTCATGAAGCCATCTTCGAAGGAATCATAGATGATGTCTCCCGTCGCAGGCTGCACGGCGATGAGGCCAACATCTACCTTCTCATCTGTTCCTAGCCCCTTGGCTGGGGACTCGGTCAAACAGAGCAAGTAACCACCTGCTGAAGCGCCAGTGGCCTCGCCAGGCTGGTCCAACTCCCCTGTCTCATCGATATATGTGCCTTTGGTATAGACATTGGTAAGCTTCCGCACAAAAGGGGCGTTGCGGTTGTCTCCAGCCTTCTTCAGCGCTGCAGTTTCGATCTGGCGCACAATTCCCACCTTATGCCCGGCAGCGACCAAACGCTTGACATGAACATTAAGGCGATGGACTGGTATGCTAGCAGAGGCAAAGCGGTCGAGGTGAGCTTCTGAAGGGTCTGGAGGGATCAATGGTCAGCATCTCGGATGGAAGCAGACTCAAGAGACAGGGGCTGCATACGTTCATCGTATCTGAGCTTGCCCGGGATGCATACAATGCTTAGCTCTTTGGCAGCAATACGGGCGTCCTCGCCAAAGAATCGAAACTTGTAGCCGACCTCCACAATCAGGATAGTATCCATATGCTTCCGCTTGATCTCAAGGAATTGTATCTCCATGGGCGTCAGCTTGGACTTAGCGCCCTTCTTGGTCGTCGGAGGCGGAGGGGGTTCTTCCTCGTCGCCTCCTTCCTCATCATCACCATCCAGCGTTGGAGTTCCAGTATCATCAGGTAGGGGGTCTCGTATCCGGAAGAAGGGCAGGCTATCAGGATCACCCAGCTTCTTCACGAACTTCCTATGCAATTCTTCCTTCCGACGTTTCGCCGCAATATTCTCTTCATCGTCGCCACCAGCTTGGCCCGTCGCAGAGCGGTTTGGATCATAGACGAATCGCTCCGTCCGGGAGGAGGCAGAGCCTTTGGGAATAGAAGCAGGAGAAGGCGGGGATGCCGACTTCTCGCGAGCAGGAGAAGACTGGTCTACGTCTTCGTCATCTTCGTCATCAACAATGGCCCTGGCCGATCTGGATGAACGCAATGGCCTGGATGGCCTGACACGTTTTGCCAGGCGATTGGAGGTCTCAGCCTCGTCATCCTCATCCTTTGCTTCCTCCTCCTCGTCTTTCGCTTTCAGTGACCGCTTTTTGGGCACAGCTGGCGCTGACGATGCAGATGCTGGAGAAGCAACCTTCTTCTGGTCATCATTCGGTTTCGCCGATGTTGAGAGGGATTGGGTGCTTGATCCGTCGGCTGCAGGCGGATCCCGTGGCTTTGGGGTGAAAAAGTTGCGAAGCGAGACCTGTCGCTTCTCGGAGGGTTTTGACGGGCCAGCCATTGCTGAGGGGGATGGCAGGCGCGTAATCAGGAATCACCCAGATTCGGAGGGTACGCTGGATTTCCCCGGTAAAAATCGCAGTGGGTGCGTGTGATGTCACTCGCCAGCGTCTTGCTCCGTTGCAGTACTACAGCAAAGACGCACCAGTCTAACGTCTCGGTACTTGACTCGTGTCGTGTCCTGGAGTATTTTAGAGACGCGTTTGTGCCGCGTGTCGCATCTTAGTGGCTGCATACGATTGCACGTGACTGACAGGGGTCGGCCTTGGCGCCAAGAGCTTTCCCCAGATTTCTGGTGTCCCACTTGGCCCATGCGCCAGATGAAAAAAGGGGTCAAGATTTACTCTGCGTGCCGTTGTCCATGCATAGCCTGCAGCTAACTGCTCACCTGCCCCTCCATCTTGCGACTGGTTCCCAACTATTTCGCAGCCAAAATTCGAGTTGTCGCCATTTTTCTTGTTTTGGCTGCTCATGGCTGCTCAGGATTGCAGTCGACGTATCCTTCGGCGATCCTTCGATAAAAATTGCCACTTTTGCTGCCAATTCTCGTCGGGTTTTCGGCTCGCATGCTGCGTCGCGTAAATCGGGTCTTTGTTTCTTTTCTTTTTTTTTTTTTTAAATTTTCGCCCACGCTTACAGAGTGCTGCTTCGTTTCTCGCAGCGTATCGTGATGGCTGCGTCCAACTTTTGAATCGAAAAGGACGATGCAACAAGACCCAACTCGCTTCCGAGCCCTGGGGTGGGCCTCACACACCAACCATCAAAGGAACCATGATGCTACTGGCGAGCTTCCGTCAGAACAGCTCGCCCTCCACTGGCCTGCCGTGTGCCCGCGTGCCGTGCATCAACACCACGTCAGGTAGCATCGATTCCATCGACCCATTCGAATGGCTACTGGCTATCCTGAAAGGTAGGCTCACACATTTACTGATTACTGAGATACTGGACTGACACACTCTGCCTACGAGAGCTGTTCTGGCATACTGCATTTCTGCGCGCCCTTCTCGACAGCAGCGCCGTGATGTGGCATTGCCTACCCGACCTGCCATTGGATTAGCCATGCAGGACCTTTCCTTCGAGAACCAGGCCGTCGGAGCTGTCTTCCCGCTCTATTCCAGACTTCGGAAGAATCAGTCAAGGAAGCGCCCAATCTGGCAAGGAATGGCTCGAATACGTTGCCAGACGAGAATGTCACGATATCGTCCCAGTTGGCGTTTCGCTACTTCATTCCTTCGTCTTAGCCCTTCCAGAGGTATCATCATCACCGTGAAGAGGTTCCGTGCATGATGTTACATGCTTTCGGCCCGGCACGGGACAGCAGCCAGTGAGAGCCCGTTTCGGGTCTGCGATCGCTGCAATCTTCAGTATTGGGAATTGGGCGTCTCTGGCAGATCCCGTCGCCTCGTCGTCTCGATACCCAACAGCCCGGGATGGAAGTTTCAGGGGAATTGGCAGGCGTCGATGCATCTGGCCCAGCCGATCACCAATTCCCAACCTAAGCTATGCAGGACCATGTACACCATGTGCCAACACTTGGGTAAACAGTGCACCCATACCAGCAACTTGCAAGCAACGGACGAGCGCCGTATCTCAATTCACCACAGCGTTTCTCTTTGGCCCGAGACCGACCGCGGCATCCCCGAAAGCCGGGATTTCAGTCTCAGCCAAGATCGTTCTCCCGAAGAACACTTCAGCCGGTCCCGTGGCGCCGGAATCTTGGGCTCTAGCCAGCGGACATCCACACCTGTCGCTCTGTCTCACTTAGACAGATGAGCTCAATGATGGAGCGTCGCTGTCACTTTTTTCCTGGCTTACTGGCTGCTGCGTGCCACCAGCCAGGGACATCGTGGCCTTGCTGGCCTGCATTCTCCCCGCTCCCCGCGCCAATGTTATGGACCCCAATCTCATCCCCATATCGCCAGAGATACCCCGGAGGGAACGCGTGCTCGCAGCGTCCTGCCCATGGGGCTCCATGGGGAAGGTTTGGGGAAGAAGGGGCCTGTTGGAGTGTATCATTGGGATGCATAGAGGAGTTCGCGCTCCGCGGACGCGTGTGGATGAGACGAGCCAACGAGAGGTTGTCGTCAACGACATCAACAACCTTTCAGGCTCCGCTCCCACGCCCTAAGCAGATCCAGGCCTGGCGCCAGTCCAACAGCCGGTATCTTTAGGCTAAAATGGAAGCCAAGACGGGTGAATCTGCTGTGGATCCGTCTTAGCTGATGGCCCCATCGACCGTCTGCCCGTCAAGGAGACCCGCAGCGGCTACAAGAACCAGTGCCTCTCTTTTTTTTTCCGCCAACGTGCTGCGCAATGATTGGACCATTACCCCGGCCATCTTTCCCCTTCTCGGCTTCCAGAAGCTTGCCGAACCAGTCGCCGGCCATGTGCCCACACACACCTCCGGCGGGCCAGTGCGTGTGCCCTGATCACGGGTGCCTTGCCGGAGTTTCGGGGAGAATTCCTACGGGCCAATCAGCTCTCACTGTCGGCACGTCCTCCCGCTGGTTTCTTGGCTCTCTAGCTGGTTCGCTCAGGTAGTCGCCAGGTTCTGCGATGGCTGGTTCGCACCGTCGACCAGTGTTTCAACAGGGAGGCCCAAGCATGTCCCAAGACTCTCTGGTGGCGTTGGTGTTGCAGCTCGCCAATGCTGGCCCTGCAGCGCAGAAAGCAAGAAGCTCACGACCCATCCACTATGTAGTGTAGGTATAGCTTAGCTTTCTCGACAGACAGCCCAAATCGCCTGTAAAGCTTAGTGTATCGATCCTCGACTCGACCTGCTCGCTTGCCCGACGACAGGAGGTTACACGCATGCCACCCAAGCCAAGCCCATCGCGAATCGAATCCTTCTGCTGTCGGCATCTGTAGTCAGTCGATTGCAAGATCCCATTTCTCTTCCAGCCCATGCGCAACCGCAATCCCAATCCCACGGTTGTGTCTGCGTCAAGAATCCTTCAGCATCAGAATCGACTTGCCATCAGGCTTTTCCAGCTTTGGATTTCTTGATATTGCCTGTTTGCATGGCATAATAGTCGATGCAAACGGGAGGCACCTTCATCTGCCATGCTAAATAAAAACAACAAACTGGATCCAAGAGGCCACTGCGTTGTCACGGCACAGCGCACATGCCAACCCCCTCATCCCTCACCCCCTTGCTCTCGCCACATTCGCACCCCGTCAATGGTGGTAAACCTTGGGGGATGCAAAAAAAAAAACTATCGCCATGATGTGATGCCAAGTTTGGCAGCCTGACCCAGAGATTCTGGGAAGCAGATTTCTTATCTTTTTCGCCTGGTGAATCGGCAACGGGTTTCACCATAGTTCTCGTTGTTAAGACTGGTGATGCATGGAAATCGCTGGGACCTGTGCGCCCGTTGTGGCCGTTTGAGCCGCTGCGCCACATGCGAGTGCCGGCTGAGTCGCCCTCCACAGTCTCGGGCCGCCTGCACCGGTGTGTGCTGTTGTTAGCGTGCTGTGGCTGCTTAATGGCAGCTCTCATTCGCCAGCTCGCTGCATCGCATGCAAAGAACCGGTCCGATGCCCCTTCTGTGATGTGTCTAAGGCGGCCAAGTCTCGCCAAGTTCAGACAGGGGTCAGGGGGCAGAGACAAGTGCGGGCGCGCACATTGCCTGGCCCACACAGCACGTCGCAGCGACTGGGGCAAGCGACTGGGGGATCCCTTTTTGTGCGGGGGATTCGTCGAAAAAGTTGGGGAAAGTTTGGAGAGAGCTGGCCATCGGCAGGGCTTCTCATCAGATCGACCAGGGCCGCTTGTTTCTGCTACGACGTTCTCTACAATGCGTGATGGACGGGTACCTCCGGATCCCTTACGTGGTTCTATGGATTGGAGCGGCCATGGAACGATACGACAGAAAACGCACTGGGCAGGCGAGCCCCGCCCCTGGAGCAAGCGTTGGTTCAATGTTCCGTTTACCATCTTCGTCTTGTCCGTGCCTGACATGTTGGCCTGGTACTCTGGTACTGTAATTTGGCTTGGTAGCCATGGGTTACCTGTACACTACGGGCGTCGCCGAGCAAAAGCCCACGACAAGCTCCGTTCCTCTTTTTTGAGGAACATCTGTTTAGGACACCTGGTGTATGGCAGTCCACCTTTGGAGCAGCTCGCAGGATTCAAGCAGCGGCACAGTCTGTTCCTCGTGACGCTTTTCACTTTAACCTCTCGACGACCAAAGCAGCGGGCCCCGCTCTCTGAGAGGATGCCTTGGCAGCCTGCTCCTCGCATGTGTGTGGATTGCGATGGATTCTATCCAAATGGTCACCACGGTTTAGCTTCATGGCCATTGCTGCTTTCTGGCGGATCTCAAAACACAATTCCTGGTGATTTCCATATGTGGAGGCTCACCCGGGGCGTGATAGTTGTCGGGCCATGAGAGATTGGTTAAGCTTCTCTGCAGTTGGACCCTCGGAGTTACCCTAGTCTCCCGTTCTGATCCATCACCCTTGCCTGCCGTCCCCAGTTATTCCCCCAACTGGCCATCCCGGCACGCATAGCCGGACCGGCTGTCCGTCTTGGGGCCTGTCGGCCCTACCCATATTCCAAAGTCGCCTCGAGTGCCTCTCGATGTTCTTATAAACCCGTCCTCTCTCGTCCAAGCCTGCGTTTTTCACTGCTCTCCCACCTCCTCGTCAGTCCCTGCTGTCCTGTCTTTGCCCCAAGGAGACGGGTTCACTGCATTGACAACCTCGAGCCAACCCATAGGAAGCCAGCTGATCGCCAGCCAACGCTCGAGACACGAGACATATACTCCAAAATGGGCATTCTCGATAAGAAGCCCGCGCCCGCCGCGACCGTTGACGACACCCCCAAGTGGGAGAGGGTCGACTGGAAGAAGGACCCCGGTCTTCGCAAGCTTTACTTCTATGCCTTCGTTCTTTGCATTGCCTCCGCTACCACCGGCTACGATGGGTACGTCTGAGTTCCTATCTCCCGCCAACAGAGCCCAATAGGTCGACAACAGTGAGATTATGGAACAGAGTGTGCTGACTATGTTGACTCTAGCATGCTCTTCAACTCGATTCAAAACTTCGATGAGTGGCAGGATTACTTCAACCACCCCAAGGGCAACACCCTCGGTGTCCTGGGTGCCCTCTACCAGATTGGCTCCCTGTGCTCCATCCCCATTGTGTAAGTTGCCCGGCAGTTGAAACAGCCTGGCATTTCAGATCAGAAGCTGACATCGGTCTCGAATAGCCCCATCCTTGCCGACCGCTTCGGTCGTAAGCTCCCCATTGCGATTGGTTGCCTCATCATGATCGTCGGTGCCGTCCTCCAGGGCGCTGCTAAGAACTTGGGCAGTATGTGATCCTTTAACCGAGAAGCATCTGGTTGCTAGAAACTAATCGACAATGCACGCAGCCTTCATGGGCAGCCGTTTCCTCCTCGGCTTCGGCAACTCTCTGGCTCAGATCTGCTCTCCCATGCTTCTCACTGAGCTCTGCCATCCCCAGCACCGTGGTCGTCTCACCACCGTCTACAACTGCCTGTGGAACGTTGGTGCTTTGATCGTCTCGTGGCTCGCCTTCGGTACCGACTTCATTGGCAACGACTGGTCGTGGCGTATCCCTGCCCTGCTCCAGGCCTTCCCCTCGCTCATCCAGATCGCTTTCATCTACTGGGTGCCTGAGTCTCCTCGTTTCCTGATTGCCAAAGACAAGCACGAACAGGCCCTGAACATCCTCGCCAAGTACCATGCCAACGGCAACAAGGAGCACCCGACCGTCCAATTCGAATTCCACGAGATCAAGGAGACCATCCGCCTTGAGTACCAGTACAAGAAGTCCAGCAGCTACCTCGACTTCTTCCGCACCAAGGGCAACCGCTATCGTCTGGCCGTCCTGCTCTCTCTCGGCTTCTTCTCGCAGTGGTCCGGCAACGCCATTATCTCCAACTACTCCAGTATGCTCTATGAGACTGCCGGCATCAAGGACTCGACTGCCAAGCTCGGTCTCGCCGCCGGTCAGACTGGTCTCGCCCTCATCGTCTCGGTCACCATGGCCCTGCTTGTCGACAAGATCGGCCGCCGCCCCATTTTCCTGATTGCCACCAGTGGCATGTTCGGCACCTTCATCTTCTGGACGCTCACCTCGGGTCTGTATGATGAGCACCAGGCTAAGGGTGCCAACTACGCCATGATCTTCTTCATCTGGCTCTTCGGTTTCTTCTACTCTCTTGCCTGGTCGGGTCTGCTCGTCGGCTATGCCATCGAGATCCTGCCTTACAAGCTGCGTGCCAAGGGTCTGATGATCCTCAACATCTGCATCCAGGCTGCCTTGACTCTCAACATCTATGCCAACCCCCACGCCTTCGACCACTTCGAGGGCCACACATGGAAGCTCTACCTCATCTACACTGTAAGCTTATCTCTGTTTTCCTTTCCCAGACCCCAGACTCTACAGTGAATGCTAACTACTTCAACAGTGCTGGATCTTCCTCGAGTTGTGCTTCATCTTCTTCATGTACGTCGAGACCAAGGGCCCCACTCTCGAGGAGTTGGCCAAGATCATCGACGGCGACGAGGCCGAGGTTGCCAAGGTCGATGCCGAGAAGGAGGTCGTCACCAAGGAGGAGAGCAACTGAACAACCGCAACTACAAAATAATGGTGACAAGAGCCCGCTGGTCCTACCAACGATACCCCCTTATCTCCGGCGTCTTGACCGCCGCTGCAGCAGCATGTGCCCCGGCTTTCTGCCTGTTCTAGTAGATCAGGAGGCCCGGGTTTGTGCAACAGCAAGATTCTTGTGGTTTTTTTTTGGACGGACGTTGTGTTTTTTTTTCTGGATACCTATATTCACGCACTATGTTGGCGAAGGTGGTTGGACGGGTCCCGCTATTTCCTGTAATGATGATGACTTGGACCAGTTTGGATGTGTCAGGGCACGCTTGCACGCAAACGAAAGATACCTCTCTTGACTACCCCTTTTAAACGCGTTGCGAAGCGTTGTTTTTGTCTAGACAATATGATTTTATTCCTAAACTTTTGGTTCTATGATTTGGGATGTGCTGTGCATGAGGTTTTGCAACTGCCGGCTTGCTCTCAATATTGTATCAAGCAGTCGTTACACTAGAAAGTGTTTCGTCTGACAGTTTCCAGACTTTTGGTTACCTGAACCAGGTTGTCAAGCTATCTACAACCCTCAACCAACAATGAAGTTGGTTCATTTCCCCCC
>Ga0065720_1019781_pt1 | contig 20175 bp, 16 predicted proteins | sample Thericmetagenome_FD_59107 | JGI IMG/M metagenome (GOLD analysis project Ga0065720, IMG submission 59107) | Thermophilic microbial communities from the Joint Bioenergy Institute, California, USA of rice/straw/compost enrichment - eDNA_2 v2... | ecosystem: Engineered > Solid waste > Grass >...
GTGTTATCGTTATAGTGTGTAGACAAATCATCTTGTAAACGTTTCCATGTCGAAGTAGACTTAGAAATCTAATCTTCAAGTTGCTTATCAAAATAAGAAATTTATTTAAACTCAGCCTAAGAGATATGAGTGACGATGATGTAACTCTGCAGAGATACCAGAATCTCTTCCGTATCGCTGTTAGGGCTTTTTATGACGAAATTGCTACGGTTGTAGTTGACTACATGGTTTTGAACTGCAAGGCGAGCATGACAGAAAAACAATTGGAAGCACAGTTGAAAATCCCCTTCAAGCTCATAAGAGCTAGCTTCAGAAAAATGGCGGAAGATGAAATAATCATAGAACATCCTAATCTGGAAAGATGGACACTAACCTCCAACATAAAGGAACTATTGAAAGTGAGAATAGATTATATCAAGGAACATCTTGCCAAAAAGATGAATGCAAGTGCCAAACTCAAGACTTACAAATGTGAGAAATGTAACAAATTAGTCCCTACTGGTATGATGGCATTATATGGAGGAAAATGCCCAACTTGTGGAAATGAACTTGTGGAAAAAGAAAGTGATACCAATACTTATCAGAAGTTCAATGATTTGCTCAAAAAGATTGAAGAGTATATTGATGCCTGTCAAGGCAGAGAGTTTCCCTCCAAAATTTATCCTGAAGAGTACCATAAAATCTGGGAATCTGAGTCAAAGGATAAAAATGCCCCAGTACCACTGCTTTCTAACACATCTCAGGATAAATCCTTGTATAAAAGGGTTCTAGAAAAAATCAATGAGCAAAGGTCTGGAAAGCCAGTTATCAGAACCGATGAAAGTGTATTAGCAAATGCTGTTTCTCTTCAAGAATACTATAAGAAGAACCCTACTAAATTCGGTTCAAAGGTAGTTATCACTCCTTCAGATGTATTAGCAAAGAGAAAGATTACAGCCAGTCTAAGCGATGAAGAATATAGAAGGGAATTTATTGTAAATTTGAAAAAGATATTCAAGTAATTTAAATATTGTCCTGCTTTGTAAAGGAAACTTATGGCTTTTATACCATACTCATTGTTACTTTATCTTCGAAATTAACTTGTAAAAAGGTTAAGAACTATAAACGAGCGATTTGTTTGAAAAATAAAAAAAGCGCCCACCGTGGGGCTCGAACCCACGACCACTAGGTTAAGAGCCTAGCGCTCTACCGACTGAGCTAGACGGGCTTTACAACAGTCTAGACATCAAACTAGTATATTGATAACTTTTTTCACTTCAATGCTAGTTTAAGTCTTGATAATAACCATCAAGAGTTACACTTTATAGTAGTATTTAATGCCAATTAGGTTTAGGAAGAGCTCTTGTTCAAGTTTTATATCAAATATATTAACGTAAATCTAGAGAATATATGATATTGAATGCAGGCACAAAACAAAATTCATTCAGTATACAATCCCAAGGTTATATATTATATTTAGTAAATCTACTTCTTTGATTTTCTATATGATCCTTCTTCAGCCAAATCTTCTTCTTCCTGTATTTGGTCATTGCCATAAGTTCCGCTCTGGTTGTGACGATCAGTTTCAGAGTGGCCAGAGTTAACTTCCTCATCAATTCTACTCAATAAGCCAGCAATCTGGGAATCCAATAATTCCTTCAACTTTACCTTCATAGAAGCATCAAGGCCTACAATTTAGTGACTATTTTTCACTATCTTTACCATGCTCCTCTGCAAATCTGGCAGCCAAGTCTTCAGATTTGTCTCCCTCATAAACGACAATTCTTTCAGCTCTTCCAGCACCCAAGTTGACATCAACGAAAAGGAGGGGAACTCTTTCATTATCACCATCAACACCTTCTTCCTCAGGATTTTCTTCATTATTTTCCTCTTCTTGGTTTTCTTCGTCTTCGCCCTTTTCTTCATGTTCTTCAACTTGCTCTTCTTCTTCTTCTTGTTCTTTTTCTTCTTGTAAGAGTTATTAGAAATCAAAAACTAAATACCATAAGGGCTCTTTTGAGGGTGATAATTGTCATACTCAACTTCATGGTCTCCATCATCGTGCCTGTTGTTGGAGCTGCGGTGGTTGGATGCTACAGTTTTAGATGTCTTTCTATTTTTCTCACCATTATGTTCACCTCTTTCGTTAATGTATTGTCTTGATCCGGACATTTTGGAGGACATTTGATCGTCTCTGCTGATCTTTCTGGTCACCTTTTCAATTGATGCATTAGTTCTGTACTGTTGTCTGTCAATGGAGAAGACAAAATGAGGTTCATTTCCACTGGAGAAACCTCTCTCCATAAGCATAAGTTGATGTTCTCTCTCAGCTCTAGCACTTCTCAATCTATCAATAGTTCTATCAACACCCTTGGCATAGAACTCAGTAGGAGGCTTAGTATGAACTTTGCTGTTTCTGGTAGAAGTAATGTTAGGTTGGAAGGTGCATTCATCACAGTACTTTTCATATTCAATTTCGTTTCTATCCTTGTCCTTCTTCATGGTCCTTGGCTTGGCCAATGAGTACAATTCAAAGGCTCTGTTCTTTCCAAGGGAATTGGGAGGCATAGCATTAGCTTTTCTGGGATGCTCAGTGGAGCTTTCAAGATGGCTGTCAGTCTTGCCCTCAGCAACATAGTCAATAGTTACAGGCTTGAATGTGCATCCTTCAACCTCTTTTTCCTTGATCTGTTCAGCCTTCTTCTCAATCTTCTCTTGAACAACTTTCTTGCTCAAAATAAGCAAATCAACATGAGTGATTTTTCCGTCCTTTGGTGGAATGACCTTGTTCTGTTGGATAAGATCAGCAGTTCCTTCGAGGATCTTTTCTCTGTAGTTTTGGGCAATATTTCTAGAGACCTCATTAATAGAGGGTTGGAAAACAGGCTCTTCAATCTTACGGGAAGAGATCAATTGACCAATGTTATCGCTAGAGCACATTCTGTTGATGTGCCACAATTCGTACATCTTGCGGATCTTTTTGACGTCATTTTCGCTCAATTCGTAATTTCCATCTTCGTCAAAGGTTCCGATGACTTTTCTTTCTCTTTGGCTGATTCCTTCGGGGTAGTTTGGTTGTTCCACATTATCAGCTTCGCTCATGCTAGGCTCAGTTAGATCGTCAGGCTTTTGAATCTTGGTAATTTGGTAATGTAATCCAAGAACAGCCAACAGGAAAACAAGGAGATTTCTTCTGTGAACTCCCTTATACTTGTCAGCCTGAAGAATATACCACATATCGTGCAATAAGATTCTTTCAGGAGTGAAGTGAGGGCTATCAACTTGTTCAGACTCAATTAAGAATCTCATTTTTCTCAAGAATTCGTTGAGTTGGATGTAGTCAAGCTTAGGAGGCTTGCCAACTTCGAGGAATTCAACAATAGCAAGATCGAATTCCTTAATAAATCTGGTAGCTAAGGCTCTTTGGCTAGATGAGGACATGATTCTGGATTCGGATTTTTGATTCGCTCTGGAGGATTGAACTGACTTTTGCTTTCTTCTCTCATAATCGGAATATAGGATATCTTCGATCTTCTTATCTCTCTTCAAGTTCTGGCTTCTCTTATGGATAGTAGGCTTGAAAGTAATCTCTTCAGTTGAGCTATTGCTTCTACCATTAGCTAGAGTTGTTTTGACTGTAATAGGACCAATGAATTGGGATGAAGTATCAGAGTAGGCGTCTCCACTGGCTTCCTTCTCAGCAAGGTCTTGGAGATGCTTGGCGTGGGAATTTCTTCCGACTTTATATAATCTGTGATGGACGGAGACTTCCATTTCATCTGGTTTTTCTTGTTTCTTTTTCTCAAGAATCTTTTGAGATCCTTTAGAGATTGTTGGTTTATAAGGTCCTTCATTTGCAAGTTGCTTTTGGATAGCTTCTTCTTGTAATTTCTTCTTTTTATTCTCAATTTTTTCTAGAAAACGATTTTGTTCGGCAACGAATTCTTCAGTTGTTCTAGGTGGTCTTGTGCTAGAGACAGTTTGGATTCTGGGGTGGAAAGTGCATTCTTCCATTTCTTTTTGGAGATAAGCTTCGACTAGAGCCTTGTTATGCTCTTGCATAATCTTTCCAATTTCAATGAGTCTTTCAGCTTGTTGTTCTTGAGCTTCTTTGGAAGCCAATGCTCTTCTGTTTTCGATTTGTTGGGCAAGAGTAGGTGATAAAAGGTAACCTGCATCAGCAGAGCTACTTAAAGCGGTCTTTTTAGCCTGACTAGTTCCGTACATTCTTTGAGTAAATATTTTGTTAGATATTTCTGTATAAGCAGAAGCTCTTGCAGGGCCTTTTTGTAAGTTAGATGAAACATTGAAATTCTCATTTTCCTCGGTAATTCTTTTGGGATGTTCTTTCTCGGCTGTGGTGCCGGAATGGAAAGGGAAGGCGCTATTCTTTGATTTTTGAGGAGAATGAGTTGACTTCGATTTAGTATGGCTCTGAGATTGAGACTGTTGTCTACTGCTGTGAAGATATTCGCTTGCAACCTCCTTTGGAGACTTGTTATATATCATCTTCTTCAAGGCGTCTATTAGAAAGTCAAACAAGTTTAAATTTTCTATACCAGTATCATTGCTTGAGTATGAAAAAGCACTGGGCTTCTTGTGTTGGGCTCCAGCCCTCTCTCCGAAGGGGGAAAGCTTACGACCTTAAAAAAATCACTGTTAGTTGAAAGGGAGATACCTGTACTCTGATCAGCAGACGGTGCTTGACCATTTGCATGATTAGCTCCGAATAACTCAGTGTTCATTTTGACTTGACTATCGGGAATTTTTTGAGACATTGGAGCGTCATCAGAGGTATAGCCGTCGAGTTCGTCAGCAGATTCGTTGACTTCTTTAAGCTTGTTTCTTAAATGGGCCATTAAGCAATTCGAAGGTGTTTGAAATTAATTAATTGATGTTAATATTAGTGTGTTGAATAAAATTTACGTTACTAATTATGATACGCACCGGAATGCGATCATCCTTGTATTGTAAACTAAAAAATTACTAGATATTCTTAGTTGGCGTCAAGTAAATTCTTCAATTCTTACAACTGACACAATATTTTGCTGGGTTCATAGAGATCCAAGAAATTCGATTTAAATTTGAAAAGAAACATCTTGAAATATTCTTAGAAAACAGTTTCATTAAGTAATATAATCGGACAGTAGAATAAATTACATTAAGATAATTATTACATGAGCAGGAAAGATATGGAGCTGTGGATTCTGAAAAACGAAGTATTAAGTTCGAGTCTGATATATCTTTTTCAAATTATTTCGTTATTCTTTTACACGACATCTCGGTTTTCTGAACTATCATGCTCATCTGAATTAGTTTCCCAAAAGTCAGGGATATAACTGGGATGGCGGCCACCTATGCCCATCCTTTTTCCCTCATCATCATAAAGAGAAGACATTAATTCGTCATAGGGTTTAAATTCAACCATGTCTTTTTTTCGGACATCTAATTTGGTAAAACTGCCACTTGTTGGGATTGAAGTTCCTAGGATCCCAATCATCGGGGACATGTCCTTAGTAGTTTCGTATTCGATTTCCTTCTTATGGAAAACCTGTAAGGGCCCTTTTGGAGGTTTAAGAAACTTTTTGCCAATTCCTTTCTTGTCATTTTTCAAAAAGCTATATCTGTCTGTTGTGAGCTGGCTATCGACCTGAGGTTTAGGAATTCTCACGACATTTTTGCCTTTTACATCTAATTCCAAAGGAGTTAATTTTGTTTGAGGTGTCACAGGTTTTCTTTGCTTTCCGGCAATTAACTGAGGATGTTTCTTTGATTCAATGAGATGCTGATTGACTGGGGACTTCCCTTCGTTAACCTTTTGCTGATACTTTTCAATTAGAACAGGAGGAGAATAAGGCATATTTGGATAATATGCCATTCGCAATCCTTTTAATAATTCCAGCCCATCCTCAGGACAAGTCAACATTTTTTTAGAAAAGAGTTCCATTAAGCATCTATCATGCATTAAATGCCCACAAAATAATCTTTTTAGTTTAAAATTACTGCCTTTATCTGTTTGGCAATAGCAACAAGTCTTTCTTACTTCTCTTCCAACAATAGAAAGAGCATTGGTCCTGCCCTGATATAGATCAAACTCTGATCCAAAATCTGGGAAACATGAAACTAGGAACATTTCAACTGAATTCTCCATATCAACACAAAGCTGATCGCTGATCTGCTTGTCATCAGAATGGTCGTCATAATTTGCTAAATTCATGTTAAGTAAGGCTATACGATAATCAACGCCTGGGATCTTGTCCAGATTTGAAATTTCTTTAGCGAATTTATAAGTCTTGTCATGATTTTTTATATAGACTGACTCTCTAGGTTTTGCTGGCTTCCAAGTGTCATTAGCGTTTTCTTTGACTAGGTATTTATTATGCTCGAAATGTTCAAAGCTTAAGAAGCATTTCTCACACAGTTCATAATTTTCGCAATACATACAATGGAATAATTTTCCTTTGATGCATTTTTGCCCATAACTTTTGCAGGCTGAGCATTTATGTCCTTTATGCATAATCGCTCTAGACTCAAATTCTTCAAGTTCATCTTTTAGATTATCAAAGGCCCTCATGCCCCAGTCAGCTCTACACATAGGGCAATTTATTTTTTCTCCAGTGGTGTTTTTATGCTCAGCCCAGATCATTATACATTTCAAATGAAAATTATTTCCACATTTCTTTTTACAGTAAGTCAGGCCTTCGTCTTCTCTCATATTTTCATGACAAATACAACAAACGTCGTTTTCATCGACTTCAAGTCTGGTTACGACACCTGGATTTCTAGTCTTTACTCCGACTGATGTACTCCTTTTCTGAAGGCGAGGTAAAATCTTTTTTGTTTTTGGGGCACTTCTAGGATTATAACGATTGCGGATCATCTCTTCAATCTCAGAATCAATATAAGATGCTTGCCAGATTAAAGGGTTGTCCTTTTCAAATTGAAAGATTTTCAAAAAGACATAAAGTGTATGGACGCATTGATCTTTCTTATGCGGATTACAGGTACAACTGATTTCCCTTCCAATTGAAATCCTTAATTTATTATCATTTTCATCTTTAAAAACAAATGAGGTCGGTCCAAGTTCTTGCACCATATACAGCCTAATTTCCTGGGCAAGAGGTATCATATTCTGAATGTCTATTGTCGGCTTCTGACGCCATTGTGTACTCCGACTATTCATCTTCGAATTGTTAGTTATGAAAATAAATTTGATAGGAAGTCCTAAAATGTCGATTTACATGAAGTCAAAAGGAAAATTTTTTGAACTCAATTTTCTGAAAATAACAGTGTTTAGTGTTCGCCTTTAACTAATTCAACGAGCGACAGAAATCAAAAAATAAAAAAAGGAGAAATGCTAAAAACTGTTTCCTATGAAAATTATACGAAATTTCTTGTGTTTTTCTTATGGGATTTTCTCAACTAGAGTGTGTAATTGATTTTTATAGCTTAGAATTCCTTAAATATTTTCAAACGATATTCTCATAATCTATTCTTGCAGAAGTTGTTCGAAAAACTTTGCTTACATATAATTACAGATTTTCGATTATTAATTAATGCACTTTCTGCAGCTTGGCATCAATGAACGCTAATGCTCTTTCAACGTTTTTAACTTCAGGATGGTCATTTCCATAAAGAGCTTTCCTTATTTCTAATGTCTGTAAGAAATAACTTCTGGCAGTCTCAAAATCTTTGAGAATAAATAAGCAGCATTCTCCCATCTGTTGGAATAATCTTGAGGCTCCCACTTGGTCATTTAATTGTTCTTTCAAATCCAAAGACTTCTGGAAATACTCAAGAGCCTCTCTTCCTCTTCTCAAGAAGAAATATACCATACCAATTTCATGATACAGACTGGATAGTACCACATCATCCTTGAACGCTCTTTGCTCCTTTATGCGGATAGCTTTCATGAAATAATCCAAAGCCTCTCCATGTTCTTTTAGCAAAACATATGCTCTGCCAAGATTGTGATAAGCCACAAATCTCATTCCTTCTGCAGTGTTAGAATTGTCATTGGCAATTAGATCTATGCTCTTGAAATACATTACGATAGCATCCTTAAATCTTTTCAAGTCTCTCAAAAAGTTTCCGTGTTCATTTAGAACATAAAATAAAGACTTGGGGTCAGCTTTATATAGCTTCTCAAATAGACCAAGAGCAGTTTGCTTATAAGCGAGGGCCTCTTGCAAATTTCCTTCTTTAAGATAAATATTTCCAAGAATAGCATGAATATTTGCAAATCTAGCTTCATCATTGTGAGATTTTTTCATCTCCTCTAATTCCTTTAAAAGGGCTTCTTTCTTTTGTGATATATCCTGAGCTGCTTCTGTATGACCCTCACCTGCAATTGTATATAAAGCTTTCTTTATATTAGCCAAGTTCTCCTTATTCTTTTCAGGATCCTTGGACAAAATTTTTATAGCTCTTTCATAAACCTGTTTTGCTCTTCCTTTATCCCCCTTGAGCATCATCACATTTCCTAACGAGTATAAGGTAATTCCTGTGACCTGATTTTCTTCACCAAAGATTTGCAGACTCTTTTCCAAGGCTTTGATAAATGATTGTTCTGCATCATCATATCTTCCTCTCGACATATGGCTTTGTCCTTCATTCATTAGAGCCTTAAATATTGATGCTTCTCTTCCAATTCTCTCTTTGATATGCTCTTGTTCGTGATTTCTGGTGTTGGAAAACTTGAAGGAAATGTTTTGAGCTGGAAAGACAATAGATTTTCCCAGAAATTGTCTTACTGTAGATCCTCTAGCTCTATTAAGGCTCAGAGCACCTCGAACTAGAGATGACAAAAAATATTTTTGCATTAATTTCACCTTTTATTAAGTATATCTTAGGAACTTATCTTTTGAATAGATAAAAATGGGTATCATCCTCCTACTTGGATATTGATATTTAATATGAATTGAAGGAATGAAGCATATTAGACAGAGGAAACTAAGATGGCGGCACTCTTGCTTGATGTTACAATTAGCGGAGGTTTCCCTTAATTAACTTAACAAACATATAAATTTTAAAAATACAAACCTTCTTGGGAGCATCAATTTAAATTAGCAGAATTCCTAGCAAATGAATGAAGGAAGTGATATTGTAAAGCCTACGCCCATAGTGAGTTCCAGTAACTCCATATTAGATGATTCTTCAATAAAGAAAGTTATTGAAGATAAGCAAAGTAATTGACTCAAATGAAAAATCATGTTGTAGGAAAGCAACTAGACATGGGTCCACGCTGGGCCGAGGAAGAACTGGAAATATTTTTGAAATGTTAGACTATACAAGTTCTTTTTTAATGTTATAGACTTCCGCCAAAGCGGTTTGAAGGAACTTGAAACAATGCAAGCTAAATTGACAGAAGCAGGATATAAAAGATCTGTGAACAATTTACTTGCTGTCTACCTCAAAGTAAGACTTTAGTAATTCTCTAAATCCAAGAACAAAAACTTTCTGACATTGAATACCGCATGTACAGCCAAAGATCTTAGTGCAATCATGGCTGATCATTATGATGCTATGGAAAGCGAATTTCAAGTTGTATCAGACAAACCTCCTCTCCGCAATCTAGATATAGAAACTGAAAGTGTCGTAGAAAGAAGGAGAACCCCATCAAACTATAATTACACTAATAGAGGTTATTACACCGTAAGAATGCTAAAATGTATAATAAACTTTCAGGACAATAGCAAATTACGAATGTTCGAAGAGTCTGCAACATCAAAGCGCAAAACTTCCAAAACTAAAAAATCAACAAGCGAGGATAACTTTGACAGTTTGAATTCCTATACTTTTTTAATATGGAAGGTTTGATTATTAAGAGACATACAAGCAGTGAAGTCATAATGAGAGATAAACCCAGGAAGCCAAGAAAATCCCCTGCTATCAATGGAAAATTCCAAACTGATGTTGATTTCAAAGATCCTGATCTTTTCAAAAATATCGAGCTCGGATTTAGAACCTGCTCAGGCAAAGCCTCCAGAAAGAATAATCATTTTTCCTTGAGAAGGATAGAGGATAAGGCCTTCTCAACTCCTGTAACTGAAATTAGAGCTTATGTAATACTCTTAGTTCCTCAGATTTTTGGACTGTGAACTCTTTTACTCAACTATTGACAAACCATATTTCTCTTTCAACGAATTTCGTTATGTTTTGGGAAACATCAATGAGGGCAGGAAATTCAAAAGATCCGAGTGGAGTTTCATAAGGGCTTGCATGGGCAAGCCTAGAAGGTTTTCAAATAATTTCATTCGCAGTCAACTTGAAGAGTTAAATAACTATAGGAACATGGTCAGGAACTATCTTTACAATAAAGTAAAAAAGTAATATTAATAAGCTAAAATTCCTAGACAATGCTGCCTGAAAGCAAAATGCATCCTTTGATCATACAGAAAGTTAAAGAGCTCCAACCATTCCAAGTCAGTCAGGTCGTCCTGGGTATAATAATAATAATTTACAAAACTGATTTCTTAGCAATCAATCCTCATTGTTCACATATCCATCCTGGATCAATTTTAACCATCACAGGAAATCACATTATTGTCAAATTTTTCCCTAATGAACTTGGTGCAGTTAGAGTTCCTGATTCCAAAGTCCTAGCTATTAGCCCAGAAGAGGGCAGCCAAATTGCTGATTATTTCAATGGAAACAGATTTAGACTGACAGGAATTCCCATGAACGCATCCAATTCAGACTTTGATCTTGAAAGGAATCCCAGTCAGACAAAAATCCTCCAGGATATGGATTTCAATGCATTGTCCATGTTTATTAAAATCCTTGAAAAGTAGCAATAAAAAAATCATTAATTGATTCTCTAGGAAAACCACCTTGGTAAATGAGTTAAGAAATTTCAATGATGTTGCCGAAAGTAATCCAACAATTTTAAATGAGAAGTTCTTCCAAGAATATGGCTGGACAGTAAAAGAAAAGAAAATCGGTTTTTATTCAGTAGGGGGTGCAAATCAAGTTGCTTGATAACGCTTTAAAACATATAACTGCCAAGACTAGATTGAGAGGTTTGCACAATTATGGTAAAAGAAATTGATGGTTTCTGAAAATTGTAGACCCAGAGCAAGTCTCAGAAAATCTTGATCAGTTGATGGCAAATCCCTTGAAGAATTTGATAGAGCTTGACGAGAAAAAAGCCGAAGATATAGATCCTCAAGTTGTTAAAGAAATAAAGTCTTTACTGAATAAAAACATTGAGGTAAAGAGTTGAAGAAAAAACTATAGTTTTTAGCAAAAAATAGATGAACAAATCAAAATATTATCAGAAAAAGCGGCTTCAAATGCTCAAAATCAGGCCGTTAAGAAGGAAGAAGACCAGGGAGATACAAAGGTAGAGACTAAGGGTGAGGAAATGGACCAGGAAGATGAGGAAGAAGGTGATGTTGAAAATCAACCATCTCCTGGTCATAGTGAGAATTTGAAGGATATAATTGTGGATGATGTTGATGACAAGAAAAAGGCAGAATTGAAAAAGATGATAAATAATATTTTTGGTGTTTTATTATCTCTGAAATATAACGGGGAGCTTAACCTGACAGAGAATAAGTATTTGACAGATTTATTCAATGGAATTTATGATGAGAATCCTAATGAATTCCATGAAATTAATACAGCAATAGTTAATATTTGCAGTAAATAGGGATTGTCTGATGTATATCTATGAGCTTCTTCTTTGTAACTTGCATGTTGGGATATAGATAATTAAGCACTACGGAGTATTGAATTTTGAATCTTAAATATTTCCCTTCTCTATAGAACCACCACACGGATAGTCATAAAGTAACATAAGAAATATAAATAACAAACTTACAAAATATGAATTTCCAAAATTTAGTAAGCTTTATACAGATCACGAGGCTTCTGCAAATTTGGGATCTCAGGTTTAGTCAACGTTTTAGATATTAGATCATATTTAAACTTATGCCAGCTCTTATGTTCCTCAATTCCCTTCTCAATATCCACCTCATCATAATCCTTCACTTCAGCTAATCCATTGAGCAGAATATTCTAATGATTAATATGTTTTTTAAACACATAATACCTTAATTCTGTCAGGCAGGTAAATTAGACTCTTTTTGTCCAAGGTATACAATTCAATAACTGGGGAGTCAGCGACCTATTTTATTATAAAATTGAGTTTTTCCTATTACAATAGTCAATTTAGATTTATTGTCCTCATCTTCATAGTAGCTCTTTTCATCCTCTACATAGAGCAGAGGCTTTTTTCCAAAGAAATCTCCAGGAGCCATTTCTTTGAAAACGATCTATGATGTCAGAAAGAACCTTAATACACTTACATGTCTTCTGTACTTATTAGCGTTTGGATTTTCTGGGTCTAAGTATTTTTCATTATCGAATGTTCTAGTGGAAACGCTCTCTGGAATTGTTCTCTTTAATTCTATTTCGGCTTTCTTTCTCGCTGATTCAGCGATTTGAGCATTATCTTTCAGGGAATTGAATTCCTTAAATTGGAAGTTCCTTAGCTTCTTTCTAAATCTGTCAACTATCAAGACATCCTCCTCGATAATTTCATAGACAGCCTTTAAGGTTATTATTTTCTTCTACAATTTACTTTGCATCTGCCCTTAGCAACAATATATAACTTATCCAGAAAATCTCCAGTGTTGATGATTCTCTGGCCCATTTGGAATTGAATATTTCCAAGATTATTAGCCAAAGGAACCAAATCTTCTCTGTCTTCATCCTGAACAATTAACAAAAATACACAAGAATCTACTTTAAAGAACTTAAGCAATTGAAGAGCCTTGATCTTATCATCAATATCTCTCTGCAGAACCGATACCAAAATTTGCTTGAATTTCTCACGGTTAATAACTAAAAAGTCACAGTCTTCAGCAGTATAAATCGAGGCATATTTCCTAGGATTGTCATAAGGTAACTCATCCTCCCCCTCCTCTGTTTCAACTGTAAATTCTTGGGTTGGTTTCCTATCTCTGTCAGGAGGCTTGAAATTAAGAGCATCTCTTTTCTCTTGGTCTTCTCTTTCAAGCTCATATTTAATTTGAGCCAGGCTGTGAACAACTGGCTTTTTCAAGTCACCTTTTTTCTTCATATTCTCAACCTTTGAGACATCTCCGAACTGGTTACCATCATACAATGAAGCAACTGTAATCTCAGCTACTTGACCATCTTTGAATCCTCTCTTTATCCTCATATCAACACATCCTGCAAATATTAAATGAATTAGTACTAATCTTACCTCGAATAATGACATACATGTCATCTCCATATTCTCCATCTTTAATAATGTACTGGCCTTTGTCCACATGTTCATATCTTGCGCTTTTGTAAAAGCCCAGTCTGATGGGTTTCTCAATTTTCTCAAAGAATTTCAATCTGAGCAGGATTTCGTCAATCTTTTCCACGTTAAATGTCGAAGTATTGTTCTTTTTGAATTCTTCCTTCAAAAAGTTTAGCTCAGCTTCTGTTAAGAAAGCTGGGGACGTTTTCAAGGCCTCTTCATAGCCTTGTTTTACAGTTTGGATATACTCTTGATTTTCTCTTTCCAAGTTCTTGATTTGGCTCTCGACTTTTTCTATTTCCTGGGTCAATGCCTGCTTTTGCTGTTCATTTTTCTCAAAGAGCTTGGCTACTTTAGGCTGTTGGACAACTCCACCCCTACTTTCAATAATTTCAGCCAAGGCAAATCTCTCTGCAAAATCTCCTCCTTCTAGTTCATCTTCTTTCTTAGCATCTTCTAACATTGCATCCTGGATTGTCTTCATCTTATTTCTCATAGAAGTGACCAGCTTTTGAATTGCAACTTCAGGATCCTCTTCTACTTGTTCTTCTTGTTGTTGTTCTGTCACTTTATCTTCGCCAATTACCTCTTTGCATTCCGCCTTCTTTTCAAAATCTTCAAATGTAATAACTCTATCAATTGCTGCAATGTTCTGAATCAAACTATCCCTCTTATCCTCACTTCTTGCTGATAAAACTATTCTTGAAGAGTTTCTCTTTGACAGGGTTATTTCCCCTGATGTGGATTCTTTCTTCCTTGAGGAACTATCCTCGCGAACTGAACTCATTCTCTCCCAAATCACAGGAACACTACTATGTCGAACATCTTGCGGTTGTACACTAGAGGCAATACTACCTCTTTGATTAGATAGAGACGCTCTCTTCGAGAGATCTAATTGAGAGGCATCAACAAGCTTTCCTCCATTTATTCTGGATGAATTTGTGTAGGATATGCTCAATCTGTCGTTCCTGCTCTCGGCTAAACTGGTAGAGGGTCTAGTTCTTTGAGAAACAACAAAGGCAGAAGAATCTCTTCCTCTTAGTTTGGCCAAGCTGGTATCAGTCTGTTGATCAAATGAAGTATCAAACAGACTATTTTTAGTCTGTCTTCTAGGAGTGACATTATGGCTTACTTTTCTTGTCGGGGCGACAGTCGTTTGTGGTCTTTCTCTTATCGTTAGCTGTTGATCTAAATAGACAACATTTTTCCTAGCTGCGAGAGCTGTATTAGGTCTTAGCTTCTGAGCTCTAAAGTATTTCAATAGAGATCCTTCTTTAGGGATAGTAGAGTCCTCCATGGTAGTCTCACTTTGGTACCTCAGATTAGCCTTCATTGCCTTTGCTTTGAAGTTAAATAAGACATCGGAGTCGATAGAGCTCCTGTCAGTATCCATGAATTGAGTATTAGTTTTGTATAGTTTATCTAGGGTCTCACCCCCACCTAGATCTATAGTCTCTTTTGCGGGCTCATAACTTGATTTTTTCAAATTTGCCAACGTTTTGTTCAAGTTACTATAGAAGGTTGTTGTTGAAGAAAAATGATCAGCACCTTGCTCTTGGTCCTCCTCTTCATTTCTCGTATGGCCAGCAGTTGGCAGACTGCCTCTATGATGTCGGCTCCGGGGCTGCACACTTGATGTGGACTTTGGCCTTTCATGCGGAACCAAGGGGAATATTACATTAGCTGGCTGGAACTTCTCGTCAGCCTTTTTCTTCTCTGGGACAGAAAATATGCTCGTTCCTGGAATGTCTTTAGGAACTTCGTGGGAGCGGTCTCGGAATTTTGTAACTCTTTCTGGACTGATAACTTTCAATTTTTCCTGAGAAGTCAAACCGCGGAAAGAAGTTAACAATTTTTTATATTTTTCTTGTATATGGTTTCTTGTAATGGAATTCACTATGTTCTCGTAAGTGGTTTTGAGTTGGGTGGTTTGCGAACTTATTGTAGTATTCATATTGGAAGTTGGCATAGAGCCACTTCGAGTTGATTTTCCAGTCTTAGGCCTCATATTAGGCCCCATTATAACAATTCGTCTAGGCTGGTCAGCTGTGGCTGGTTTTATTGTCTGTATCCTATCCTGAGGAAACATTCTTACTCCTTTTTCATGATATAAATTTTATTTAACAATTACAACGAGAGTCTTGTTATAAAAACTGCCAATGAAGAATTAATGTAGAACTACGGATGGGTCCCAACAAGTATGGAAATTCTCATTCAAAGCTGAAATCTTCTTCAATTCTTCTTCCTCTAGCTCAAAATCGAAAATATCGATGTTCTCAATAATATACTTCTCTGTCACACTCTTTGGCAAAACAACAAAATTATTTTGCACAGCCCATCTCAAAGCGACCTGGGCAACACTCTTATTATACTTTTTAGCCAATTCTAGAAGGTAAGAATTCTTCATAAGCTTCTCATGCTTTCTGGCGAGGGATGAATATGCTTCAACGACAATTTTATTCTTATGGCAATAGTCAATTAGCTCATGATTGATACAGAGAGGATGTAGTTCAAATTGGTTGAGAACTGGAACTTCTCCTGAGTTTTTTATGAGATGATCCAAGTGTCTTGGCAAGAAATTGCTGACACCAATGTCCTTAACTTTTCCCTGTTCTTTTAATTTCTGTAAAGCTTTCCAAGTTTCTAATCTCTTTTCCGCAATTTTAGGGTCATCAGGCTTCATTTTGCTGACTCCAGGCCAATGGATGATAAGCAAATCTAAATATTCTGTGTCCAATCTCTTCAAAATATTTTCACCTGCTGCCAAAGCCTTTTCATATCCTTGTTCATAAGGGGAAATTTTTGAAGTGATGAAGAGGTCCTGTCTAGTGATTAACTTATCCTTGTACAATCCCTTAAGGCACCTTCCAATGCCTTCCTCGTTTTTATAAATGCTTGCAGTATCAATATGTCTATATCCGTTCACGATGGCAGTTCTCACAGCCTTATCGCATTCACTATCCGCCATTTCATAGGTACCAAGTCCTACAATTGGAATTTTGTTGCCTGTGTGAAATGTTAAGTGAGGAATGTTGAGAGTCTTGATGATATTTTCCATAAAAATCCAGACAAATTATTTTTTGCAAAATATCTTAAACTTTGAAAAACCAGGAGAATCCATGTTTTAAGAAATATGACGAGATAAATATTGGATAAAATTCACTCCTCAAAGAAACACACCTCTAGATCATAGATTCATTCTAGTTTGTAACAGAAATTAGTAAATTTGTACATAATAGTATAAGAATTCCTTAATTTCATACAATAATTAATACTTACATGCAGATCATGGCTTGACTTCAAGCTAGAACATTAGGTTTTATGAGATTCCTTAGTTGCCAATTCTATTTGATTTTGCAAAGCTTTCACCTTTTTACAAAGGATCTCAAATTCTTCCTTAATAGCCTGGTCATCAATTTTATTCTCTTTTGCTCTGATTTTCTTAGGAACCTTTCCTTTAAGTTGATCATCTATCAACGGATAAAAATAATCAAAGCATTGGAGTATCCCAAAGAATCTATCCTTCCCAAGCTTTTGCCAAAGAAATTCCAAGGTTTCGTTCCCTTTTAGTTTCTTGAATGGATTTTTAATCAAATAAGCATATCTTTTATCGCTTTTTAAAGCCTTGCAACATCGTTTTAACAAATCTGCAACTATTTCATATTTTTCTCTCGGACGTTTGTATCTTCTTTTCTCTTTAACTTGTTTTCTTATCTCAAATCCTTTTTGGTGATTTGTATTATTCTCAGAGAAATTTTGAGTTTCCTTCTCGTCCTCTAGATTAATAGGCTTTGAGGAATCTCCCTTTTTTCTATTTCTTAATCTCTTTTTTTGGAAAATTTCTTTTAGCTTTTTATTTGTCTTCTCTTCATATTCTCTAGCTTCTTCTTCCTGTATTTCCCAAATATTTTTATCTGATTCTTTGAAAACATTAGATGATGTTAAGCATGCTTTTATAATTTTAGAGGTATTTCCCTGATATTTCGAGCCATCTGATCTACAAAGGTTTGGAAGTACTTTAGAAATTTCCTGATGAAGATGTTCATAATTCATTTTCCCATTTTTACGAAGCAGTTTTATTAAATATCCAGTCAAGGTCATTTCCGATAAATTGTCTTTGTTGATTATAGGTATCTCTTCCTCTTGCAAATTTTGAGACGTTAAGGTTATTTCAGAAAAAATTGACTCTTGTTCATTTCTGTTAATATTCTTTTTTGAGTTAGTTTCCTTGCTAGAGAGTATTTCAAGAACTTCAAGTCTCTCTGAAGTATCTAATGAATCAATAAGACTTCTTTCTGATGGGACTTCCTCCAAAATAGCTGATTGTTCCACTCAAAAATCTGCTTAAATTAATTTGTGAATTTCAAAACTAGAGAGAAAGATTCTCGAAAGAGAAAAGTCAAGAATAAGGGGTTGTATTCATGTAGTTTATTAGAGATTTATAGAAATACAATATGTAAATAAGGAAAAGGAGTCAATTTGTATGTAGCTCTACTTAGGGAAAATGTGAAGCTACTTTCATGTTGAACGATCCAAGCCAGTCTGAATCTAGAACAGACTTCTGCATGGGAACTTCAGCATGTGAATTGAAACAGATCAGAGATGTGGAAACACCTAAGCTGGTTATATTATGTTCTTTTTAGAGGATATGGTTGGTCAGGGAAATAATAATCGTCATGGATCAGATGTAAATTACCCATTATTTTTGATCATCATTCGCATATCTCTTAGAAAGGAAACTTACCTCTCAGTTTTATTGGTGAGAGAACTTCAACTCAGGAGTTCCTGAGAAAAATCTTCAAAATCCTTTTTTGGATTTGTCGATAATTTTGGATAAAAAACAATTATTAATTCTCTTCAATTGAGAGGTATAAATAGTAGCAGCTCCTCATTCAAAAATACCACCATCTTCCATCAGATATAATTAAAATAAGCTTGTTAAATAGTAAGATTTTCATGTATGAACATCTTGTGTAGCTAGTACGGCTCTTAGTAGTTTACATCCAAAAATATTCCTTTATGAAGGAAGAGTAGAATCTAGCTTCTATACAAATTGCAACAGGTTATGGATATTTAAGGTGTTTATGGAAACACAAAAAAAAAAAGTATATAAAATTACTTTCTGCCTTTATGTTTACCTTGTTCTCTTAATTTTCTATCTCTTCTTTGTAATTCTTCTAATTCCAGTTTTGCTTCTTGAGCCTTGTCTTCATTCCCGGCTCTTAACTGAAGAATATCCTTACGATAGTTTGAGTCAGAGGGTAACGGATTATCAAAGTAGTGTAAATGATATGGCCAAGGATTGCCAATAGTCCAATAGGTTTGCCCACCAATATTTAGATACTCCATCCAATTTCCCTCGACTTCTTCCAGTTTAGTAATAGCATGTTCCTTTTCCTTGAATCTAATATCTATTTCACGATTTTTTATTGTTTGTGCAATAAACTTGTCTACAAATTTCTGTTTGACTTCATATATTCCTCCTTCGAAATGATCTTTAGGCGTTTTCCTCTTTTTGAAGATGGATCCGCTATCAAGATCAAATTCAATTTCAGCATAATATCGATTTTTCTCATCAAGTAAATAAAGTTTTCCAGTCAAATAGAAAGTCCTCTTTCCAAATGTTGTTCCTGACATGATACCTGCTGGATATTCCGCAATAATTTTAGTATTGAATTTGTTAAACTTTATAACTGGGTATCCCATTTTCTTACTCTTAACTGAGTTTGTTGATATATCAGCCGCAAACTCAGTTAGACCTGATATCTCATACCCTCTTCCCAGCATCTGATAGGCACACATGGGTGGATGATGAGATACTTGCTCTAAATAAATAGGACATCCATCAATTAGTCCCTGGAAGGTTTCTCCTAAGATAGGATTAAATGGTTTTTCTGGGTTAATGCCATGGTGAAGACTTGCTATGAAGAATGCAAGTGTGTATTTAAATTGATCTAGAGGAGAGTTTGCTTTAGCCCCTTTTTCTAAAAAATGAGGAGCTAAAAGAAAGTTAGATGCAGTTCTTTCAAGTAAAGATTGCTTTTCAAAAATTGTCACTGGTAGGGAAATAGTCATTACTGACCTTCCTGACAAGAGAGCAGAACCAAATTGCTTTAATAGATAACCAAGGACCTTTTTTTGTTTTTTCAACAGAGCTTCATTGACAACTTCCAAGGTTCCATCACTATGTCTTTTATAGTTGATCTTAAGCATGAGGTCTGCACCCTCCCCAGTTTTCTGGATATCTCCTAATCCTAAATTAGTTTTAGCCAAAGGTGCCCTCAAACATTTCAAGAGCATTGAGCCATCATTAACTTTCTGAATGATCTCAGGGATTGTTAATTTCAATGGTGTTTGGGAAAACCTCTTGGATACAGGGCGTTGTTCTTTGGTTTTCTGACTTTCTTGAAATGAGTTAATCATGTGCGTGATAACTTTCTCATCGCAATCGGAAGAGTTTCGTCTCGAATGAGTGATGTAAATGCTCATTTCTGGATCGTCGACATCCCCTAATTGGCGAGCGATATAAATAAATTCATTGTCGTATAGCAAACTCATTTTGTTTTTTTCTTACAGATAAATTTTTGAGTAATCTTTTGCTTAGGGTTCAATTATATTTAAATATTTTGGCTCCTAAAGGAGGGCTCTTTCGAATTTATCAATTCAATCAGTCTCGAATAGATTAGAATAAACTAACTATTAAGTCCTTCACGAAGCATAGTTATACCTGTATTCAGGAATAAGTACAATCATTCAAATGTCTTTTTCCTCAAGATATATCAACCTGCTTGGACTGTGAGGTTGAGTTCTGTCTTTCTGGGTTCTGTTTAGAAAGCTAAGTTTGCAAGGATCACCTGAAATTCAACTTTTCTTAATCGAAATTAGAAATCAGAATCAATAACTTTTATTTTAAGTTAACT
>Ga0065720_1003387_pt1 | contig 20169 bp, 16 predicted proteins | sample Thericmetagenome_FD_59107 | JGI IMG/M metagenome (GOLD analysis project Ga0065720, IMG submission 59107) | Thermophilic microbial communities from the Joint Bioenergy Institute, California, USA of rice/straw/compost enrichment - eDNA_2 v2... | ecosystem: Engineered > Solid waste > Grass >...
CGTGCCGCCGCTCATGCGGACGCTGGAGCAGCTGTGCCGGCAATATTTGCGCAAGGCGCCGCTGATCGTCGGTCCCGGGGTGAAGACCGGGCTCAACATCCGCTACGAGAATCCGCGCGAAGTCGGCGCGGACCGGATCGTCAACGCGGTCGCCGCAATCGAGAAATACGGCGCGCCGGTCATCGTCGTCGACTTCGGCACGGCGACCACCTTCGATTACATCGACGCCGGCGGCAACTATATCGGCGGCGCGATCGTGCCGGGCCTCGCGATCTCGGCCGAGGCGCTCTACCAGCGGGCGGCGAAGCTGCCGCGCATCGAGCTGGCCCGCCCGCGCAGCGTCATCGGGCGCAATTCGGTCGCATCGATGCAGGCGGGCATGGTGTTCGGCTATGCCGGCCAGGTGGACGGCATCGTCCGGCGCATCCGGGCCGAGAGCCGCACGAACGCGCGGGCGATCGCGACGGGCGGACTTGCGGAGCTCATCGCGCCCGAGACCGAGACGATCGAGATGGTCGACCCGCTGCTGACGCTGGACGGGCTCAGACTGGTCTACGAACGGAATCAGGACGACAGCGGAGGGAGAGTCGAACCATGAACGAATCACGCGGCGCGGACGAGCTGGTGCGCGGCATCGCGTGGGGCGGCGGGCTTCGCGTCTTTGCGGCGCGGACGACCGGCCTCGCGGGCGAGCTGCAGCGCCGCCACGGCACGTATCCGACGGCGACGGCGGCGCTCGGACGGGCGGCCACGGCCGGCGCGATGATGGGCGCCATGCTCAAGGGCGAGGAGAAGCTCACGGTGCAGGTGAAGGGCGACGGTCCGCTCGGCCAGATCGTCGTCGACGCGAACGCGAAGGGCGAGGTGCGCGGGTACGTCGACAACCCGCAGGTCCATCTGCCGTCGAACGCGCAGGGCAAGCTGGACGTCGCCGGCGCCGTCGGCCGCAGCGGATACATTCATATCGTGAAAGACCTCGGCCTCAAGGAGCCGTACCGCGGCAGCGTGCCGATCGTATCGGGCGAGCTGGGCGAAGATTTCACCTACTACTTCGCCTCGTCGGAGCAGACGCCGTCCGCCGTCGGACTCGGCGTGCTGGTGGACGTCGACGGCAGCGTGAAGCATGCCGGGGGGTTCATCCTCCAGATCATGCCGGGCGCGGAGGACCGGGATGTCGCCCGGCTCGGAGCAGCGCCTCAAGGAGATGCCCCATTTGACGACGCTTCTGGACCGGGGCGAGACGCCGGAGTCGATTTTGCGCTATCTGACGGATGGCGATGTGCAGGTGCTCGATCGCATGCCAATCGTGTTCCGCTGCCAATGCTCGCGCGAGCGGGTGGAGCGGACGCTCGTCAGCATGGGCGAAGCGGAGCTTCAGGCGCTGATCGAGGAAGACGGGCGGGCGGAAGTGACCTGCCATTTCTGCAATTCGGCGTACGAATTTGATCGGCCGCAGCTGGAGAGGCTGCTGGAACAGGCAAAACCCAAGCAGGATGTGTAAAATCGGAAGGCGGACCATGAGATGGGAAAGATGCAGATACTGAGGACGGTCGTCGTCCTTCAGGCGGTCTGTCTGGTCGCGCTGGCGGCGCTGGCGGTGCTGAAATGGCCGCTGGCGCGCGGCGGCGATTCGCAGGATGTCCCGGCGGGCGGCAACGGCGCCGGGGAACGGAACAGCCGGCCGGTCGCGGAGATCGGCGGCCGGACGATTGCGGCGGACGAGCTGGCGGATCAGCTCATGCGTGAGCACGGCTCGTCCGTTCTGCGCCGGATGCTGGTGCGCGAAGCGATCCGGCTGGAGGCGGAAGCGCACGGCATCTCCGTGTCGGAGCGCGAGCTGGAAGAAGAGCTGGCCGAGATGATGTCGGGCTACGGGGACGAGGAAGCGTTCTACGAGGCGATGCGCGAGCAGCTCGGGATGAGCCCGGACGAAGTCAGGGCGGATGCGGAAGAGCGGCTGCTGCTCGAGAAAATCGCGGTCCGGCCGATTCTGATCACGGACGAGGAAGTGGAGGCGTACATACGCGAGCATCCGGAATTGCTCGAGTCGAAGGTGAGGGCGACGTTCTCCTGGATCGTGACGGCGGAGCCGGACGAGGCTGAGGAGGTGCTGGATCGGCTGAAAAAGGGCGCGTCGTTCGAGGAGCAGGCCCGCGTCTATTCCATCGACGACTATACCGCGGAGTACGGCGGGTTCTACGGCACGGTGGAAGCCGGCGATCCGTTCCTCGAAGCGGAAGTCCAGGAGCTGATCGCTTCGCTGGAGCCCGGCGAGGTCGGCGGACCGGTCGAAACCGCGGACGGCTGGGCGGTCATCCGCCTCGACGACCGCGAAGTCGAGGAGCGTCCGGACGAGCGCAGGCTGCGGGAGAAGGTGCGGATGCAGCTCGGACTCGCGGCGGCGCCGTCGCTCAAGGAAGTCGAGGAAGCGCTGCTCGGCAAGTACGGCGCCAGGATTCTGGACGAGCAATTGGCGGACCGGTGAGCCGGCAAATCGGATGCATCCGCAAGAAACTGGCTATTGACAATACCAGCGAGACATTGTTAAGATGGAAGAAGCTAAAACCCACTAATTCGGTCGGAAATGAAGGAGGTTCCGCAATCATGCCAAAGATTGTGAACAGTATTACCGAACTGATCGGGGATACGCCGCTTGTGCGCTTGAACCGGCTCGTGCCGGAAGGCAGCGCTGAAATTTATGTGAAGCTGGAGTATCAAAACCCGGGCGCCAGCGTCAAGGACCGGATTGCAATCAGCATGATCGAAGAAGCGGAGAAGGAAGGCCGCATCAAGCCGGGCGACACGATCGTCGAGCCGACGAGCGGCAACACGGGCATCGGGCTGGCCATGGTCGCCGCGGCGAAGGGCTATCGCGCGGTCCTCGTCATGCCGGAGACGATGAGCATNGAGCGGCGCAANCTGCTGCGCGCCTACGGCGCCGAGCTGGTGCTGACCCCCGGTTCGGAAGGGATGAACGGCGCCGTCCGCAAGGCGGAAGAGCTCGTCGCCCAAAATCCGTCCTGGTTCATGCCGCAGCAATTCAAGAACCCGGCGAACGTCAAGATCCACCGCGAGACGACCGGCCCGGAAATCGTCGAAGCGATCAACTCGCTGGACGGCAAGCTGGACGCTTTCGTTGCCGGCGTCGGCACGGGCGGCACGATCTCGGGCGCGGGCGAAGTGCTGCGGAAGAACTTCCCGCACATCAAGATCTATGCGGTTGAGCCGGCGGCATCCCCGCTGCTCTCCGGCGGCAAGCCCGGCCCGCACAAGATCCAGGGCATCGGCGCGAACTTCGTGCCGGACATCCTGAACCGCGAAATCTACGACGGCGTCATCACGGTCGAGAACGAAGAAGCGTTCGAGACGGCTCGCCGCGCCGCGAAGGAAGAAGGCATCCTGTGCGGCATCTCGTCCGGCGCAGCCATCTTCGCCGCGCTGAAGGTGGCGAAGGAGCTCGGCGCGGGCAAGCGCGTCGTCGCGGTCGTTCCGTCGAACGGCGAACGCTACCTGTCCACGCCGCTGTTCAACTTCGAAAACTGAGATCGCGCCCCGCAGGCGCGCGCAGGCCCTCGCCCGGCATCCGGGCGGGGGCTTTCGATTTTATGCCGTTTGCGACGTACGAAACGCTGACACTGCCACAACGCAAGACAAGTGAGGAAGAACATTACAAACATGATTCAGAATGCAAAATATAGATAGTATTATTTATATTTTGCCGTGAAAGGGGAATGTCATGAGTAACGTTGCCATGGCCTTGCTTGTCGGTCAGTTGTCCGTCACGTTCACCGCTTGCGCAACCCCATGGCCAACTGCACGGACCGAGGATGGGCCGGCGATATCCGGGGAACTGACGATTGCGCTGAACACCGGCAATTACGGCGGTTCATTCGACCCCTATGCGCTGAGTGAAAGCAGGGCGCAGCATCATACGATCAAGCAACGGCTGTTGGAACTGATAAACCGGTATCCGGATCTCAAGATTATGGTTATGGACATGGTCGATGCATCCGCCTATCAGCGCTTGCTGGAAAAACCCGATGAACTGCCCGATATCATCGAGTTGTCTCCCGATCAGGTGCGGCTCGGATTTCGGGAGTATCTGGAACCGCTTGATCCATACATCGAAAACCAGATACCTTCGCGTTGGACCGGCGATTACGCAAGGCTGATTCATTCGGCGAATCGGGGCGGCGAAACCTACATATTGCCGGTTCAAGTACAGACCGCCCATGTGTTTTATAACAGGGAAATGTTTGAACGGCTCCACATCCCTCTTCCGGATGCGAACTGGAACTGGGATGTGTTCGATGATGCCGCAGCCGTGCTGCGGGCAAATGGGCGACTGACCGCAATCAATCCCGGGATCGACTTGGATCCGGCAATGGGGATCGGATGGGTATGGGATCTCCGAAAACGAATGGCCGGAAACCCGAACATGGGGGTCGTCCCTGTCCCGCGAGGCGATTACGGCGCGACGGAAGATCCTTCCTTCATCACCGGTCTCGGCATCACGGCGAGATCTTCCGAAAAAGAAGAAGCGTGGAGAGTGCTTGAATATCTCGTCGGGGAATCGGATGAAGAAGCGATCGACCTGGTTGCGCTCTTCTCGCTTTCTCTGAACGAGCCGCGCGTCTACAGGGAGCCGGATCCGGCGGATGAGAAGCTTCTGGATCATCTCGGACGGACGATCCCGCATGCCGGGCTCTGTCTATCCGCACGCAAAAGTATCGGCAAGCGGAGCGATCGAGGAAAGGGTCATTGCCGAATATGTCCGGACATTGATGGAAGGCGGGCCGCTCGAACCGGTATTGGACCTGATGGCGCAGCATCTTGAACATACGATGGGCAACGGTTGATCGGAGGCCATGGACACGAATGAAGGGCGCGGTCTGCGATGGTGGGCTGCGCTTTTGCAGGGCCGCACATCCTGCTCCCTTTGCCGGAGTGCTGCAAAAGCATTTCCCGCACCGCAAGATCTGCGCGGTTGAGCCGGCGGCGTCTCCGCGGAGTCGCCGGCCGTTCGGGACCTTCGTACAGACACCGAAGAAAAAGTACAGCGCGGCTGTACATTTTGGAGCCGGACGAGAAAAAAGGCCAGCGTGGCTCCCTTTATGACCGCGCCGATATCGTTTACATTGGTGGTGACAGAGCTTCTGCTGCAGGAGGATCCGAAGCCCGTGAGTACAATGAAGGCATGCGTCATCGAAGCACCCGGCACCGCGGCCGTCACGGAAGTGCCGATTCCCGAACCCGGTCCGGGAGAGGTGCTGGTCCGAGTCGAGCGCGCAGGCGTCTGCGGAACGGATATTCATATTTTCAAAGGCGAATACGTATCTCCGTACCCCATCATTCCCGGTCATGAATTCGCCGGCACGATCGCCGGTCTGGGCGCGGGCGTCGCCGGCCTTGCGATCGGCGACCGCGTCACCGCGGAGCCGAACATTCATTGCGGGCGCTGCACGTACTGCCTGTCTCACCGCGGCAATCATTGCGAGAACTGGCAGGCGGTCGGGGTTACCCGGAGCGGTGCCATGGCGGAATACGTCGCGGTTCCGGCCGCGAACGTGTTCCGGCTGCCGAACGGGATGAGCTTCGCCGAAGGCGCGTTCATCGAGCCGCTCGCCTGCGTGGTGCACGCGATGAACCGTCTGCGGCCGATGCCGGGCGACCGGGCGCTCCTGTTCGGAGCCGGCGCCATGGGGCAGCAGATCATCCAGGCCTTGGCGCAAAGCGGCGTGTCCGAACTTGCGGTGGTCGATGTGTCCGAGGGCAAGCTGGCGATGGCCGCGAAACTGGGCGCCACTCGAACGTTCGTGAACGGCCGGTTCGAAGAAACCGAGCTGCTTGCGGAGTTCCCGCGCGGTTACGACATTGTCGTGGACGCCACCGGCATTCCGGAAGTCGTCGAACAGGCGTTGAAGTTCCTCGGTCCTGCAGGGAAATATTTGCAGTTCGGCGTGACGGCGAAGTCGGCGACCATCCGGCTCAGCCCGTTCGATCTGTTCCAGCGGGACTGGACGCTCATCGGCTCGATGGCGACGAACGACACGTTCCATCAAGCGCTCCAGTGGGCGAAGGCGAAGCGCATCCGGCTCGAACCGATCGTCACGAGCGTCATCGGCCTGAACGATCTTCCGTCGCTGTTGGCGGACGGCGCGCGTCCCGACGACCTCAAGGTGCAAGTCCAGATCGGCTGACCGGCCGAACGCCCCAGCGGCTCCGCGCCTCCGGACGCGGATGCTGCTTTTTTGTCTATATGGACAAGAATTCCAGGTCGCTCGTTTTCAAAGGAAATTTTGCTTGCACGGAGAATATGTTTGTCGTCGGCAGTTTTCCGGGCAACCGCAAAATCCTCGCGTACAACGGGTTTGATGGAAATTCGACAAGGAATCGAGGGTGTTTGCGATGGCTGAAATCGAAAATCAGGCTCTGTTCGCCGAATTCCTCTACTCGGGCGTCGCTTCCCTGAAATCCCATCCCGATTACAAGAGAAGACGAAAGCGAAACGAGATGCAGCCTCCCAGTCTCCAGTTCTCCGAGTCGTATCTGGACAAGATCGCGGCCCAGGTCGGCATCTCGTCCAGCACGCTGAAAAGCTGGATCGGCCAGACGGGGCTCAAGTACGTACCCGGTCGGGTGGAGGACGGCAAGCTGTTCGGCGTGCTCTGGGTTGTGTTGAAACACAGCGATATGCCGATCGACTGGCTTGTCAACGTGCTCGGCGCCACCTCCATTCCGGTATTCGACAACCCCACGCCCGATTGGGTCAAAGCCTGTCTGAGAAAAGCGAAGGTGCTGCTGCCGAACGATATGTTCGGCACGCCGGATGATTCGGAGATCGATCAGGTCGTCGAGCGGCTCTTCCCGGAATCCGGGGCCGCAGTGACCTCGGCGGACGTGCCGTCGGCGCGGTTTGCGGCGGCAGGCGAGAAACGCGCGCACGTCCAGCACAATTTGCCGACGCGTTGGTCGAATCTGTTCGTCGGACGAAAGGCAACCCTCGACATCCTCAACAAGTGGCTGCATTCCGCCTCTCCGCTCTGCCTGATCACGGGATGGGCCGGCATGGGAAAAAGCACGATCGCACTGGAAGCGGCTTACGCCTGCCTCGGGGAAGCCCGCGGCGAGGCGGCGAATCTTGCGGCGCCCTGGCCGCAAATCTCGTGCGCGATCTGGATCAGCGCGGACCTGAAAGGGATGAGCTACAACTACTTCCTCGATACGATCGCCTATCAACTCGGGAAAGTAGAGCTGCTCGGACGGTCGGAGAACGACAAGCAGTTTGTCGTGCGCAACGCCCTGGCCAATTTTTCGAAGAACGGCACGATCCTGCTCGTCGTGGACAATCTTGACACTTCGGACCGGGACATTCTGTTCTTCCTGGCCAATCTGCCGCACGGTACAAAGGCGATCATGACCTCGCGCGATCACGAGCAGAGCCTGTTCCAGAATGTATCCCGCGATCTGTTCACGATTCCGGTCGGAGGCCTGGATCAGGAAGACGCGCTCTATTATCTCAGCCAGGAGATCCAGTATCGGTTGGCGATCAGCACCGAGGAGCGCAAGCGCGAAAATTTGCGGGAATTGCTTCAGTCGGACAAGGACATCCTGCTTCAGCTCGTGGATGCGACCAACGGAAATCCGAAAGCGCTGTCATTAAGTATCGCCTATATCGCGGACGACGTGATCCCCGTTCAGGCGTTCGTGCGGGAAGTGCAGACGGTGGGCTATTCGCTCACATCGCTGTTCGAATATCTGTTTGGCCACACCTGGGAGCGCTGCCACGCGAACGTGAAAAAGTTGTGGATGGCGCTCCCCATGTTTCAGACGCCGCCCGACGAGAGGAGCTGGGCGGCCGCGGCCGGTCTGAGCCGCAGGGAATTCCATCAGGCCGTCGATCAGATGCGCGCTTACTCGCTGATCTCCACCGAACGATCGGATGAGCAATTGTACTATCGGGCCCACCAGACCATGGTCTTATACGGCGAGCACAAATTGCAGGAAGACGCCGAATTTCAGGCCGAAGCGCGCGCCCGCTGGGTCGATTACTATCTGGACTTTATCGAGTCCCGACTGGGCTATCACAATCTCGGGCACATCTATTGGAAATGTCTTCCCGGGAGCGACATCACGCCGGTGAAGAAGGAATGGCCCAATTTGTACAAACTGCTGAAATGGTGCGAGGAGACGGGGAACGACCAATATTTGACCGCCTTCATGCTCAGACTGTCGCATTTTCTCAGCCGGATCAGCCTTCCGCTCCGGATCGAGTTCGGTCTGAAAGCGGCCGAGGCCGCGGGCAGACTGAATCTCAAGCTGACGGAGGCGCTGTTCCGCATCGACACGGTCGGTTGGGCCAACTATGAAATCGGCCGGATGGAAGACGGGCTGGATCAGATCGAGCAAGGATTGGCGATTGTGCAGGACGGGAATTGGGAGACGGCCCGGCCGGACGAAAGGCAGGAACGGGATGACATGCGCTCGCTCGGCATCCAGTTCAAAGCGAGGTATTATGTCGAGATCAAGCGGCTCGATGTGGCGCAATCCTTGCTCGAACAAGCGATGGCCATCCCGTCTTCGCCGGTCATCCAGCAGCGGGCCTGGCTGCTGAAGGGCAATCTGGAGATGCTGAACCAAAATTATGAACAGGCCATGATCAGCCTCGAAGAAGCCAATCGGGTCAGCCTCACGTACGGCGGAGAGAAATCGATCGAATCCTTCTATCTGCTGGGCGTCGCCTATATCCACCTCGGGCAGTACGAGAAGGCGCAGGAGGCGTTCGAATCCTTCCTGTACGACAGGTCGAAGGCCCACCAGATCGAGCTGATCTATTACGAGTACGGCATGGCGCAATTGCTCGCCGCGAAAAAACGGACCCTGGACGCCATCAACATGCTGGTCAGCGTGCTCAACCGGATCCATTCCTGGGAACCCGGCATCCGCATCTATCCGGAAGTCAAAATGTTCCACGACCGGCTTCTGGAAAATTTCCCGACCGCCTGAACCGGCCGGTTCACGGCACGATCGCTCTGGCCAGGGCCAGCCCGCCCTTGATGGCGGACATGTCGCCCAGCTTCGGCGCCACGATCCAATGATCGTCCACATCCATATATCCGTTCAACATTTGCCGGACATGACGCCTGATCCGGGGAAGCAGGTGGGTCTGCTTCAGCACACCGCCGCCGACGACCACTTTCTTGGGGGCGATCACCAGCGCGATGTTGGTGATGGCCTGTGCCAGGTAATAGGCAATGAGCTCCCATACATCATGGCCGCTGTCGAGCTGGTGGGCCTTCACGCCGTAGCGGGCTTCGATGGCGCGCCCGGAAGCCAGCCCTTCGAGGCAATCCTTGTGAAACGGACAATGACCTTCGAAGGCATCCTCCTCATGGCGGCGTACGATCATGTGCCCCATCTCCGGATGCATGAATCCGTGCAAAATTTGGCCGTTCACGATTGCGCCGGCGCCGATACCCGTGCCGACTGTCATGTACAGGCAGTTGTCAAGGCCAGCGGCAGTTCCCCACGTTGCTTCTCCCAACGCCGCGCTGTTGACATCCGTCGTCAAGGCAATGGGCATCGTCAATTGCGTCTTTAGGTAGGCGAGCACCGGAAATCCGCTCCAATGCGGCTTGGGGGTCTTCAGCATGTTGCCATACAGCGGTTTTCGCGAGTCGATCTCGATCGGCCCGAAGCTTCCGAATCCGATCGCCGCGATGTCATGCTGCTGGAAATATTGCATCACATGTCCCAGCGTCTGTTCCGGTGTCGTGGTCGGAATGGTGAGCGTATCCAGAATATGGCCGTCTGCCGTGCCGATTCCGCATACGAATTTCGTGCCGCCTCCTTCCACGCTGCCCAGTCTCATGATTTCTCTCCTCCCGTAAATCCAGAAGCGATTCCGCGACTTTGTCCGCCGGACGGGAAGGCGGCGCCACGCGATCCAAATGCGCGTCCGCCGCCGCTTCCCGCGACGTCAGATGCCGTTCGGGTAAACCATGACTTTCAATGTTTCGCTTCGCGCGGTAAGCGCCCGTTCCATCGCATCCCAGGTGTCTTCCAACGAATAGCGGTCCGTAACCATCGCGTCGACATCCGCCAGCCCGGAGGCGAGGAACCGGATGCCGTCCGGATAGGTGTTGGCGTATCGGAACACGCCGCTGACCACGATCTCGTTGTCGACGATAAACGGGATGTTCAGCGCAATGTCACCTTGCGCCGGAAGTCCGACGACCGACAGGCGTCCGCCCCGGCGCAGTGCGCCGACGGCTGCCTGCAGCGCCTTCCCGTTGCCCGCGGTTTCGAACGCGACGTCCGCTCCACGGCCTTCCGTGAGCGTGAGGATCGCGTCGACCGGGTCCTGCCGGCCGACCGGAACCGTATGGGTCGCGCCGAGCTTCCGGGCCGCCTCGAGACGGTGCGATTCCAGATCGGCGACGATAATCTCGCCCGCTCCGAACGCCCGGGCCGCGACAACCGCCAGCAGACCGACCGGCCCCATCCCGATGATGGCCACGGTCTCTCCGGGCTGGACTGCGGACCGCCGCGCAGCGTGAATGCCGACCGAGAACGGTTCGACCAGCGCTGCGGCTTCATAGCTCATGCCGTCCGGAATCGGGAACAGGAAGTCTTCCCGGTGAATGATATACTGCGCGAACGCTCCGTCCACCGGGGGGGTGGCCAAAAATCGAACGTCAGGACACAGGTTGTACCTGCCCGACTTGCAGGCCGCGCATGTCCCGCAGGTTACGCCCGGCTCGATTGCGACACGGTCGCCCGGCTTCAAGCGGGTGACGCCCTTCCCGACGGCCGCGACCACGCCGGCGCATTCGTGTCCGAGCAGGAATGGCGGTTTCACCGTGTAGCGGCCGATTCTTCCGTGCTCGTAATAATGGATGTCCGATCCGCATACGCCGACAGCCATCACCTTGACCAGCGCTTCGTTTGGTCCCGGCTCGGGGACGGGCAGCTCGACCAGCCGGATCTGTCTCAAGTCCGTCATGACGGCGGCTTTCATCGTACTTGGTATTTTTGACGCCATTCCAGCCATGCGCTCCTTCCATTCGTGGAGAGAATTCCCGTGTCCGTCACAGCCGATCCGGCAGCACGACATCCTGCCTGCGAAGCAAATCCTGCAGCTTGCGCGTATCGACCCGGCGCGGCTGGACCCCGTCCCCGCATGCCAGCGCGGCGGCGGCGCCCGCCGCCTGTCCGAGGGCGAACGCGCAGGGCATCACGCGAATGGCGCCCAGCGCTTCATGCGTGGCCGAAACACAGCGTCCTGCCACCAGGAGACCGTCGATCGATTTCGGCACGAGGATCCGGTAAGGCAACTGATAGATGTTCGCCGTATGGAACTTGCCGTCGAATTCGGTCGTCACCGTGTCCGGGCTATGGATGTCGATCGGATAGCCGTACAGGGCGATGACGTCCTCGAACGATCGTCCGCTGGACAGATCGTCCGCGGTCAGCGTGTATTCCCCGACGATGCGCCGCGTTTCGCGGACGCCGATCTGCACCGCCGTGTCGATCAGGGTCGCGTTCCGGAATCCGGGGATGTACTCGCGGAAGAAGTCCAGCAGTTCGAAGGCCTGCCTCCTGCCCTCGATTTCGGCCCGCGTCAAATCCCGGACGTTCGTGCCGTCCAGCCCCTGCACGCGGGACGTGTTGACGCGGTACACGCCCGGCTGAATCGTCCGGTAGATGCCGAGGTGGTTTTTGGGCACACGCCATTCTCCGGTTTTGCGCTTCTCCTCGATCAGGGCGTGGAACAGAAGGTGCTGCTCTTCGGGATGCTCGTCGACATAGCGCTGGATCTCCGCGTCGTCAACGCCGGCGACGCGAAAGAACATCGTCATCGGCTGGGTCAGACCGTCCTCATCCCGGCCAAATGCCATTTCGCATCCGGCCCGGTAAGCCACGTCGCCGTCGGCGCTGCAGTCCACGGTGATCGCGGCCCGTAACGCCTGCACTCCCGATTTGTTCACGAGGACGATCCCGGTCACCTTGCCGTCTTCCGCCAGCGCGTCCATGACGAACGAGTGCAGAAACATGTCGACGCCCGCTTCTTCGAGCATTTCGGCCGCGACGAGTTTCACGGCTTCCGGCTCGAACGGCGTGACATGGTCGTGCCCCTTGATGAAAAATCCCGCGTACGCGCTGCCCGCCCGGACGCGCTCGGGGTGGATGGCGCCCCCGATTTCCTCCATCCGCAGCACCATTTCGTTGAATACACCCTTGACAAGCTGGGTCTTCCCGTCGTCGCTGAAGGAGGTCATGAACGGACCGACGAGGCCGGCGGTGGCGTTCCCGCCCAAGAAACCGTAACGTTCGACGATCGCGGTTCTTGCGCCGGCCCGCGCGGAAGCGACGGCGGCTGCAATGCCGGCGGGACCGCCGCCCACGACGAGCACATCGTATTCCTGCACGTCGTCAATCGTCTTATGGTAATGGATGGACTTGCTCAAGGCTATCTCCCCTTGTGACATAAAAGGATGCTTACACCAGTGCGCCTTGTTCCGCCAACCGCTTCCGAACCAGCGTCCCGTCCAGTTCGGCGACCGATTGGCCGGACGCGGCCGCCATCGCCGCCGCGGTTCCGGCCGCCTGACCGAGCGCCATGCATTGCGCCTGGACGCGGATGCTGGCGAACGCTTCGCGCGAGGCGCTGATGCAGCGCCCGGCGACCAGAACGTTGCGCGAGCCTTGCGGAACGAGCGACCGGTAAGGAATGTTGTAGGGCTCCTTCAGCCAGATCAATTCCTGCTTGTTCGAGTCCGATGAATGGATGTCGATCGGATGGGCACCCTTGGCAACCGTGTCGGGAAAATCCTTTTTCTCGAGGACATCGTCCCTGGTCATGCGGTAAAGCCCGATGATGCGCCGCGATTCCCGGATGCCGACCTGCGTGCCGGAGACGATCAGATGCGCGTTCTGCAGTGCGGGCATATGCTTCTTCATAAACGCGATCAGATCGAACATGTTCTCGCGCGTGGTGCACTCCGCCTCGGTCAAACTTTCGGCGTCCACCGCGTTTCCGGGATAACGCGTCACATTGGCCGAGACTTCGCCGGGGTGCAGCGTGCTGCCGTGCTGGATCCACGGACCGCCGAACAGGGGGAGCTCGCCTTTCTCCCGCGCGATCTTCATCAGATCGTGCAACTGCTGAACGTGTCCGACGCCGTCCTGCGCCATGACCAGTTCTTCCATCTGATTCGTGTCGACGCCGCCCATGCGGAAATACAGCGTCATCGGCTGCACCTGGCCGGGTTCCGTATTGCTGCGTTCGAACGGCAATCCCGCGAAGGCGACGATGTCGGCGTCTCCCGTACAGTCGACGACGACTTTGGCTTCGACGGCCTGTCTTCCGGACTTGGACTCCAGAATGACATAGTTGCACTGTCCCGGTGCGCTCTCGTCCATGATGACCCCGACGGCGTACGAGTGGAGCAGGAGCCCGGCGCCGCTTTCGCGCAGCATCCGCATGGCGACGAGCTTGTAGATTTCCGTATCGAAGGGCACATGGCCGCTGTACAGATCGGTGATGGCGCCGTTCTGCTCCGCCATCCGTTCCACGAATTCCCACGGGATGCCCCGGACCGCGAACTCGCCGCGCACCTTGAACTTGGAGATCGGGCCGACGAAGCTGGCCGTGGCCATGCCGCCCAGAAATCCGTAGCGCTCCACGAGCAGCGTTCTTGCGCCGTTTCGCGCCGCCGCGATGGCGGCAATAAAGCCCGCGGGTCCTCCGCCGCACACGAGCACGTCCACCGACCGGACAACAGGAAGGCTTTTTGCGGTTTCCGTCACAAATTTCAAGATTACCCCCTCCCGACCGCGTGTCAGGCGTCCATCTGAACGCCGAGCTCGATCAACCGATTCCGTACCCGGGACGCCGGCAAATACCTCGGGGGCGTCTTCTCTTTTACCGACAGCGCAGCGGCGATTCCCGTGCCCTGGCCCATGGCCATGCAGATGCTCATCACCCGGTAGGAGGCATGTGCCCGGTGGGTTCCCGAAATGCAGCGGCCGGACAGAATCAGATTTTCGACCCCCACCGGAATGAAGCAGCGGTACGGGATATCGTAGGGCTTCGCGTGCTGGGGAACGCCTTCCGCCTGTCCGCCGCCGACCGGATTGTGAATGTCGATGATGAAGTTGGCGTTGTGGACGATCGCGTCCTCGAATTTGCGTCCGTTCGTGACATCATCGTCGGTCAGGATATATTCGCCGATGAACCGGCGCGTTTCGCGGACGCCGAGCGTATTGGCGCTCGAGATGATCCGGCAGTTCTCATAACCCGGCACGTACTTGCGCAGGAACTGCACCAATTGGTGCATCTGGTTGCGGAGTTCGACCTCGGCCTTCACGAGATCCTTGACATCCGTCGCGTTGATGCCGTTCGACTGCGTGGTGTTGACGCGGCGTTCGCCGGGCGTGACGGTGCGATGCAGCCGCACCGAGGACATGACCTCCGGCAGAATGCCTTCCCGCACGCAGCGTGCGGTGAAATCCAGGAAGCGCTCGTTCCCGAGCATTACATCGTCCACTTCGCCGATGCAGGTGATGGCCCGGCTCTCGTCGACATTGTCGATCGTGAACTCCAGGGTGACGGGCTGCATCAGGCCGTCCTGCTTGCGTCCGATCTCGTAGCCGGCGCCGGAGAAGTACGCGATGTCCCCGTCGCCCGTCGCATCGATGATGACGTTCGCCGTCAGCGCGTACATGCCCTGCTTGCCGGTGACGATCACGCCCCGCAGCGTGTTGCCGTCCATGATGACGTCGCAAACGCTCGTCTGCAGGTAGACCTCCACGTTGGCTTTGCGCACGAAGTTGATCAGCACGCGCTTCGCTTTCTCGGTGTCGTGGGCGACGCCGACCACGCCGAGGATGTCGTTGTCCGGGACGCCGAGCAGCTCGAGCAGTTCGTCCCGCATGCCGCCGGGCGCCACCTCGCCGAGAATGGGACCGACATGGCCGACAGTCAGATTGCCGCCGAGAACGCCGTACCTTTCGATCAGCGCCACGCTGACCCCTTCGCGCGCCGCCGCGACCGCGGAACAGACGCCGGCCGGGCCGCTGCCCGCCACGATGACATCGTAATGCTTCTTAACCGGAATGGACTTGCTGTATGCGATATGCGTCATTTGAGATTTCCCTTTCCCAGGTGGTTGGTTTCCAGACGGTTGGACTCGAATCCCGGTCATCCCTTGACCGCTCCGCCCGTCAACCCCTCGATGAACTGGCGCTGCGCAAGCAGATAAAGCAGGATGATCGGAACGGTCGCCAGCACGTTGCCGGCCATCAGCACGCCGTATTTCAGATCCCAAGGGTTGGCGTACAGCGTCGCCAGGCCGAGCGGCAAGGTCATCTTCACTTCGGAGCGGATCATGATGAGCGGCCAGAAATAGCTGCTCCATGAACTCATCCAGAGAAAGATGCCGAGCACCGCCAGACCGGGGCGGATCAACGGGAGCACGACCCGGAAGAAAATGCCGTACTCGCTGAGCCCGTCAATGCGCGCCGACTCCAGCAGCTCCATCGGAAACGAGGTTTCGACGAACTGCTTGACGAGGAAAATCCCGAACATGCTGACGGCAAAGGGCAGCACCAGGGATGCGTACGAATCGATCAGCCCGAGTTTCACCATGATGTTGAACACGGGGATGATCGTGACGATATCCGGGATGGCGACCGTCCCGAGCACCGTCCAGAAGATGAGCGAACGGAATTTGAAATCATAGGCGGCAAACGCGAATCCGGACGCCGCGCAGATGAACAGGCCGATCAGGACCACGAGCAGGCTGATCAGAAAGCTGTTGCCGATCCACAGTCCATAGTGCGTGTCCGTCAGCAGCTCCTTGTAATTCGCCAGCGTCGGATTCGCGGGAAACAGCGTGCTGGTCGCGCTGTAGAAATCGCCTTGAGCTTTCAGTGAATTGACGAACATCCAGTAGAAGGGAATGAGGACCAATACCGCCAGAATGGACAGAAAGACCAGCAGGGCGACTCTGATCCACCGGTCGCTCCGTTGGATTGCCAAGCTCACGAACCTCCTTCACCGACGGGATTCAACCCTGTTGCTTAGCGCGCTTCCTGCGCGGATTCTTCTCGCTGAGCTGGTTGACGTACAGGACGGAGAACACGATCATGAACAGCGTCATCATGTACGCGATCGCCGAACCTTTGCCCAGTTCGCCGTTCAGGAAGCTGGTCTGGTACAGGTAGATCTGCAGCGTGAGCGTGCTGTTGGCCGGTCCCCCCTGCGTCAGGATCCACGGTTCGTCGAAGATTTCGAAGGACAGGATGGTCGACATGATCACGACGAACAGCAGCATCGGCTTGAGCAGCGGCAAGGTGATCCGGAAGAAAGTCCGGAATCTGCCCGCTCCGTCAATCTGGCTCGATTCGTAGATCTCCTGCGGAATGCTGGCCAGCCCGGCCAGGAAATAGGCGCAGTAATAGCCCATCGCGCGCCAGACCCGCATGATGATGATGGCCCACATCGCAAGATCCGGATCGCTGAACCAGCGTGTGGAGAACTCCTTGCCGAACAGTCCGTAAACGGCGCTGATCAGCCCGATGTTGCGGGCGAAGATCATGTCGAAGGTGATGGCCACAACGGGAAGCATCATCGCCATCGGAACGAAATAGACCGACCGGAAAAAATCGCGGATCCGGACCAGGCGCGAGCTCAGGAATACGGCAACCATGAGCGCCAGGGAGATCATGATCGCGTTGTAGACCACAACGAAGTAAACCGTATTTTTGGTAGCGATCCAGAACACCCGGTCATTGAACAGTTGCACGTAGTTGTCAAACCCGATAAACTTGATGCCGCTGCCGAAGTATTCCGTGAAACTGATAAAAAAAGACCACAGGATCGGCCACAGGCGGAATACCAGGAAAAAGGCGAAGAACGGCAGGAGCAATACGTACGGAACCACTTTCTTGCTGTTCAGAAGCTGCTTCAGCGAAACATTCAACCGCGGATCACCCACCTGTGAAAAGCATTGGAGGGGCTTAAGATCAAGCTCGAGACGAAGCCCCTTCAATCTGCGGAATGATTCTGTTTACCTGCCGGTCTCCTTGGCGAGCATTTGCTCGATATTGCGCGCCGTCGTGGTTGGATCCTGCTTGCCCGCGAACATCAGGTCGACCTGTTCGCCGACGATGGCTTCCACTTTGCTGAAATCGAAGTAGTGGAAGGCCGGGAACTCGTTGATCTTGGCGAGCGGGTTCTCACCCGAGTAGAACGGGTCGCCTTGCGAGAAGAACGGATCCTGGATCGCCTCCTGGTTGCTCGGCACGGAACCCCAGGACGAATACATCGCTTTTTGCCCCTCCGTCGTCGTGGCGAGCCATTCCGCGTACTTGACGACCTTGTCCTTGACGGGCGACATTTCCGGAATCCCGATGGCGGTGCCGCCCCACAGGCCGGTGTACACCGTGTCCTTGTCGTCCCATTTCGGGAACGGCATGACGCTCCATTTGCCTGATTGCTCGGGCATGTTCGCCTTGATATTGGCGCCTTCGGCGATGTTCATCGGCCAGGCGACGATCTTGTCGGCCTTGAATTCGCCCCAGAATTCCGGCGTGAAGAAGGTGAGGCCTTGTCCGATGCCGCTGTCCAGCACGTCCTTGAAGAACTTCAGCGTATACTCCAGTTCCGCGTTGTTGTGAATGACCTTGCCGTCTTCCGTGAAGAAGTTGCCGCCGCGCGACTGCATGAACAGGGCGATGGCGTTGGCGCCCCACGAGCCCGCAGGATTGAAGACCGGCATGATGTAGTAGCCTTTTTCCTTCAGCTTTTCGCCGGCCGCGATGAACTCGCTCCACGTCTTGATTTCGCCGATGCCGTTCTCTTCGAAGATGTCCTTGCGGTACCAGAGCACGCCGGGCGAGATGTCCGGCGCGATGCCGTACTGTTTGCCGTCGTACATAAGCAGGCTGGTCATGGATTCCGGGAACTTGTCGTTGTGCGGTTTCATGATTTCCGTAAGGTCCATCAGCTTGCCCGTCTTGGAAATGTTGGAGAACGTCCGCTGCGGCTGCTGGAACAGGTCGGGCGCTCCCGATCCGGACGAGAGAGCGATCAGCAGCTTCTGCGCGATGTCCGTATGGGACATCTGCACGAGCTCGATTTCCACTTCATCCTGCATTGCGTTGAACTGGTCGACCGCGGCCTGCTGATTGGAGAGCCACGTCCAGTACGTCGCCTTGACCTTGCCCGTGCTTTCGCCGGAACCCGAAGAGCCGCCGGAGGCTTGGGACGAGCCCGAGCCAGCGTTCGAGCTTTGGCCGCCGTTTCCGGAGCCCGATGATTTGCCTGCGTCGCTTCCGCCGCCGCACGCGGCCAGAACCAATGTAAGCGCCATCACGATTGCCAATAACAAACCCGGCTTCTTTCTCATCGCTTCTCCCCCGATACATGAGATTTAACCGAGGCATCGAAAGCATATTCTGCGCGTGTCATGGTTGCGGATTCGATGCCCCGTTATGGTTACCATCATAGATCGGGCTGTCCGGACCATCCAGATCTATCGGGTTGATAAAATGTACAGCGACGCTGTACGATTCGCTTTCCGTCCGTGCCTTACGCGTTATATATTTATAAAGTAGGGATGCGGGTAGCAGCCCGCTACCTATATCGACGACACCGGACCAATGGCGCGCCTGGCGGCGCATCCGCACGAGATCGTGCCCGGGTTCGGCAAGGACGGCCGGCACACGCACCTCGGCCTCCGGCTGTCGGCTGTGCTGCGCGGCAAGGGAAATGAAGCCGTTGCTTTATTCGCCCCTTGTTTTTGAAGGAGTAATCATGAAAAAATATTGGGCGGAGTCCTTTTGATTCTGATTTTATTTATGGCTGTCAGCAGAAAGATCAGCCTGTATGCAGAAGGTATTTCATATTTAATGACCGGAATATTCATCGTTTTATTGATTGTACTGAATATGAAGTCAAGGAAAGAACGACAATGAGCGAGTTGTATTCTGCAAATGCGATTTTTTCTGATGTGCGGGTTGCGATGACAACCTGCGCTTTTTTATTGGTATTTCCAAAACAGGATTTTAATATTTAAGTCCATTGGGCTATACTAAATGAAATTGCATTTCGATCAAATGACATGAAGATCACTGATGCGTTGGCTGACGAGTACTTCATTTGGTGGAGATTCAGGCATGTATAGGGAAGCTGTGACGACACTGGACCAATGGCGCGCCTGGCGGCGCAAAGGATACAATACGCTGCCGCTGCTCCGCAGGGTGCCGCTCGGGCCGGGCGAAGACCGGCCGGCGGAATGGAGCGGCGCGTGGGCGGCGGCGCATCCGCACGCGATCGTGCTCGAGAGCGGCAAGGACGGCCGGTACACGTATCTCGGCCTTCGGCCGTCGGCCGTGCTGCGCGGCAAGGGAAATGAAGCCGAGGCGGTGGAGCCGGGCGGAATGGCGGCCGCTGACGTGACGGAGAACCGCGGCGCTGGCCGGTCGGAAGGTTCCGCGCGCAGCTACACCGGCAAGCCGCTCGACGTCGTGCGCGCCTGGATCGCGGGGCGCAAGGGGCCGCCCTTGCCGGACGGCCCGAAGTGGACCGGCGGCATCGCCGGGCTGATCAGCTACGACATCGTCCGCTCCATCGAGCGGCTGCCCGAGCTGGCCAAGGACGACCTCGGCCTGCCGGACTACCTGTTCCTGCGGCTGGACGAGCTGTGGATCATCGACCACGGGAAGCGGGAGCTGATCCTCGCCCGCCATGTGCGGGTGCCGGACGGGACGGACGACGGCGGACTGGCCGGCCTGTATGAAGAAGCGCTGCGGCATACCGCCCGGATGCGGGAAATCTGGGCCGGCATCGCGGCGGCCGCCCGCGCGCCGGAAGCGGTGCGGCGCCTTGCGGCAAGGCGCGCGGCGATGGAGGCGGATCGGCTCGAGATCGATATCGACGCGCTCGAAGGGCTGATCCGCCCGTTCAGCAAGCGGGCCTACATGGACGCGGTGGAGCGGATTCGCGATTATATTGCGCAGGGCGATGTGTTCCAGGCGAATCTGTCCCAGCGGATGAGCAAGCGCTCGTCGGCCGACCCGGACGCGCTGTACGAATGGCTGCGGCTGTTCAACCCGTCGCCGTACATGGGGTACCTGCGCTGCCCCGATTTCCGACTCGTC
>Ga0065720_1019780_pt1 | contig 20168 bp, 18 predicted proteins | sample Thericmetagenome_FD_59107 | JGI IMG/M metagenome (GOLD analysis project Ga0065720, IMG submission 59107) | Thermophilic microbial communities from the Joint Bioenergy Institute, California, USA of rice/straw/compost enrichment - eDNA_2 v2... | ecosystem: Engineered > Solid waste > Grass >...
CTAAGTTTTCTGGACATTGTCCGATTTCTGTATCGTCATAGGTAGGGTTTGTAATGGGTTTTATTGGCTGCGCCTCCTTCTTATTTAAAACCTAGCTGGCCCTGAACATTTTGGAATTAAATTATTTGAAAGTCGAATCCAAAAAGATTTACTTTCTTCATAAAGTGAAAGAGAAAATAAGTCCAAAATACCAAAAGTAGAAAGCTTTTGCTAGTTATATCATTTCAGAGTGGTTTAACTTAGTGTTCATGCAGTTAGGCACTCATACTAAAACTATTAGCTAGTTCTTACAATAAAATAAGTTGATTTATGAAAGACTATTTCATCTCAGACCAGTGGATTAAATACATTGATTTTTTTTCTTGGTTACCTTCAACCTCAATCCTATTAATTAATTAATTAATTATTGATTAATTGATTTACATATTCTTTCTTTCACCTCCTCCCATCTGTTCTAGTACGCTCTCCAGGAATTGAACACGCTTTGTTAATTTCCCAATTGTCTCTTTGGCTTCCACATATTTGAGAAATAGTGCACCATGATTGACCTCTTTTTCATTTGAAATTGAACAGTATAATTTGTCTCCGGGAAAAATAATCACCCCTCCCCACTCAACTTCATATGGCAGGTTTTTGGACCATTCAGGGAGGTTCACCCAGGCTGACAGCTTGTAAGTACATAGAATGACAGCTACTTTTTTGAATTTGAGCTACATCCGCATGTATAACCTTTCTCTTCTCATTAATTACATTGATTAATCGAGTCTTTTCCTCACCCCATCTCTCAGCAAAGCCTTTGAAAATTTCTTTGATTTCATAATCTCCAACAATTCCTAAGAATTGGTCCTGCTTCATTTCTGAGAATATATTATATTCAAAAGCTACTGACAAGAATCTCTCAAACGAGAGAGCCACATTATCCCCATCTACAATGTCGTATTGCGTTGTGAAAATTTCTTCGATCTTCTTCTCGTCATACTTTTCTGTCTCCATATACTTTAATATAGCAGAAAATTCAGAAATCGTAACTTTCTTGTCGTTATCCAGATCCGCAGCCTTGAATGCTGTCATCCAGGTTTCCTTTCCTCTATTCATCATAACCTTATACCTGATAATAATCTTTTCAAGGAATTCATCAATATCTACAATTCCTGCATTATTTCTGTGTGTAGGATCAGGCATCTTCAATTTCTCACACTCTTTTTTGAAGTCCTGTAATTCTTCCGGCCTCATTCTCTTTTCTCCGAAAACTCTTATATACTCTGCAGCTCTTACCCAGGGGACAAAGTGTCTCTTTTCATATTCATTGTTGGGATAATTTACTCCAATGTGAGTCGCAGACATGAGGAAGTCCATACCAGCTAAATATTGCTTAATTTCATCGAAAGAGTAATTTTGACCCTCATCCAAGAGCCCCATCATCCTAGCAAATTTATTCACTCTTGGAACTTGGGAATGTTTTTTAACACTCATGGCAAATTTATTGAATTTCTCAAGAGCAAATCTCTGGAAACCAAATGTATTGATAAACTGTCTATAGACAAATGTTGCCATATCTTGTTCTTTGACAATCGGATTTTCTCTGGTCATGTGGAATCTGTCCATATAGAAACTATTAATTTGTTTTAGCACAGCTTTAACCGGAACAACGCCCTTTAATTTTGCTAACTTTCTCTGGAAGTTCAGTTTAAGCTTAGCAATTATACTCATAGCTGCAAAGTTATGCTTCTCAATTGCTACCAATTTCCTGTTTACGCCTAGTTGTTGCAGGCCTCTACCTGAGTGTCGTCTTTCTCTTGGTAGAATTTCCATAGTTTGCGACTTGTCTAAAGACTTTAGAGTCACAACCTTAGCATTATCGACTTCATCGTCGTCATCAACCAGATTTTCATTGATAAGTTGTGGTCTGAGCTCGTTAAGCTTTTGAATATGCTTGGTACGATCATCGATCTTTTTGGTTATTTTTTCAAGTTTTTCATTGGTAGGGACATTGGCTTGGTTTTCCTTAAGCTCACTGATCATCTGCTGAAGTTCTGCTATCAGTCTTGCATCTCTAGCAATTCGTGTTTCAAGCTCTTTGTTGATATTACTGAGTTCTTCTTGTTTCTTCTTCTCAATCTTGTACATGCTCATAAACTTCACAATTTTCTGCTCGTTCTTGTGGAGTAGCTCTATAGCCTTCTTGTCACTTACATGCTTGGTTGACTTCTTTGACTCAGGTTGAGTTGGAGAGTGCGAGGGCTTTTTGTAAGAAATTTCTTGATCATCATGATCATGATGATGATGATCTGCAGCAGATCCTATTTCGCTATCCTTCCTAAGTAGCTTTGATTTCAATTTGGTCCAGCCACGACCATGCTTAGGCGAAACCACAGCATGATTATCAGGAGAAGGAATCAAGAATTTGTGGTTAATCCTTTGCATAGGACTAGTATCTGGAGATATTTTAGGGGTTTCCGATGAAACCTTTTTCCTTGAGAGATGAGGAGTTGTAGCAACTGATGAAGTGCGGCTTGTGGTGATCATTTCTTCATTGCTATGAGGAGATTTTTCAACACGTACTTTCAGCTTTGGTGAAGAGGTCAAAGAGGAATTGCTTTCGATGGATTTTGATCTACTAAGGCTTCCTTTAGACCTATGCTCAGTTCTATGATCAACTGAATTCTTTGAATTCTTTGTAATATTGATGATCAACTTGGTACTCTTCTTCTTCGATTCTCTCTTTGTGCGAGCAGCAGGGGGTGGTGATTGATTTTCTAATTCCTCTTGGACTTCCTGAATTGGTACTTTTGTTATCGTGGTTAGCGCTCTCATTGAAGAATCCTTTCTAAGGCTTTTTCTTTCTTTTGGACTATTTTCCAAGCTATCTGGATCCCTAGGTTGTACTGTTTGGCCTCTTGAAGATGAAACTGGAACAGTTAAAATTTCTGGTCCGGAATGCTGCTTTCTTAACTCATATGGATTTTCTTCACCTAATTAATCAAAATATGATTGTGTGTAATTACCTTCTACCGAGCTTCTCTCCTTTGGCATTGTAATAACTGAATAATTAATCTCAGGATGGTTGCGTTGAAGAGGTTGAGGATCTAGTATTAGAATCTCTTTTTGGTCTTCATCCCTTTCAGTGTGTAGAGCTTCTCTATTTCTGTCAGTAACGGATTGAGATAGGAATTCGTTACTCAGTACTTCATCCGTTTGCCCTAAGAAATTAGTTCTTTTCCTTAAAACTTACTTATTGAACTATTTTGAACCTCGTTTGAGTAAATTGAAAGCTTGGACGGCTTTATTCCTGAATTACCCTTGGCCACGGCTTCTTTCACTTTATTGAGTCCATGCAGAATCTTTTTGGGGTTCTCAGAGATTTCAGATTTGCTCTCTTCGCCCCTGGTATGTATTGATAATTGATCGTCAAAATCATTTGTCATATAAGAGGCATCAGGATCTTCAATACCTTGCTGCCTTCTTCTAATTTGATCAGCTCTCAACAACAATTGTATTCTCTTTAATTCCTGCTCTGTGAGTTCCTCATTTTGAGCCAAGTTCTCAAGGAACTCAGCTTCGTGAACAAGCCTCTCTTTTATAACTTCTTCTCTGTAAATATCGTTGATTCTCTCCATATCCTTCAGAATCTTAGTGTATCTTGCATCAACAAGTACAAGTTCAGTTTGTGTATCTTTATCCACAGGGGGAGAGGTTGGCACGTAAGTAAGATCCTCATAAAAGGTCTCTTTGTCCTCCTTCAAAACAATTTTCTGCTTAATCATGCCAAATCCTTGTCCTCTTTGATGCCCTTCATCAATCGAGGATTCTGAATCAAGATCCTGTTTTCCTTCAGCAGCAGCAATTTTTAAGTCTAAAGAATCTTCTTCTTGGAAGTCGAATTTTTGCTTTAATTTGTTGTACTTATATTCTAGATCTTTATTCTCTTGAACAACGAAAGCATAGTTTTTCTTGTATTTATTTAGCGCCTGATGCAATTTTTTATTTTCCTCTAAAGCTCTCTCTTCCTGTTTGATTGCTAACTCTGCTCTTTCACCAAGCTTCTTGTAGTAATTCTCGATCTCTTCTATTTTCTTTTTCAATTTTTCGATCTCTTCATCCTTTCTCTTAGCATTCTCAAGAAATATCTGGTGCATTCTATCGTATTCCTCATTCGCCTTTTCTTCAATTTCAAATTCCCTAAGCTTATAATCCTCAAGAATATCATTAGTAAGATCAATATAAGCCTTCCACACCTTTGCCAAGAGCTCTGCTCTTTCATGACAATCCATAGCTACTTGTCTTATTATTTCATTCAGACAAAGTTGATAAACTTCATCTGCTTTTGAAAACTTCTCTTTCTGAGAAATCTTGGGGTCTTGATTAATCGCATCTATAACTCGATACAGCCATTTGCTCATTAATATCACTTCATGACGACTGATAGGTGCTCCAGTAGAAATTGACGGGATTTCTTTTTTCAACGAAACCGCAAAATTGCTCTCAGGGATACTGAATGTAGACATGCTCTTATAAAATGACTGCATTGGACTTCGAATGGGAGATTCTGCTTCGGATAAATGATTCTTTGATCCTGGACTTTGATCCAACGAGTCTTTTGAGAAAAATCCAAGAGTGTGTGTTCTTCGGGTTCCCTTGCTTGATTTAAGGAAATTGCTGGTTGTCAAATTGTTGTTTATTAAGTTATTTGACTGCAAGTTGAGGATACACTTGACACTTTTTGGAGTGTTTAGTTCTTGATTATGTAAATCTTCAACAGTTTGTTGAAGATTCAAGTTAACCTTCTGTATTAATTCAGGCAAATTCATGGACAAGCTCCTTGAGCTTTCTAATCTCAAAGGCCTTGCTGGCTTTTTGTCAAAGATATGCGAACTGTCAGTTTTCAATCTGTTAAACTGAGTTGCAGTCTTTCTCAGTTTATCATCTGCTAACTTTTTCTTAGAATATTCTTCTTTTTCGTCTGAGACTATTTTGAGACTATCAAACTCTCTGACTGTCTCATATATCTTTTTGATCTCAGTCTTAGTATTGCTCCCTAACAGTTTTGTAATAATTTCATCGCTTTCCGAATGGGATCTTGTGTTGGGTGTCCGTAGATCTTTAATGTCCTTTATTTGAGGTAATACTGGCTCTCCTGACTCCGTTAGCTTCTCGTTATAATCATTATAAATTGTTGTTTCCCGTTCTGTTGTGAACTCACTTACCTTCCTTCCATGATCCCAATCTGGCAGTTCTTTAGTTGTTGCTTTGGAGTAGGAATAGCGATTTATGGATGCTAGAGGGAAATTGCTAAAGTTCTTGGGCGAGAACTTTTCAAAGCTCTGAAGTTTCAAAAACTTTTTGGTTTTTTGGGCCATCAAAGAACTATCATAGATCAAATCTTTATTCTTTGGGCTGTAGAAGGGAAGTGGACCAAATTCGGATTTTGCCTTCGTATGTTTACTCATCTTAGACTAGTATAGCTAAAAACTTTACTTAGTAAATAAATTTATCGTTCTAAATCTCCAAATAAAATCAGCAACAATCATAGCACATTAGGTCATAAGAGGTTCTTTATCTAACAACCAGATCATACATAGCTCGAATCTATGAGCAAAAATCCATTTACCCTACAAATGGTTCATTAATTATTAGTTCAAATGAGAACCTATTTAAGAACGAATGAGAGGGGAAAGTATCGTTCATAGTTAAGATATTCATTTTTTGACAGTTGTGCCAAGTATGACAAATTCGATAAATCATAAATATTTAAACTCCAAAATGAAACAATAAAAAATGAATAAAAGCCAAACCAGATCAAGTTCCTTATCCTTTGGAGTGCCAAACAATAAGACAAAGCACTCTCTTGCAAGCTTAATAAATTTGTCAAATATTGATCGAGTCGTTGTCGAAGAACCAGATTTCATCAAGAAAAAGCTTACTCTACAAACATTTCAGTACAATCCAGACCACATCGCCAAAAATGTGTTCTCACAGACTAGAAAGTCACAATCACTTGCAAGTAGCATGACAGATATTCCTGTTCATAAAAGTACTGCTTTTAATTCAAAAATACTCCCTTCAGCTAATGTATCAATATCTCAATCTCAAGATCTAACTCGATTAATGCCAAGAAAGAGTAAATAAGTCATAGTTGATATTAAAAGAATAGGGGCGACATCCCAAGTAGAGCTTGAGATTTACAAAACCTTGAAAAATGAGAAAAAGCTATTCTTAGAGCAAGACCCTGTAACGATAAATCAAAAGAGAATAGGCACTTCGCATGAGAGTCATGAAGCAATTAGGTTGCTATTAACAAAAGAAAATCCTACTGAAGAAAACCAACCAAGAATATTTGAACCCAGAAGAACTCGTTCTGTTGGCAAAATTCTTGCTCGAGTTCAGACTGCCAAGGGAAAGCCTGTGAACTCGAAAATAAAACAGGCTTATAAGAGACTGATATTTTCTAAAGAACATGGGAAATATGAAATCTTTCCAGAGAAGAAGCCTGATAAAAATGATAAAGCAAAAAGGCCCAAAACCCAGAGTAATTTTTTCAAGAAGAAGGAGGTTGAAGAGCCTTCTCAGGATACATTTTTGGATCAACTTCAAAAAAGAACTGCTGTTGAATTTAATGAAAGAATTGCGTTGTATAATAGGTTCTACATGGACTATCTAGCAGAACCTGAACATCATTTTCAGTCCTCTAAAGATTTGGCGTTGGATGTAAGGCCTTTGACCATAAAGTATGCTAGTCCTGAGCAGAAGGAGAAGTTTTTCAATCAGGTACCGAGAAAACTCTCACAATCAAGTCCATTGATTCAATCATTAAAAGTTCCATTCCAGAGGCCAGCAACTCATGGAGGTCCATTGAACAAAAAAGATAACAATACTCAGAATTCTACACAGAGAGAAATCAATAAAAGCATTTTGCCAAAGGAAGAATATATTCAACAAAGGATAGAAAGTATAACAGAGTTAGAACGCATGCTGTCGCCAAAAGGTTCACCCTTAGATGAGAAACAAAGGGAATTTTTGAAGGCTGTGAAAGAAGGAGATACAATCACAGTAATAAGTAAGCTGGGTGTGACTCCAAGCCTGGTTCACTTGCGAGATTATGTAAATACTTTAAAATTTTGTTTAATTCTAAGCTGAATGAAACACCTTTACATTGGGCAATAAAAAAGAGGAACGAAAAGATCATCACACTTCTCTTGGAACTCGGTGCTGATATGAACGCGAAAGATATAGTAATTGTTAAAATGCTAAATTTATCCTTTAGACTGGAAGAACTCCGATAGATCTAGCTAATAAACAAGGAGATCATAGAATTATCTCGGTAATTTGAGTATTAACTTTTTTTCATTCAATAGTTGTTACAAAGAAGAATCGAAGAACAAAAGATCTTTAGTGGAGTTTACTAACCATATTCTGTTTCAATTGATTAATTTCTCCTTCTCTACTGGTTATTTTATCTTAACGTATAGTAATCCACAGCAAAATTGTATTATCGTATTCATTTTAATCAGATAATAATGGTACAAGCTGTGAAGAGTCTTTTTTTGTATATAGAAGATAGATCTACGCTTTTGGAATAGACAACAATAATTTTTGTATTTCACGAAGCGGTTGTCTATAGAAATATCACCAAAAAAAAAAAAATAAACGGGATGTTAAGTAACATCTTATCTGATCTTAAGATGATGCAGTTCAAGGGGAAATTATGAAATTAAAATGGAGAAGAATAATAGGTCATTATGATTTTGAAGAGTCAGGAATTTCGAACCTAATTTTTTTTTTTACAGATCAATCTAAATACTTTACAGTGAAATGAGCTCAAACTCAACTTTTTATGATGAGAGCACAGTACAAAATGAAATAATTAACTTAGATATTGTACGAGCTATGAATTCAGCGTTCTTAGATTCAGACATTTTTATAACAATTCTGAAGAAATTTGTGTTCCCTCAAGCTTTTGAAGCAGAAAACCTCAACGATGGAGTAGGTTTGATCCACCGTTTAGTGCCTGACCTTCATTTTGATTATGGAATCCTACCTGTTTCATGTCCGCTGAGCTTCAAGAAGGTTCTTGCTGCTTTGGAAGGATCAGTGGCTCATTATCTCAAAAAGAATGAGACTTTAATCCATGCTTGCCACTCCGTAGAGGAATATACCAGATCCCTTATTCTCTTCGAGATTGTCACAATATTATCAGAAACCAAGGTGCAAGACGTAAAGAAGAGGATCGAAGACAAGTTAAGATCTTTAGACCGCTATGAAATGTTGACAAAAGCAATCACAGTCATAGACAATGCTATTAATACTGAAAGTGTTTATGAACAAAAGGCCTGTTTGATCAAACACAAGATAATCAATCTTGAACTTGTAAATACTAATTGAGCTTCTTATGTTAACTATAATAATACCTGTGAAGGTCCCTCTTCAACATCATGAATAGAGTTTATTCTAGACTCTTTCACCATTCTTGAGGATAAAGTTGTACATAATCCCTTCTTAACTTCCCAAGATGACATGATTACATATTTGAGGAACATCTTTGAGAGTGTGAAATCAAGCTGTGCTTTCGAAGAATTTAGGATTTTAAACGCTTCAAAACAAATAAGTGTCTCTGTGAACCTTTTAATTTGGCGTAAGGATAAAGGGAATTTAATAACCCTTAATCATATACACTACAAATTTGTAAATGTTGAATCTGCCATTAATGAAAGTCACTTGAATAGTTTAAACTGTTCCGTAATATGTAGGAATTAAGAAATGAAATTATTCCTCGGTATATCTTCATTTTTATGGCTCAACTTCAAATATCTTCTAAATGAAGACTAACTCAAAATAAACAAGGAATTTTACTTATTAGCATGCCTTTACTAAAGGGAATAACAATCCTTTCATTTTGCATTCTCATTTGTCTTTGTTAATAAGGGTTACTGAAATATTAACAAACTCTTGAAAACCAAAAGGTTATGGGCATAGAGTAAAATTGATTTCCTTTTAGATGAAAGGTATCGAATCTTTGCTCAATATATTATTTGCTCTAAACTAAAGACTGTTGTTAAGCAAAACCCTAAATTGGATGATCAGATGTTAATAGGCCAAGAATACGAACTCTACATTTTAAAAATTGTAAATTTATTTTGCGAAATCATGGAGATTGCTAAGGATCCAAAACAACAGTATTCTAACTGATGTTATTCATAACTCTCTAGCTCGGAAATAGCTAACTTGAATAAAGATTCTGTCAATAAAAAACGAACAAGGTAGGAACATTACTCACTATATTAATGTGAAGTGGTTTTGAGTTTGACTATCCCACAGAGAAGAAGACAAAAACCCTCGAAGAAAAAAAGGAGCATTATTTAGTTTTCCATCATGGTGAAGAAGACATTATTTTGGTAAAATGTCGTGAAGAGCAATCAGTTGAGTCCATGAAAACCAGCATTAGTAAAAAATATGGACTGAAAAAAGGATATTTTGATCTCACATTTAATGATATTCGACCTGAAGACCACGAAAGCTTTAATAATCTGTTAAAACATAATCCTAATGCTAGCCTGGTCATCAGATATGGAGATGATGCGATCCCTCCTGAATCAATCAGATGAGCATTAAGTATTTTGAGGAAATGAAATCATTGTGGGAGGAATCACTTGTTCCAAAGAAGAGAGTGAAGAAACTATGTACAGAGATGGAAAATCATCATATGAGATATCGAGACCTAATCGCTTGCTCTACCATTCCTCAATTACAATTTCTCATACAAATCCCCACGAAACAAAATAAGGAATACTATTTAGCTATAATTTTCCTCCTTAATATCTTAGTTCTCCAAGAAATGTTCCAGTTTTTACATGCCTTAATACCTAAGTTTCATCCTAGGTTCCCCAAACATTCTCTCCAAAAAATTGCATCTGAAGAGGAAAAGGAGATGTATATTAAATTTCAAGAAATTGAGGAGTTGTTTAATTTTCCTGTCAATCGTTATAAGACTTTATTGGCAGAACTTATCAAACTAGCTAATCACCGGGAACTGTGCTTCCTTTCATTTATTACAACTTGTTATTTGGATATGTTCTTTGCTCAGGAAACTGATAACGATACAAAGAGAGACTGCAAAATACTGATAAGATCTAATTATAACAATCTAGACCTTGCGAGTCTCATAAATGAACCCAATGGCAAGTTTGCAATAGAACACTTGAAGAATAAGGTTTTCACTCCAGAGAGATTTGCTCAGTGGGGACTATTAAATTTCTTTCAGAACCTTGCCCCTAAATTTTTCCAAAATATCCAGCAAGGTGAATATTTAAAGATACTTTGTGAACATCTCAAGACACTAATACCTGAAAAAGTCGTGATATTTAGTGATACAACTCTGGATGGATTGACTTGTATGGGAGGAGAAATCGCAATTAATGCAAATATTATACGTGGAAAGGGGGAATTATCAAAAGCAAAAATGGTAATTACATTGATGCATGAATTGATTTATGCCTTTCGTTTAAAATATGAGTAATCTAGCAACTATTTTGTTAAAACTCCGAAGAAGAGTGGAGACCTCGAGCTTGACCACGAATTTGGTGCCTTGTTCGAGATTGCACTTTTTGGAAGGGTTATCTCTACGGAATTGACAGAGTTAAATGCTTTGGAAGCCCTGAACCCAGATAATTGGGGACCTGATAAGTTTGATCAAATGTTGAAGAATACAGCTATTACCTTGAAGACAGACAATGGCTACACTAAGCCATTTCGTTGCAACAGGATGTTGGTCTTCCCCCAGATAGACGAATTGATTATGCGGCTGGGATGAATTTTACCTTAATGAATAAGCTTATTGAACTTGGAGAGGTTCCTAGAAATGAGCTGGTTAAAGTACTGAACTTTGATGCAACATCTGAGGGCAAATCTGATGAAGGACAGGAGTACAATTTATAACATACTATTTTGTATATTTTCTAGAGTCTTGGCATACATATAATTATGTTACTGTATTTCTATACTCCTACATTGATAATATTTTATCAAAAAAGGATTATGCATCATTGAGTAAAGTTTTACCGTAAGGTAAAGTACAGATAGTAGTCAAAGCTCTATCTTCAGAGAATAAAAGCTAATTTTTATACACAATTTCATCTTTTTTATTGAAATATCTTGTTAAATACATTAATCCAAGAAAATTTGACAACAATTCCCCCTTCTTGAGCCATACATGCTAGACGTTCTGGACACTTGCATTCAATGATCTTACCGCTGAGTTTTATAAAAACGGTCTTTGATCGATCATTCTAAATCGTAGTATTTTTGTGAATTTTGAGTTTGATTAAAGGCGTACTAAGAAATATACCAAAATCGAACTCATGTAATAAATACAAGCCTAATGATTGATTAAAAGGAGTAGTTAGTACAAAAAGAGAAATCTTAATTTTCAGGATATTTATCATTAGAGTTTCCTTTAATAGGTGACTCATCTAAACCAGGAACAGGCGATCTATTATCTCTGTCTGATCTCTTAGTTGCATGTGCTTTCTTCAATTTATATTCCTTTAACTTAACAAAAAATCTAAAACTTTATACCTGAACTTGCAATTCTATAACACTTTCTTGAATCTTTAGTAGATCATCTCTAGCATTTTTGTTGCGATTTGTAAGCTCATTAAGCTTCTCATATGCATCATCTAGAAGTTCAGTGGAAATAAAATTAGTATACCGATTGAAAAAGAAGTATTGAACCTTTTGCTAGGATCTAGCGAAGGTTTACAGGCTTCAAGAATGCTCATGTTGGACTTCAAATTAAGAAAAATAACAATTATTATACTGTAATATTATGCTTTTTATCATCTCCCGACTCAACTGAAAGACTCTTGTCAATTTCTGCCAAAAATGTCGTAATTCTCTTATGATATTTTTTGTTATGTGTGGGAGAAGCTGAGTTCTCTTCCATTTGGCTATTCTCTTGAATGAACCTTCTTTTAACCATGGGGCGGTCATGTGCAACGAAGCGACTAGGCTCAGATCCTTTTCTTGACATTCTAGGACTCAGACTTCCTCTTTTCTTGGAATGGGTTCTGTCTGTGTATAAAATGTTGCTCTGTTGCTTGACAGTGGGTTTATTATTGCTGGTTGCGTGAGGAATATCTAATCTGGGCACAATGTCTCTATTTTCTCTATTCTCCTTGCTTTTTTCAGAAAGAAAAGAGGAATCATGCTGTCTAGGTCCAACGCTTCTCATTCTCTTTTTCACTATGTATCCATTGTTTGCAGAGTTTTTGATGAGGTTAGACTTGTCTTTCTCTTGTGATATAGGTGTTAATACGACATTTGCTCTAGGTTTGGTAACCTGCCCTTTGAATAGCAATTTACTTTGTGGTAAGATCATGCTTATTTCTCTATCTTCAACTGCAGAATCTAGCGAAGTATCTAAAAAGGATTTCTTTGGAAATGGCTTTGTTTTTTCGATTGGTAGTGGCAGTTTAGGATTTGTTGTTATCGTATTATGCTTTGTGTTCAAGGGATTTACTCCAAGTTTTGAAGGACCCATATTATATGATACTAAAGGCTGACGATCATTTTTCTCTAGTACTCCACGGGCAGGAGGAATATGTTTATTATTGCTATAGTTCAGAGGAGCGAGCCTGACTCCTGCTGTCTTCTCCTGGGAAGGGTTCAAGTATGCCTTTGCCAGTAAGGAGAACTTAGTATGAGCTCCGGAACTCAACTGCTTGGTATGAACCTTCATTTTGCCTTTCTTCGTTTAATCGCAATGTGCAAAGTTAGAAATAATTTTTATATGTCAATAAAACTGCTAGTTGCATGAATCTACATAGAACTTTCTCTACTATCCTCCAAAAACCTAACATATAAAGTGTTGTATGTTGGATGGACTTCTCATAGTAAGAGGTAATTGAGGTCAAAACTGAGTAGTGTACGTTCCTTTCATACGTTGGATAAAATAGCCCTACGGCGTATGAAATTAATATTTTTACTATATTAAAGAGAGAGCAAATTACCCTAACGATGATCGTTCTAAACCGCTATCTTCTTGGATAATACATTCAAGGAAGCTCTTTGCATCATAATCCTTTTCTTTTCGTTTCAGAATGCTTAGATACTTAATATCACGATTCAGTAGGAAGTAAACGCACTTGAAAGTTCTGATTTCTTAATTTCACAATCTTCCCATGAATAGGGGAGTATGAGTGCCTGTGAGAAAGGAAAAAAGCATTAGTAGCACGATGAAACTTTTTAGCATAGTTGGTATTTTGAAAAGATGTATTGTATTATTCAAGAATACGAGACTCTATTGAAAAATAAATATATCAAAATGTCGATAAAGATCAACTAGCAAAAATTCAATTATGATAACAGTGATTATTCCTCGAAGAACTTAGAAAAGAATTCATCATCCTTAAAGGCAGTCTTTATTTGTTCAGCATTAATTGAGGGAATAATTTCCTCATTTAAATTCTTGTTTGGGGTCTTTTTGGGAGTCTTAGATGGAGTTGGATTTCCTTTCTTATTTGATTTTACTTTGATAATTTCATAGGACTCATAAGAAAGCAAAATCTCATCCAAGCTCATGGCGTCTATTCTTGGAAGGAAGACTGCGTCAGCAACACGATTGTAAAGGGACAAAAATTCTCCCTTGGTCAAGGAAACATTGGAGTTTTTCTTGAGATGGAGATAGACAGCAACTAAGCCAGTTTGTTGTTGTTGGGTGAGAGTTTTAATAATTTCGGATGATTTCTTTCCATAAAACTCATCAAAGACTTTGACCATATCGTCAAATTCAATCTTCTCTGATTTGGTCTCCATGGAAGATGAGTTTGCTTTTTCAACATAGGCTTTCTTCACAATATCAAGGACGCATCTGATATCACCTCCTTTGATTTGATAGATCTTCCTGGCACAGTAATTCAGGCCAAATTCGTCGAAAATTTGTCCGTGCTTTTCATATCCCTCGGTCGAATAAACTCTATCCTTCAGAATTGAAAAGATTTCATCATATGTGTATGGCTGGAACACGATATTCTTGATATCTGAACTGATTTTATATTGCTCATTGAGCTTTACAATCAAATCAATTGTATTTGAAGCACCGATCAAGATCAGTGATGAACCAGGGTATTTGGGAAGCTTGAAGAGATCCAATGCTTCAGTTGCGTTTCCTTTGGCAAACAAGTTATCGATTTCATCAATGAATATAACACTAAAGAATAAACTTTTGAGAGAAAAATTGTTACTTGATCTTTTTACTCTTGCATACTGAGGTTTTTAGTTTCTCGAAAAAGGTTGGGAAATTAGTTGCATTCACCTTCTCAGAAGTTTTAGCATCAGCAATACTAGTATAGATGTCTGCAAAGATGTCAAGAGGGTTTTTATAGCTCATTCCATTGAATGAAAACACTTGGAATTCCAAATCGGACTTCTTTATTAGTTGGGAATTTTCACTTTCAGTAAGCTTTCCTGTTAAGTAGAGGAGCCCCTCTGAGCTTAAGTGATCCAAGACATGAGAAATTGTCATAGTTTTGCCGGTTCCAGGGTTTCCTGAGATGAAGAGTGTATCGTTTTTCTTGGATGTTAAACAACTAAGAATTAGATAAAATAATTCCTATTTTACTTGAAAATGAACTTGATGATTTGTAATTCCTCCTTTTCTCTAAAGAGAATTTTGTTGGGTGTGAATTTGCAGTCCAGAATATCTTCAAATTTTCTGGAGGATTTATTTTGCTCAGATTTCTCGTCTTCCTTCTTCAACTTAGATTCCTTATTGAGTTTAGGTTCAGATTCTCTCTTCTTTGCTTTGAGTTCTTGATTTAATTCAGTAAAGGCCTTTCGAGTTGAGCTGCTGGCGAGCTTTATATGAATTAATTCATTCTCCCCAGTATTTTCTTTGTCCTTAGCGAAATCTTGATCGGCGAGAGCCTTTCCTGTTGGCTTAGCCCTCTTAAGATTGTAAAACTCAGACTCTAGTTCGTCTTGAGTAGGAGAGACCTTGGATTTGTTAGAGGTGTTCTTCATTTTGAAAATTGATTATAGATACCACCTCCTAATTTGAATTATCAATCGGATTTATTTAAATAAAAATCCGCGGAATTATTAGATTTTAGCACACTTTTTCTTCTAAATCTCACCAATAGTAATTATAAAACGGCATGTTTCACCATCTTATTAAACCTGACATCTGGTTCATTTCACATATGACCACTGGGCCCTAACCACCCAGAAAGAGAATTTTAGAGATTAATAATTTTGCCGCCTATGATCATCTCACTACAGAGAGACAGTAAAAGGAGATTTCTTTTCATTCAGGTAGTAGTGCTGCCAAGCAGTCTTTAATACAAATACAAAATTATATAGAATGAACCATATTATATAGAATATACCAAAAAGATTTAAAAAAGAAAGAGAAAGTTGATGGTAATCAAATTAATGACCTAAGAACATCTTCTAGTTGTTGAAGGCTTCTGCATACCGGTATCCTAGAACGTTAACTCATAATGAAATCTAAATTACTGTTGAGTAAAAATTCTTTCATGGCATCGATTCTGCTATTTCCTCTCTCTACATACTCTGAAGCGGCAGGGCTAACCTTGCTATAAATTTTAGACGGGACTAGCTTGTCTTTATTTTCATTAATGGATTTTTTCAGGAAAAGGAGGAAATTATCTGATGGAGTTGATTCTTCTATGGCATCTTCTTTTTCTTCTATAGCTTTTGCGTTTATTTCCTCTGTATTAGTAGTTGTCAGGGCGAATTTCTGCTCTTCATCAGCTCTGTTTTTCAAGTTCACCAATGGTGGTTGCATTTCGCTGTCTATCAAATCATCTAAAGCGTTCCTTTCGGGCTGGAATCTGATGTCAGATTGGATGAACTTGAAGTCACTTTTAGAATCAAAGTCTTCATCATGAAAATCTCTTGTTATCCATTCTTGCAGGAAATTCATTGTATCGTAATCACAAGACTGATTGGAGATATTATTTGGATGCCTATCAGGTAACACTAGAGATTCTCTTAGGTCATCTTTCTCCTCTTCTTTGTCATTTTTCTCTTCTTCTGATTCACTAGCGCTTCCACAATATATTGATTTATTCATCTTCGAACTTTTCTGAGAAGAAAGTTCCAGTAGAAGCATCTTAGTCCTATCGTTTTCAAGGTCTTTTCTATTCACTAATGTCTCCACAGGAACAATTGTTGTTGTTGTTGTGGTAGAAGATTTTGATTGTTTTGGTTTATGTTTCAATAAATCATTGATCTCAGAGCCAAATAAGTTAACCCTTTCTCTATAATTTTCTTGGAGTTTCGACATCATGCTCTCAGCTTCGTCTTCGTAGACTTCTATAACTCCCTTAATTCTAGTATAATTGGCACATTCTATCTCATATGTGCCTGCCTTGTCAAAAGTGTAAACAAAGCTTTCTCCCTTATGCAATAGTTCACTCTCAACATCGATGTCATTAATTCTAATAACAAAGCTACGAGTGGTCATTGTGTAAATTCCAGACTCGTGAGAATTTTTGTTCTCTCCGATGATCCATTTTACTGTAGTGTCGGTTTTTATGCGTAGGGTTTTAGGAGAGAACTTAAAATCAGCGAGTAGGACTTCTTTGATTATTAAGTCCTTCTCCTTGGAATTAGAGGAAGTGCTGCTTGTTTTTGATGATGATTCTGAGGAAATTGCCTGCAAAGGAGTGTTTGTATCCCTGCTCTTTGAATTTGAAAGAGCTAGATCCTTGGAGGAATTCTTTGGAACATAGGTTTTGGTTGTAATATTTTCATTAGTTGATCGCTGCTTATTCTTCCCAGACTTTTTCATGAAAAACTTCATCTCAAATTATTTAAACATAACACAAAAACAATAATTCTCTATTTTATTTCAGTCTACACTCTTATCAAACAATTCTTCTTGTTTCTGAGTACACACTAAGTTCTACTCCCTCTAAGAAAAGGTCCATCTTTCAATTTAGTTTTCAGTTTATTGGTATGGTCTGCTATAGGATATGTTCTCTAACAATTCAAAATCATTCGTTCATACATTGATTTTCTCTCAAACCCACATCTCAAGATGCAACTTAACTTCCGGTGAGGAAACATAGGCACGGATGAAATTTTTTTATTGCATCTTAACAAGGAAAAGGCCTTCATTTAGGTAATTTAGTTAGGTTAAAAATAACTGATTTTGACACTTAAATAAAAAAAAGATTTCAAGAAAATGTCGACTGGGGTAAGCACCTCTTCTCACAAAATTTTACAATGCTCTAGGATGGCAGAATAATAAGTATCGAAAACTTCGACCCGAATAATCGCAAGGAGCCCATTTTGAACAGGTAATATTTCTGAATAGAAAAAATTTAAACTACATAGTCCTCGTTCTGTCGAGGCTTGCAGACGTCAGGGCATAGATCCTTCAGAACTTATCATCCGCAACATAAATGAGATCAAAGAGATGTATAAAGACAAGAATCTGGACAAAGAGGGAATTGAGTTGATGGCCAAGCATTATGAAGAAAGAAGAAAGGATAAGGTCAGAGTCATTAAAGAGGTATTTGAGCTATAGATGATTCTAACTAGTCGTGTAGGAAAGACTTCAACTCATTGAAGACGAGAAAAAGGGTCTTATTTCTTTTACTCAGACCGGCATACTGAATAAATCATTTGGAGGAGGGTCCGTAGATGGAAGCATCTATGGTAAAACCAAAACTCACAGTGGGAGCTTTATGGCCACAGCCACTAATTCCACAATGATTGAAAGAGAGAAAAAGCAAATAGAAAAGATGAAAGCCAAACAAGTAATATTAATAATGAGATTTCTAAACAAAAAAGGAAAAAGAGATCAAGACTATGTTAGAATATGAGCATAAGATGGCTGAGATCCAAAGACAGCAGGAAGAAAAGTTAGAAAAGCAAAGACAAAGGGAAAGAGAAAGAGAAGCCGAATTGGCAAGAAAGAGAAAAGAGGTATGCTTATGAGAGAGTGAATATTGAATAAATCAGGCTGAAGAAAAGAAGAGGCAAATAGAGCTTGAAAAACAGAAAAAAGCTGAAGAGGAAGCTGAGAAAGCCAGACAATTAGCAGCTGAGGCATATAGAAGAGAGCAAGAAAGAATAGCCATGGAAAAAGAAAGAGAAAGGCAAAGACTTTTGGAAGCTAAAAGAAGAGAAGAAGAACAAAAGAGAAAGAATGAAGAATTTGCCAGACAAACTGAAGAAAAAATTCGCCAACAACAAAGACTGATAGAACAAAAGAAACAAGAAATGGAGGAAAGAGAAAGAGTCAGACTTGAAGTAACTCATCTAAGCTTTGTATAAAGCTGTTTAGTTTTTGAGAAGACAGGCTGAAATAAAAGCCAAAGAAGCTGAAGAATTAAGAAGAATTCACGAAGAGAAGCTTAGAGAGACAAGAGAGAAAAATGAGGCCATCCTTAAACAAAAGAGAGAGGTACTTCCAGTAGATTTTGTATAAAAAGCTCAGGAATATGAAAGGAGAGAGGCTGAAGCAGAAGAGAGAAGAAAGATGTTTGAATTAGAACAGGAGCAGCAAAGAGAAGCAGCCAGAAGACGTGCTGAAGAGCATCAGAAAGCTATCCAGAAAGTCATTGAGGAGAACCAAAAGCATATTGAACAAAAGAAACAGGAATATTACATGAAAAAGGCTCTTGCTGAAGAAAGAAAAAAGGAATTAGAAGCTATCCAGGAACAGGAAAGACAAAGAAGACTCCAGCAAGAAAAAGAAAAGGAAGAACAGAGAAGACAGGTATAATACGAGTTGCTTTTAAATTGACTTTTCTAGGTCAAAGAAAACATGGAGATGATGATGAAAACAAAAATAGACGGATATCTACACAAACAACAAACTACTGAAGAAAAGCTTGCTATGATTCAGAAGCAGAGAGAACAGGAACTTAGGGCTAAGCACAATATCGACGTTATTAAGAGGAATGACAGAATAGAGAATGTTAAGAGAATCCAGAAGATGCAAGAATATCAAAAGGAACAACTTCTCCAAAGAATTCAAGCTGACACCATGAAGGCTCAGCTCATAAAGTAGCTTCTAGTTACAAGGTTTAACTCGAATAGAGAAGAAAGAAATAATCTACTCGAAATGAGAAGGGAAATTCGTAGAAAGATGGAAAATGAAAAGAGAATGTTGATGACCCAGTTTGAAAAGATTAAGCAAGGAAAGTCCAGTCTTGACAATCTATCTTCTGAATTCAAGCCAGAGCCCGTTATGGGAGCTACAGAGTCAATGCCCAATAGAAATACTCAATCTCAAAAGAGCTTACCCAAGAAGGCTAAAACAGCCCAGCCAAACAATAGATCTCAGAAGATAGAGAAAAGTATTTCTAATACAATTAGACCTAATACCTTAGAAGCCTCACAACAATCTATCGAGTTGTCAAATGCTAATGTTAGCAGTGCAAACGAAAAAGAAGGCAGAAAAGCTATTGAAAATTTGAAACTCAAACAAAACCATGAGATGCTCTTGGTCTTGGAGGAGGAGCAAGCTAAAGAAAATCAAAGAGAAGCCAAGCTGAATTCCATTACTGATCCTCAAGAGAAGAAGAGATTAGAGAAAATCTATGCCATGGAAAGAGCTAAGGCTCACGCTAGAATCCAACAACTTACCGAGTAATTCTTATGATATTTATATTTATCTACTAGTGCACATGAAGAAGCCGTGAAGCAGTTAATGGCCAAATACAATCTAAAATCAATATACTAGACCTAATGAATTTCCGTTGATTTGTACTTTCTAATATCTTATTATCAATGTTATATGCTTAATCTTAACGTCCTCCTTATAGTTTTCCGTAATTCAATGGGGTAATGTCCTCAATCTTAGAAGTCGGCAGTTTCGCAAGTAAGAAAAATTAGATGTTAAACCTTTTCAAACAAACAAGTATCAAACTTAAATAATTTAAGTACCTGTTAAAAATACAAACTCTAAATAATTACCTTATATGAGTCTGATAGAGGACAGTAGCTCTATAGACAACAGGTCTAATGATGCTCTCTTGGAAAAAAGAAAAATAAGTGCTGAATACAATACCCCTAAAATCGCTAATTCCGTTTCATTTAATAATTTGAATCACAAACAAGCTCCAAGAAGCTCTAAAAGCCCTTTTAGCCAAAACTTACCAGAAAGTGGGGGCAACTCAGTGACCCCCCATCCACAG
>Ga0065720_1003297_pt1 | contig 20161 bp, 13 predicted proteins | sample Thericmetagenome_FD_59107 | JGI IMG/M metagenome (GOLD analysis project Ga0065720, IMG submission 59107) | Thermophilic microbial communities from the Joint Bioenergy Institute, California, USA of rice/straw/compost enrichment - eDNA_2 v2... | ecosystem: Engineered > Solid waste > Grass >...
GGCGACGGTGAGCGCCGCGCCGATGCCGTCCTTGTCGCGCACCGGCAGGCCCGCGTCGGTGCCGATCGTGTAGCCGAGCGCCTCCTCGTAGCCGAACACCAGGCGCTCGCCCGGGCCCGCCGCCCGCGCGATCCACTTGAAGCCGGTGAGCGTGGTCGCGTGCCGTACCCCGTGCGCGGCGGCGACGCGGCCGAGCAGCGAGGAGGAGACGATCGTCGTGGCGACGAGCCGGTCGTCCCCGGCGGTGTGGCTCAGCACGTGCTCGGCGAGCAGGCCGCCCACCTCGTCGCCGGTGAGCGTGCGCCACGACCCGTCCGGGGTCGGCACGGCCACCGCGCACCGGTCGGCGTCCGGGTCGTTCGCGATGACGAGGTCGGCGCCGGTCTCCGCGGCGAGCGCGAGCACCTGGTCCATCGCGCCCGGCTCCTCCGGGTTCGGGAACGGCACCGTCGGGAAGTCCGGGTCGGGGGCGAACTGCGTCGCGACCGCCGCCGGGGCGGGGAAGCCCGCCCGCCGGAACGCCTCGGTGAGCAGCGCGCCGCCCACGCCGTGCAGCGGGGTGTAGGCGACGCGCAGGTCCCGGGCGTCGCCGAGCGGCAGCGCGGTCACCGCCGCCAGGTACGGCTCGACGATCTCCTCGTACGACAGGGTCGCCCAGTCCGAGCCGAGCGGCAGCTCGTCGACCCGGCCCACGGTCTCGATCGCCTCGGCGATGCGCTTGTCCACCGGCGGCACGATCTGGATGCCGTCCCCCCAGTAGACCTTGTAGCCGTTGTCCCGCGGCGGGTTGTGCGACGCGGTCACCATGACGCCCGCGTCGCAGCCGAGATGCCGCACCGCGAACGCGAGCACGGGNGTCGGCCAGTGCTCGGCCATNAGCGACACGCGCAGGCCCGCGCCGGTGAGGACCGCGGCCGAGTCNCGCGCGAACACGNCCGACTTGTGCCGGGCGTCGTAGCCGANCACGACGTGCGCGCCCGGGCCGAGCACCTTCGCCAGCGCGGCGGCGGTGCGCATCACCGTCACCCGGTTCATGCGGTTCGGCCCGGCGCCGAGCTCGCCGCGCAGGCCCGCCGTACCGAACTGCAGCGCGGCGCCGAACCGGTCCGCGAGCGAGGCCCCGGCGTCGAGCAGGCCCTGCAGCTCGGCCCGGGTCTCCGGATCCGGGTCCTGGGCGAGCCACTCCCGCGCCCGCTCCACCAGCACGTCATCGGATGCCATCAGCCGCCCGTCCTTGTCTGGTCTCGCCTTGCGGGCCGGACCCGCCCCGGCGGCCGCACACCTCGCCGCCGGGTATGTCCGGTCCCGTGCCGAAATGAGATTCTCGTACGTTCCCGTGCCGGGCCGTTCCGGGGGCGACGGCCCGGTGGGGGAGCCGCGGCGTCACCGCACGCCGGGCCGGAACGTTCCCGGCCCGGTCACGGGACCTGCGGAGCCGGCCGGGCTAGACCTTGTCCACCAGCCGGGCGAGCAGGCCGCCCATGCGGGTGGCGGTGGCGCGGCCCACGGCGAGCACGTCCTCGTGGTTGAGCGGCTCGCCGACGAGCCCGGCGCCCGGGTTGGTGACGAGGGAGATGCCGAGCACCTCGGCGCCGCCCTCGCGGGCCGCGATCGCCTCCAGGACGGTGGACATGCCCACCATGTCGCCGCCGAGCGTGCGCAGCATGCGGATCTCGGCGGGGGTCTCGTACGTGGGGCCGCGCAGCGCGACGTAGACGCCCTCGGCGAGCGACGGGTCGGCCTCGCGGGCGAGCTCGCGCAGCCGGCGCGAGTAGACCTCGGTGAGGTCGATGAACTTCGCGCCGGTGACCGGGTTCGCGCCGGTGAGGTTGATGTGGTCGCTGATCAGGACCGGCTCGCCGACCCGCTGGGTCTCCGGGCGCAGGCCGCCGGCGGCGTTGGTGAGCACGACCACCCGCACGCCCGCGGCGATCGCGGTGCGCACGCCGTGCACCACGGGCTCGACGCCGCGCCCCTCGTACAGGTGGGTGCGGCCGAGGAAGACGAGCACGTGCCGCCCGGCGGCGGTGCGCACCGCGCGCACCCGGCCGGCGTGCCCGGCCACGGCGGGCGGGGCGAAGCCGGGCAGCTCGGTCACCGGGATGTCGGCGACGGTCTCACCGAGCGCGTCGGCGGCCGGGCTCCAGCCGGAGCCGAGCACCATCGCGACCTCGAATCCGGTGACGCCCGCGCGGGACCGCAGCGCGGACGCGGCCTCGGCCGCCCGGTCGAACGGGGAGCCGGGCTCGTGAGAGGAGGACATGAGTATCAGTCTCCGAGCGATTTGCAGGGGCGGCCGCGCAGGTCGCGCACGTAGTCGTCGGGTGCCCCGGCCTTCTCCGCGGCGTCGGCGAGGATGCCGAGGTAGCGCGCGGAGGGGAGACCGCCCTCGTAGTCGTCGAGCACGTAGAACCAGGCGACCACGTCGCCGTCGAGCGTGTGGACGCGCAGCCGTATCTTGCGGTAGAGCCCGAGCGCGGCGCCCTCCCACTGGTCGAGGGACGGCTCGTCCCACTCGGGCACGTCGTAGAGCACGACGAAGACCTGGCTGTCCGGATCCTCGACGATGGTCGCGAGCGCGCCCTCCCAGCCGACGTCCGCACCGCCGAATGTCAGCCGCCAGCCCTGCAGCCAGCCGGTGCCGCGCATCGGCGAGTGCGGGGCGCGCTGGGCCATCTGCTTGGGATCCATGTTGCTGCCGTAGGCGGCGTAAACGGGCACGGCATCCAAGCCTAATCCAAGATCGCTTTCCGCTCAGGCCGTGCGCGGCAGGACGCGCGGGGGCCCGGTCCGGCCCGCTCCCGGACATACGGGAGAATGGGACATGTGACGAGGATCGTAATCATAGGCGGCGGACCCGGAGGGTATGAGGCGGCGCTGGTGGCCGCGCAACTCGGCGCGGAGGTCACCGTGGTCGAGCGCGACGGGCCGGGCGGCTCGTGCGTGCTCACCGACTGCGTCCCGTCCAAGACGTTGATCGCGACATCGGTGCGCAAGCAGGCGCTGCTCGACGCCGAGTCGCTGGGAGTGCGCTTCGAGGGCGGCTTCTCCGGCGACATGAGCGGCGTGCAGGTGGACTTCCCGCTCGTGAACAAGCGGGTGAAGGAGCTGGCCCGGGCGCAGTCGAACGACATCGCGGCCCGCCTCGCCGCCGAGGGCGTCGAGGTGATCCAGGCCGAGGGGCGGCTCCTCGACCCGCGCCGGGTGCGCGCCGGCGACCGGGTCATCCAGGCCGACGTGGTGATCATCGCGACCGGGGCGACCCCGCGCGTGCTGCCCGGCTCCGAGCCCGACGGCGAGCGCATCCTCGACTGGCGGCAGCTCTACGACCTCGACACCCTGCCCGAGCACCTGATCGTGGTCGGCTCCGGCGTGACCGGCGCCGAGTTCGCCGGCGCCTTCCGCTCGCTCGGCTCCCAGGTCACCCTCGTCTCCTCGCGCGACCGCATGATGCCGAACGAGGACCCCGACGGCGCCGAGGTGCTGGAGGAGGTCTACCGGCGCCGCGGCATGAACGTGATGGCGCGCTCCCGCGCCGCCTCGGTGAAGCGCACCGCCGACGGCGTCGTCGTCACCCTGGAGGACGGCCGCACCTGCGAGGGCACGCACTGCCTCATGACCGTCGGCATGGTGCCCAACACCTCCGGCATCGGCCTGGAGGAGGCCGGGGTACGGCTCGGCCGCGGCGGCTTCGTCGAGGTCGACAAGGTCTCGCGCACCTCCGCCCCCGGCGTCTACGCGGCCGGCGACTGCACCGGGGTGCTCATGCTCGCCTCGGTCGCCGCGATGCAGGGCCGCATCGCGGTGTGGCACGCCCTCGGCGAGGCCGTACAGCCGCTGCGGCTCGCCACCGTCGCCTCGAACATCTTCACCGACCCCGAGATCGCGGCCGTCGGCGTGACCCAGGCCCAGATCGAGCGCGGCGAGATCGAGGCGAACACCGTGAAGCTTCCCCTCGACACCAACGCCCGCGCCAAGATGCAGGGCTTCCACGACGGCTTCGTCAAGCTGTTCTGCCGTCCGAACACCGGCATCGTGCTCGGCGGCGTGATCGTCGCCCCGCGCGCCTCGGAGCTGATCCTCGCCATCTCCCTCGCCGTGCAGCAGCGGCTCACCGTCGACCAGGTCGCGCACACCTTCGCCGTCTACCCGTCGCTGTCCGGCTCGATCACCGAGGCCGCCCGCCGCCTCATGCAGCCGGTCACCTCCGCCGGCATCTGACGCCCGCCCCCCGCGGCGGGTGCCGAGCCGTCCGCCGCGGCACCGTCGCCACCTCGCCACCTGCCCGGCCGGGCCCGCGTTCCGCGGCGCACGTTCCGCGGCGAGAGATCCGGACACGCGAGAGCCCCTGGCGGTGCTCCCGCCAGGGGCTCCCGGGAATCCGTCCCCGAACTCCGGGCCTGTGACCACTCAGGCGCCGGACGTCGCGTGGACCGGGGCCGACGGCACTCGGGTCAGCGGATCACCAGTCGCCGCCGAAGTCGCCGCCACCGAAGTCGCCACCGCCACCCCAGTCGCCGCCGCCGCTCCAGTCGGCGCCGCCGCCGAAGTCGCCGCCGCCGAAGCCACCGGCGTCCTGCACGCCCTCGGCGTACCCGGCGCCGTAGCCCGCGCCGAAGCCGCCGAAGCCGAAGCCGCCGCCGATCATGCTGCCGAGCATGGTACCGACGAGCATGCCGGTCATCACGTCGCCGAAGCCGCCGTAGTAGCCGTAGGCGTAGGGGGCGTAGGCCGGGCCCGCGTCGTAGTACGGCCTGCGGTGGCCGTCGANCNNGACCTCACGGGTCTCCGGGTCGAAGCCCTGCTCGACGCGCTGCGCGTCGGCGGCGCAGGCCGGCACGTCGCGCGGCGCGCCGCCGGGCGGGGCCCAGCGCACGTCACGCACGGACGGCCCGTGCTGCGGGTTGAAGAAGCAGGGGGCGCGCCGCTCGGGCACCGGCTCGTTGTTCACCCGGGCCCGCACGCAGGCGAGCGCGTAGCGGCCCTCCTCCAGCGCGTTCGTCACGTTGCGCAGCTCGTCGACGTGCTTGACCGCGGCGAGCTCCAGCTTCGCCCGCTCGTAGGCGTCGAGGGCGCGCTTCCAGTCCTCCTGGGTGCCCTCCTGGGCCTGCGCCAGCTTCACGTCGGCGTCCAGCTCGGTGATCTCCTCGCCGAGCTTGGTGATGTCCTCCTCGACCGTCTGCTTGACGGCGGCGAGCTCGGCGGCGGCGCGCTCCTCGCGCTCGCGCTGCTTCTTGCGCGAGTAGAAGAAGAGGCCGACGCCGCCCACGAGGAACAGCACGAGGAGACCGATGAGCACGCCGAAGCCGCCGCCGCCACCGCCGCTGCTCGCCGTGCTGTCGGTATCGAGCGCGGCGCGCCGGTCGCCTTGGGCGGCGAGGTTCACGCGGTTGACGAAGTCCTTCATGCCCGCGGCGATGTCGCCGGAGTTGGCGCTCGCCGCCCGGTTGGCGAGCTGCGCCGCGCCCCTGCCGACGCCCGGGACGCTGGAGCGCGCGTACAGCCGGGTGCCGTCGAGCACGGCGACGGTCGCCTCGGGCCGGCCGGCCTGCTCAAGGGCCCGGCCCAGGTTGTTGATCAGATTGCCCGCGGCGGCCTCGTCGGCGATGGACGCGTCGGCGAGGGCGGCCACGTAGATCTTGGTCTTCGAGTCCTCCAGGGCCTCACGGATCTCGGCCTGCTGCTCCGAGGTGAGCGGGGAGCCCGACTCGACGTACAGCGGGTCGCTGTTGTCCCGCCAATGGGACAGGATCGTGTTCGGATCCGGCGCCGCCGCCGTCGCGCTCGCCGCGGGTGCGGACGCGAACAGCACCAGGACACCGGCGAGCATCGCGAGGAGTGCGGACCCCGCGCGGCGTAGCGAATGGTCAGTGGTCACGGCTCGATGCCTCCTTCGCCCTTGAGGACGAATGGGGGGTCGTCAGGGTTCCCGGCAAGGGAGTCCCTTCAACCGTAGCCGGTTTCGAGCCGCCGGGCCGTCAGCCGTCCTTGATCTCGCAGATCGTCGCTCCGGCGGAGACCGTCTGGCCCACCGCCGCGGTGAGGCCGGTGACGGTGCCCGCCTTGTGCGCGGTGATCGGCTGCTCCATCTTCATCGCCTCGAGGACCACGATCGTGTCGCCCTCGGCGACGGTGTCGCCGTCGGACACGACCACCTTGACGATCGTGCCCTGCATCGGCGTGACGAGGGCGTCGCCCCCGCCCGCGGACGTGGTCCCGCCGCGCCGCGCGGAGCGTTTCCGCGTATTGCGCGCGGCCGCGCCGCCGGTCCGCGCGCCGCCGCCCCCGGCGAGCCCGCCGAGCCCGGCGGGCAGCACGACCTCCAGCCGCTTGCCGCCCACCTCGACCGTGATGCGCTCCCGCGCGGCGGGCTCCGCGGCGGCGGTCTCGCCGTGGTACGGCGGGATGTCGGCGGCGAACTCGGTCTCGATCCACCGGGTGTGCACGCCGAGCGGCTCGCCGGTGAACGCCGGGTCGGTCACCACCGCGCGGTGGAACGGCAGCACGGTCGGCATGCCCTCGATCTCGAACTCGGCGAGCGCCCGCCGCGCCCGGGCGAGCGCCTCGGCCCGGTCCCGGCCGGTGACGATCAGCTTGGCGACGAGCGAGTCGAACTCCTGCGGCACGGTCATGCCCGCCTCGTAGCCCGCGTCCACCCGCACGCCCGGGCCGGACGGCACGCGCATCACGGCGAGCGTGCCGGGGGCGGGCAGGAAGCCGCGGCCGGGGTCCTCGGCGTTGATCCGGAACTCGATCGCGTGGCCGCGCGGCTCGGGGTCGTCGTAGCCGATCGCCTCCCCGGTGGCGAGCCGGAACTGCTCGCGTACCAGGTCGATGCCGGTGACCTGCTCGGTGACCGGGTGCTCGACCTGGAGCCGGGTGTTCACCTCGAGGAACGAGATCGTGCCGTCCTGCCCGACGAGGAACTCGCAGGTGCCCGCCCCGACGTACCCGGCCTCCCGCAGGATCGCCTTCGAGCTGGAGCGCAGCAGCTCGATCTGCTCGGCGGAGAGGAACGGCGCGGGCGCCTCCTCCACCAGCTTCTGGTGGCGGCGCTGCAGCGAGCAGTCGCGGGTGCCGACCACGACGACGTCGCCGTGCCGGTCGGCGAGGCACTGGGTCTCCACGTGCCGGGGCCGGTCGAGGTAGCGCTCGACGAAGCACTCGCCGCGGCCGAACGCGGCCACCGCCTCGCGCACCGCGCTGTCGTACAGCTCGGGGATCTCGTCGAGGGTCCGCGCCACCTTGAGGCCGCGCCCGCCGCCGCCGTACGCGGCCTTGATCGCGATCGGCAGGCCGTGCTCCCGCGCGAACGCGACGACCTCGTCGACCCCGGAGACCGGGTCGGGGGTGCCGGCGACGAGGGGCGCGCCCACCCGCTGGGCGATGTGCCGGGCGGCGACCTTGTCGCCGAGGGCCCTGATCGCGGCGGGCGGCGGGCCGATCCAGATGAGCCCGGCGTCGATCACCGCCTGGGCGAACTCGGCGTTCTCGGCGAGGAAGCCGTAGCCCGGGTGCACCGCGTCGGCGCCGGCGGTGCGCGCGATCTCCAGCAGCCTGCCGATGTCGAGGTACGTCTCGGCGGGGGAGCGCCCGCCCAGCGCGTACGCCTCGTCGGCGATGCGGACGTGCAAGGCGTCGAGATCCTGCTCGGCGTAGACGGCCACGCCGGCGAGCCCCGCGTCCCGGCACGCGCGGGCGATCCGGACGGCGATCTCCCCCCGGTTGGCGATCAGGACCTTCTGCACCTACGTCCGCCTTTCTCGGTACGGCGCACCGGTGAACCTGCATGGAGTGTAGGCGGCCGGTCGACCTGGCTCGCAGTTGCCCCACCGCGATGTTGTAAACCGCAACAACTTGTGACGTCTTGTGGCCTATTGTGTAAGCCGTCCATCCCTGTGACTGGTGGGACAGAAAGGGAAACTTATGGCAGACAAGGTCGGCGGCATTCTGCCGGACATGGACAAGATGGCGCAGACGTTCAAGACCCAGGCCGAGGCGGTCATGCAGGTGCAGAAGGCACTTGACGCCGAGGCCCGCAAGATCCCTGCGTCCTGGTCCGGCCCCAACGCCCAGAAGTTCCTGGACGCGTGGGAGGGCTACAAGAAGACCTTCGACAACGTCCGGCAGACGCTGGAGGAGGCCCAGGAGGGCATCCGGAAGAACCGCGAGGCCATCGCCGCCGCGACCGGCGCCGCCTGACGGCTTGATATACGCCCCTGACCGCGCACCGGTGTCCGCAGTCGTCGCCGGCCGCGGGTCAGGAAACACGAAGAGCCGGGGGTCGCCCCCGGCTCTTCGTTTTGCCACCGATTGTCACCGATTGTCACCGTTTGCCGCCGTCTTCGCAGCGCCCTCCCCGGCGCCGGCCGCGTGCGGTGCCGGGGAGGGGGCCGCCCGGGGCCCGCCCAGGAGTCCGCTCAGGGGTGCGCCACCTGGATCTGCTCCCACTGGCCGCCGATCACGAGCAGCCCGCGGCCCACCGGCCCGGCGCCGCTCGCCACGCTGCGCGGCAGCCGTACCCCGAGCAGGTCGCCCTGGCCGGTCGAGGTGGGGCGCAGCAGCAGGCCGTTGCGGGACTTCTTCATCGCCACGACCGGGCCGCGGTACATGCTGTCCAGGTCCTCGACGCTCCCCGCGCCGATCACCAGGTTGCCGGTGTCGCGCAGCTCGCCGACGTAGTCGGTGACCCACTCGGCGAGCTCGCTGTCGTTGCCGAGCAGCTCCAGGTCGTCGATGAGCAGGGCGTGCCGGCCCGCGCCCGCCACCGCCTTCTTGACCTCCTCGACGTCGTCGTCGGCGGTGAACGAGCCGAGCACCCCCGGCCGCCCGGCGAGGTCGCGCAGCGGGCTGCGCCGCGGGGTGATCAGCACGACCTGGAAGCCGCGGCCGAGCAGCCAGCTCGCGATCGTGCACAGCGCCGTGCTGCGCCCGGTCTTCGGCGGCCCGGCGATGACGAGCCCCGGGCCGTGCTCCTCGGCGCGGAAGTAGCGCAGGCCGAGCGAGTCGCCGCCGACGCCGAACACCACCGCGTCGGCCGGCACCGGCTCGTCGTCGAGCTTGAGCGCCTCCTGCAGGCTGATCACCGGCGGCAGCGCGTCCACCCGGAACGGCCGCAGCGGCCGCGGCACCTCGCCCACCCGCTCCTTCGCCATGCGGGCGATCTCGTGCAGCGCGGCGACCTGCGCGGTACCCGCCGGGTCCTCGGCGAGCAGGGCGACCTGCACCTCGCGCAGCCCGACCCCGGCGCGGAAGGCGCGGCCGGGCGGGAAGTGCTCGGGCACGTCGTTCGCCTTCATGCCGACGTAGGTGTAGTCCATCACGTCGGTGAGCTTCAGCACGAGCCGGTCGTCGAACTGGGTGGAGATCCGCCCGACGAGCGTGGACCGGTCGCCGGACATCACCACCTTCACCCCGGCGCCGGAGCCCTCCTGCAGGATCTGCAGCCACTGGTCGACGAGGCGGCCGTTGTCGTACGACTCGAACGCCGCCATGAAGCCCTCCCACCGATCGAACAGCACCAGCAGGTACGGCATGCGCTGGTCGGGCGTCACCACGGCGCGCTGCTCGGTGACGTCGGCGAAGCCCTGCGCGGCGAGCATCTGCTGGCGGCGCGCGATCTCGTCGAGCAGCCGGTCGGTGAGGCGGCTGAGCCGGTCGGGGGAGTCACGGCCGACCACCGCGCCGGTGTGCGGCAGGCGCACCAGCGGCAGCAGCGCGTTGTTGCCGCAGTCCACCGCGTACAGGTGCACGTCGCGCGGGNNGGTGTNNNCGCCCACCGNGCCCGCGATCGCGCGCAGCNCGGTNGACCGGCCGCTGCGGCTCGCCCCGCACACNAGCAGGTGNCCGCCGGNNAGGTCGTAGCACTCGACGGCGCGCCGCTGCTCGGCCGGGATGTCGGCGAGGCCGAACGGCAGCCGGGTCGGGCTCTCCACCGGGAGCTCGCGCAGCGTCACCGCCTCCGGCAGCGGCGGCAGCCACGGGCTGCGCTGCCGGTCGATGCCGAGCCGGCGGGCCGCGGCGGAGATCGCGTCGACGAGCACGGCGAGGTCGGTGATCATCGTCGACTCGTCCTCGTCGTCGTCCGGCGGCGCGGGCAGCGCGGCGCCGAGGTTCTGCCAGTCGAGCGGGACGACGTGCACCGGCTCCACCTTCGCCGGCCCGGCGCCGGGCCGGCGGCCGCCGATCCGGGCCGACTGCACCAGGTGCAGCGAGGACGCGCCGGAGCGCACGTAGCAGCGGCCCGGCGTGGTCTTCGAGATCGACACCGCGTTCGGCGAGTTGATCACGTCGTGGGACTCCTCGGCGCTCGTCACCCGCAGCGAGATGCGCAGGTTCGTGTTCGCCGCGATGTCCGGGGTGACCACACCGGCCGGACGCTGGGTGGCGAGGATGAGGTGCACGCCGAGTGACCGGCCCCGGCGGGCGATGTCGACGAGGCCGACCACGAAGTCGGGCAGCTCCTGCACCATCGCCGCGAACTCGTCGATGATCAGCAGCAGCCGGGGCATCGGCTCCAGCGGCTCGCCCGCGTCCCGCAGGTCGTTGTAGTCCTCGATGTCCTTGGCGTTCGCGTTGAGCAGCATGTGCTCGCGCCGCTTCAGCTCGGCCGCGAGCGACTCCAGCGCGCGCTCGGTGAGGTGCCCGTCGAGGTCGCTCACCATGCCCACGGTGTGCGGCAGCTTCGCGCAGTCCTTGAACGCGCTGCCGCCCTTGTAGTCGATGAGCACGAAGTTCATCTCGTCGGGCCGGTTCGCCACCGCGAGCGACGCGATGAGCGACTGCAGCAGCTCCGACTTACCGGCACCGGTGGTGCCCGCGACGAGGCCGTGCGGGCCGTCGAGCCGCAGGTCGATGGAGAACGGCCCCTCCGCGCCGACGCCGATCGGCACCCGGGTGGTACGGCCGCGCCGCCAGTACGCCTGGATCTGCTCCGGCCGCGGGTCGGGCATCTGGAGCAGGTCGAGCAGCCGGGCCGAGGCCGGGATCACCGAGTCGGCGTCGTCGCGGCTCACGTCGCGCAGCGGCCCCATCGCCCGGGCCGCCCGGTCGCACCACGGCACGCTCACCTGGTCGGCGACGAGCTGGGCCCCGGGCGGCAGCTCGCTCGCCACGTGCCCCTGCAGCCGCACCAGGCCGGGCTTCTCGAACTCGCACACCGCGACCGTGGTGCACTCCTCGGGCAGCAGCCGCTGGTCGTCGTCGATGCAGATCGCGTAGACGCCCACGGTGGGGCCGAGCTGGAGCACCTGCGGCATGCCGGGCATGCCGCGCAGCGCCCGGGCGCCGTCGAGCACGACGAGCACGTTGTACGGCCGCTGCGTCGCGTAGCCCTGCGCGAACGGGTTGATGCCCTTGTTCTCGGCGCCGAAGGAGAGGTTCTGCGACTGCCCCGCCCGGCGCTCGTTGATCTTGCCGAGCAGTTCCGCGATCCGCCGGGCCGTGCTGTCCGGGTCGGAGCCGACGAGCGCCACGCAGTCCTCGCCGTCGTGCGGGGCGCAGTGCGGCAGCCAGCGCACCCAGTTCCAGCTCTCCGCCGCCTCCTTGTCCGCGCTGAGCACGACGATCGCCAGGTCGCGCGGGCTGTGCAGGGCCGCGGCCTGGGCGACGAGCCAGCGGCCGAGCGCCCGGGAGACCGAGCGCAGGCCGGTGATGCCCATCACGCCGGCCCGGGGGAGCGCCACGGTGACCGGCACGGCGTGCGAGATCGGGGGCGGCGGCAGGTCCCCGGCGTCCACGCCGACCGCGCCGCGCTCGGCGGTGAACTCGATGCGCGAGGGCAGGTCGGCGAGGCCGAGCCGCAGCTGGAGCGTGTCGGCGTCGTGGATGCGCCGCTCCCACAGCCGCCGCCGCGGGCCGGTCGCGGTGAGCAGCACCTCGGCCGGGTCCGGGAACTCGGCCCGGCGCTCGGCCTGGTCGGCCATGCGGAGCTGGTCGAGCCGCTGGGCGAACTCCTCGCGGCGCCGGCGGTACTCCTTCAGCGCCTGCCGGTGCCGCTTCCTGCCGTACCGGCGGTCGCTCCACCACTGGGCGACCATCGACAGCGGGGCGAGCAGCGTCATCAGCAGGAACCACGGCTGGTTGAAGACGATCGCCATCACCACGCCGCCGACCGCGAAGACCATCGAGGAGAGGATCTGCAGCCGGTGGGTCTCGGGGCGGCGGGGCTCGACCGGGACCTCCAGGGTGCGGCCCATGCTCGGCCCGGTGAGCCGCGGCGGCCGGTTGTACGCGAGCCCGCCGTCCGGCATCGGGGTGAGGTGGGCGTCGGGGGCCTCGGGCAGCCGCAGCGTGAAGACCGACGTGCCGATGATCAGCACGCCGCCGTCGGGCCAGTGGGCCGGCCCGGTGAGCGGCACGCCGTCGAGCGTGATGTGCACGCCCGGCAGCGGGTCGATCGTCGCGCCCTGGGCGGTGACGTGCACGGTCGCCGCGTGGGGAGGCATGTGGGGGTCGCTCAACGGGATCGTGCAGCCGGGCGCGCTGCCGATGGTGGTGGCGCCGAACCCGAGCCGGGCCACCGTGCCCGCGCCCGGGCCGCTGGAGACCCTGATCTCCACCGCGCCGGTCGGCTCGTGCCGCCAGGTCGCGGCGGCGCCCTGCGGGTCGAAGGCGACGATGTCGCCGTCGCGCAGCACACTGGTGACCGGCGCCCGCGGGTCGAGCCGCCGGCCGTTCACCCACAGCTCCACCGGGGGACGCTGCGGGTAGGGCTGACCCGGCCGCGGCGACGGCACCACGGGCGCGAGGCCCTGCGCGGGCGTCGCCGCCGCCTGCGCGTATCCCGGTGCGGGGGCATGCTGGGCGCGTCCCGACAGCCGCTCCTCCAGCGCCTCGGCGAGCACGCCGACGGTGGTCGTGTCGTCTCCGCTCGCCACGACGTCGTGCGCGCCGGTAGGGGTGAGAGCCGTGAGAGAGATGCGCATCCTGTCCCCTCGCGGTGTTCTTGTGGAATAAAGAACAGCCTAGGGTTTCCGCACCGGTGATTCAGGGAACGGCAATGAAGATCTCCCGCACCGGGTCCGCGGCCGCGCCGGCCGCCGTGCCCGGCGCGGTGTCATCCCCGGCGTCATTCCCGGCGCCGTTCCCGGTGTCGTTCCCGGCCTCACCCGCGGTGTCGTGCGCGGCGTCGCCGCGCCCCCACACCGCGTAGCCGCAGTCCCCGCCGCCGATCGTCCACCCGGACGGCCGCACCAGCTCCGCGAAGCGGCCCGCGGTCTCGACCGCGCCCGGCACCTCCGCGGCGCCGTCCGCCGCCGCCTCGGCGAACGCCTTGAACACCACCCGCCACTCGCCGTCGCCGAGCGGCCGCGGCTCCTCGTGCACGGCGGCCCGCAGCGGCGCGACCGTCTCCTGGGCGATCCGGCGCGCCTCCACCGCGTCCTCCGCCGCCACCTTCACCACCACGACGGCCGTCGCGGTGCTGCGCCACCACTGCTCGTCCATGGTGATCACGAGCGTCCACAGCAGCGCCTCGCCCTCCAGCGACCGCTCGCCGGAGGCGTCGCCGGGGCCGTCCGGGACGTCGTCGCCGTCCCCGCGCTTCGGATCCACCTCGATGAGGGCCCAGGTCACCCCGGGGTACGGCGCGGCCTCGCCCGGCTGCGCGTCCCCGTTCCACACCACCTCGGCGTCGTCGGCGTCGCCCTCCACCTGCCACCCGGTGAGCCGCATCCGCTCGGCGAGCCGTACCGCCGTCTCGCGCGCGTCCGGGCCCTCCGGCGGCCTGCCTCTTCCCTCCTCCCGGTCGCCGCCCTCGTCGTCCGCGAGGTCGGCGAGGACCGCTGACGCCATGTACGTACCGGGAGCCCGGTCGTACACGACGGGCTCCCACCGCTCCGCCACCGGCACGCCGAGGTCCTCCAGCAGCGGAGTGAAGGCGTCCGCCGCCTCCTCCGGTCCGCCGGCCTCCACGTAGGCGGTGACGATGACCCGCATCGAACTCACCAGGCCACTTTCCCACGGGTGAGACTTCGGTTCGTGAAGTTCCGGGTCAACCGTGTCCTGGTCGTCACGTAACGGCCCGGTTGTGCGGGTGAGTGCCTGTGGCGTGCCGTCTCGCCATCGATCGCCGATCCGCCCGGCCTTCCCCGCCGTTGCTCCGCCCGGGGCGGGGCGGCGTCACGGCGTGGTTCACCGTCGTGGTCCCCGTCGTGCTCACTGATCGTGGTCTCCGTCGTGCCGGAGGTCGTCGATCAGATGTCCGCCCGGCCGCTGTCGAGGAAGCGCCAGACGCCGGAGATGATCGCCCCGGTGAGGGTGAGGTTGTCGGTTCTCGCGCCCTGCAGGATGAGGCCGAGGGACAGGTCGCGCGCGTCCGCCTCCGGCAGCACGGTCAGCGCCCGGTTCTTGTACGAGTTGTAGCGGACGCGGATCAGCGGGCCGCGTTTCTCCTCGTGCAGCTCCTCCGCGCTCATCCCGGTGGCGAGGTAGGTGTAGTGGCGATCACCGAGCCGGATGCGCAGCGCCCGGTCCGCCTTGCCGAGGGCGCGGCGGTTCTGCGTCAGCCTCGCCTCCTGCCCGGCCACGACGAGGCGGGTCGCGTCGTCGATCCAGACCAGGTCGTCCCGCAGCACGTCGGGATGGTGGATCCAGGCGGGCGGCAGGCTCGCGGAGCTGAGCTCGGCCCGCTGCGGCACGGCCGTCACGGTGACGGTCACCTCGCCGTACGGCCCCGCGACGCCGGTGAACGCCTCGTGGACCTCGCGCCTTTCCCGGCGCGATAGCCTCTTCGGCTTCAGGTCGAACTCGAAGCTCATGGACCCGCCCGGTCGAACGAGGCCGGGGCGCGCCCGCGGGCTCGCACGATTCCGCGGCCGCGAACGCCGCCCGGGTGTTCTGCGCCGCACTCTAGGACGTCTCCGGCGTTCCAGGGGGCCGTACTGACAAATCAGATATGGCGGGAAAGGGCGCGGCGAGTGCCGTCTGAGCGGTGGCGCGGTGGCGCGGGCGGGAACGGCGCCATGCCGCAGGGCGAGGCTCATGGATCGGCTCGTCCGATCGCGATCGGCGCGGTGTCTGTTTCGTTGTTGACTGTCCCGGTTAAGGTTGGCGTGTGCCGATTACACCCCCCGGTCGTGTGCATCCGCTCGGCGACCAGCCTCACCTCTACCGGTACGCCGCCGAGTCGTTCGGCGCGAAGGCCGAGCGCTATGACCGGTCCCGGCCCGGCTATCCCGACGCCCTGGTGGAGGCGATCGTGGCGGGCAGCCCCGGGCCCGAGGTCCTCGACGTCGGCTGCGGCACCGGCATCGCGGCCCGGCGGTTCCGGGCGGCGGGGTGCCGGGTGCTCGGCGTCGACGTCGACGAGCGCATGGCGGAGGTCGCCCGGCGGCACGGGATCGAGGTCGAGGTGTCGGCCTTCGAGGACTGGGACCCCGCGGGGAGGCGGTTCGACGCGCTGATCTCGGCGCAGGCCTGGCACTGGGTCGAACCGGTGGCGGGCGCGGCGAAGGCGGCGCGGGTGCTGCGGCCGGGCGGGCGGCTCGCGGTGTTCTGGAACGTGGCGCAGCCGCCCCCGGAGGCCGCCGCGGCCTTCGCCGAGGTGTACGAGCGGGTGGCGCCCGAGACGCCGTCGCCGCGCGGGCCCGCGCCCGGCCCCGAGGGATCCTCGGCGCTGTTCACCAGGACCGCCGACGGGCTGCGCCGCGCGGGCGGGTTCGGCGAGCCCGAGGAGTGGCGGTTCGGCTGGGAGCGGTACTACACCCGGGACGAGTACCTCGACGTGCTGCCCACCCACGGCGTGCACGCCCGGCTCTCCGAGGAGAAGATGCGGGACATCCTCGCCGGCGTCGGCGCCGCCATCGACGCGCTCGGGGGCGGGTTCACCATGCGGTACACCGCGGTGGTGGCGACCGCCGTACGGACCGCGGAGGAGACGGCGGCCGGGGACGCCTGACGCAGGCCAGGGCCGCCGGCCGCCGGCGGCGCCATTCGGCGGACGCCGCGGCCGGACCCGCCTGCGCGCCCGCGAGGCCGAGGCTCGCGAACGTGATCGGGTTGCCGTACTCCCAGACCGCGGTGATCCGGCCGTCCCGCACGTCGCCCCGGAGCGGGCGGAACGGCGGGCCGAAGCCCGCGGCACCCCGGCGGCGGGCCGCGGGCCGAGCGCGCGATGCGGCGAACACATCGCCATCTTGTGCAACTCCGCACCTGCTCGCCCGGTTGCCCCTAGCATGACCCGTATGCCACGCAGGGTTCGCCGCATCGTACCTGTCGTGTTGGTCGCGCTGACGCTGACCGCGTGCAGCGGAGGCGCCGGGGAGGCCGGGGACGCCCCGGAGGGGCAGCCGGTCGAGGTCGTGGCGGGCGGGGGCACGGCGGCCGATGCGGGCCGGGCGCTCGACGCGCGGATCTCCGGGGTGCTCCGCGACCTGGAGGCAGGCCCCGACGGCGTGGTACGGCTCGGCACCACCGACGGGGACCGGGCCGTGATCTGGAGCGTGCGCCCGGACGGCACGCTGGAGCGCACCGAGCTCCCCGCACAGGTGCGGTCGGTCAACCAGATCGCCACCGCCCGGGACGGCACCGTGTACGTCTCGTCCGGCAACGGGCTGTGGCGGGCGGACGGCGAGCGCGTCGTCGGCAACGGCGAGGACGGGTTCACCCCGGACGGCGCGGCGGCGACCGGCCCGGCCGGGGAGATCTCGGGTGTGACCGTGGACCCCGAGGGGCGGGTCGTCTACACCGAGGGCCTCGCCCGGGGCGAGCGGCTGCTGTCGCTGGTCCGCCGCGTCGAACCGGACGGCACCGTGACGACGCTGGCGGGCACGCCCACGGCGAAACTCGACGACGACGAGGCCCTCACCGAGGCGCTGCGGCGCGCGGCCGACCCGCCGCCGGGCACGAAGGCACGGGATCTGGCGTTGCCGGGCGGCTACTACACGGTGCTCGACGCCGGCGACGACGGCACCGTCTACGTGAACGGCAAGGAGAGCGTGCTCGCCATCGCGCCGGACGGCGGCGTCCGGGCGGTCGTCGCCGGCCGCGATCCCGACGCGGTGCAGGTCGCCGGGCGGCCGTTCGCGGCCGAGGGCAAGGCGCTCGACGCCCGGACCCCGTTGTACGGCCCGGCCGTACCGCCGAACCTGTCGGTGGCCGGCGACCGGATCGCGCTCACCTCCTGGGTGACCGGCACTCCGCCGGCCGCGCCGTACCGGTGGAGCGGCGAGTACACCGAGGGGCAGCGGGCGATCATCGACCGCGCCTTCGACGCCGAGAAGGGCTCGTCGAGCACCACCTGGCCGCGGGTGCGCCTGGTGGACGGCGGCGGCGCGATCACCACCGCCGCCTGGTCGGCGCGCTCCGCGGCGATCGACGGCGAGTGGCTCTACCTGGCGGTCGGCGACGCGCAGCGCGGCCTGCTGGTCGGCCGGGTGCGCCTGCCCGAACAGCTGGGGTGACCGGGCGGCGCGGGGCGCCGCCCGGCCGTCACGACGGGCCCTGGTCGTCCTTGCCGGACTTGTCCGGGCTGAACTCGTTCCAGGTGGCCTGCTGCACCGCGGGGTCCTGCAGCCAGCGCAGGTAGGCGCGCTTGCCCTCGGGGCTCATGTCCTCGACCGGCAGCACCCTGCCGGAGCCGTCGGTGAACTTGCCGCCGTACAGCTCCTCGTAGAACTTCGGGTCGCCGTCCCAGGTGACGTCGCCGTCGTTGACCGGCCTGATCTTGTCGTGCGCCAGCAGCGAGTTGGCCTTGTCCTGGTAGGCCGTGGTGTCCTCGGCCCACTTGGTGTCCATCTCGAACTTCGGCGCCTCCTTGTGGAACCAGCTGCCGATCCACTGCTTCGCCTTGTCGGTGCCGAGGCCCTTGGCGAAGTCGGTGATCGCGCCGGCGGCGGCCGGTCCGGCCGCGGCGGCGCCCCCGCCGCCGGTCGCGGCCGCGGTCCCGGCCGCCACGGCGGTGTCGACGAACAGGCCGACCCAGCGGTCGACCTCCTCGTTGTACTTCTTGACCTCGTCCCCGAGCTGCTTCTTGACGTCCTCGACCTGGTGCAGGAACCAGCCCTTGAGCTGGCCGTTCTGGTAGTTCGAGAAGCTGTTGGCGTCCGGCGCGTCCACGATCTCCTTGCCGGCGAGCCGGTCGGACTCCTCGCGGTACTTCGCGGCGAAGAACAGGTTGAGCTCGGCGGCGTTCTTCGGGTCGCGCATCGCCTGCTGGATCAGCGCGGACCAGGCGTCGGCGGGCGCCTCCACGCCCGGGCGGCCGGGGTCGGATTCGTCGAAGTACTCCGGCAGCGGCGAGGTGACCGACTCCCGCAGGTCGGTGAAGTACTCCTCGACGATGCGGGTGTAGGTGAGCCGGGGCCCGGCGAACGCCGGCGGGGTGTCCTTGTGCTTCTGCACGTCGAGCAGCAGGCGGCGGGTGAGCTCCTCGGCCGGGTTCGTCCAGGTCTTGTCGCCGGGCGGGCGCAGGCGCTCGTAGATGCCGCGGGCGTCGACGGTGGCGGCGGTCATGAACCGGCCGAGCGGGTCGCCGAGCTTCGGGTCGTCGGTGCCCACCCAGCCGGGCAGCTGCCCCCGGGCCATCGCGTTGATCTTGTCGAAGTTCGCCGCGTACAGCTCGGTCGCCGCCATCGGGTTGCGCGAGATGCCGTCGAGGATGTCCGCGGTGACATAGTTGCCGCCGCCGAGCTGCATGCTGTCTAGGGCGCGCTGGCCGATCAGGACGAGGGCGTCCTTGTTCCAGGTGCCGTGCTTGATGATGGCGGCGAGGTTGTAGAGGTCGGGCTCGCCCTGGCGGTTGGTGTTGAACTTGTCCAGCCACTGCGCGGTGATCACGCCGCGGTGGCTCGCCACGGCGATGAGTGTGGCGAAGGCCTGCAGCCGCTGCTCGCTGCCGGGCTCGCCCCAGGTGCGCAGCCGGCCGACGATCCAGGCGGCCTCCTCCGGCCCGAGCTCGCGCAGCAGCGCCGCGGCGAAGTCCGGGTCGTTCGCGTAGCGCTTGATCTCCTCCCAGACGTCGTCGGGGAAGCCGCCCGGCTCCTCGTATTTTCCGGCGATCTCCTTCGCCTTCGCCTCGGCCTCCCGCTGGCTGGAGAAGTGCCCAGGCCACTCGGTGGGGACCATGCCGGAGCCGAAGCCGAACTGGTTGTTCTCCCGGGACATCTGCTCGGCCATGGTCTGCCGCCGGTGGAGCATCGGCGTCTGGCCGCCGATCCAGGACGCGATGCCGTTCAGCGTGTCGATCGATTTCGTGGAGAGGCCGACCCGCTCGAACTCCGGTTTCAGGCCGGGAATGTCACGTTCAATACCCTCTTTCGCGGCATTGAGGTCCTGAATCATCTTGCGCATGAGGGCGGGGTCGATACCTGCGAAGCTCCCGCCGCCGTCGTCCTCTCTCGGCGCCATCGCGCGTCACTCCCTAGTTCGTATCGCGGACCGCCGTCATCGCATGCCCAGCCGTATCTCCCACCGCCTGGCCTCCTCCTCGGAGCACTTCTCCGGCGTGCGGGACAGCATCGCGGAGACCTCCTCGTCCAGGCTGTTCAGCGCGCTGTTGTACGCCTTGCGCTGGTCGGAAAGCCGCGACCCCCACTCGGTGGCGGTGGGGCTCGTCCACACCTTGCCGCTGGCCATATTGGCGGCGGGCCGATCGAGTCGTTTGCCGAGCCGCTCCTGAACCTTCTGGACCCGTGCCAGCAGGTTGGTCAGGTATGTGTGCAGCGGATTCGTCACTTCTGCCACATGCGTACCGTAGCGCGATCGAACGTGAAGGTCTGTTGGGTGGAGAAAATCGTCCTTTTCAGGAGCGGTTCGTGAGCGACTCGCGAGCAGCCCGGACAAGCCTGGACGAGGAAGGGCCTGTCTCGGGCAGGCCGGTGGTGCCGGCGGAGAACGCGCTGGTCGAAGCCGGTGGGCCGGGCGGTCGAGCCGATACCGGGTGTGCGTCCTGCGGGAGGCCGCCGCGCCCGGTCACCCCGTCGCGAGCGAGGCGGACCGCCCCGCAGGCGGCGGTCGCGTCGGCCGGGCCCGTGTGATCCGTCGCGCCGGAATCGCATGGCGGCCGGCGGGCCTCAGCCGCGCTTGCCCTCCTCGCTCATGTCGTCGAGCGGGGTCAGCGCGGCCGAGGCCGTGTCGTGATCCATGCCGGTCGCCTGGAGCAGATCGACGGCGATGGAGCGCAGCTGCGCGATGATGACGTTCGCCGAGAAGCCCAGGTTCC
>Ga0065720_1019782_pt1 | contig 20161 bp, 22 predicted proteins | sample Thericmetagenome_FD_59107 | JGI IMG/M metagenome (GOLD analysis project Ga0065720, IMG submission 59107) | Thermophilic microbial communities from the Joint Bioenergy Institute, California, USA of rice/straw/compost enrichment - eDNA_2 v2... | ecosystem: Engineered > Solid waste > Grass >...
AAACCACACCCAAATCTCTTTTCCCTTATGTACAGCTTATTTCTTACCCTGTAGCTTCCCCTTCTCTTGCCCGCTTAACTTTGGTCACTCAATATCCTTCACGCAAACTATTTACGCCCCATTTACAGCCTTCACACCATCCAACCCCAGCCCAACGCCCATCTTCCTCCCCCTAACCACAGCCTTCAGCGCCCAGCCCACAGCCTCTAAATCCCCCAACAACCCAATATGCCCCCTATCCGTTTGTACCTTGCCACCCTTGGCAAGCTTATACCCCTCGGGCAGCATCGACTCTTTAGCCAACACAACTCCATCTCCTGACTTAAAAAGCAGATCATCGTACGCATCGGCGTGAGCGATGGCTTCGCGAGAGGCGACCTGGGCTGCGTAGGTTGTCGGAAGGGATTTTGAATAAATGACTGCGTGTGGAGGATAGAGATTGGCGGATTGGTGGGAAGAGTTATGAGTGAGTTCTTGGCGGAATTGGCGCGTCCGGGAGAGTACCCGGCGCAGATAATCCAGGGCTTGCTCGCGGGAGGGAGACTTGCCACTATGGTTGCTGCTGGACGTGGTGTGGTTGTGGTTGGAATCGAATATCATCGAGGTAGGCCGGGAGCTGGATTTGTGGTGAGAGTCAGATTTGTGCTTGCCGTGGCTGTTGGTACCTCCATTCTTCCTCAGCGGCAAGCTTGACAACGAATCCGACAAACTCAATAGCGACCCCAGGGTCGTGCTCCTGGACAGTGGCGGCAGCGGCGGATCTGACACGCAAGGACAGAACCTATACCGGATCCAATCGTCCACGTTGTAAAAGTCGACCCGATACTCTTCCTTGGTGTGCTTATCCACGAAGCAGAACCCGTCTTCAGGGAGGAAGACAAACGTCGTGCGCAACGAAAAGTTCACCTGCGCCGTCAGCAGCTTCTCATTCAGCAGCACTGGATCCCCGTTACGCAGCGGGCCCAGGATGTTAATACACCGCTGTGGCGTGCCGGCGTACACAACACCTGAAAACAGCTCCGGCCTCTGGTTGACCGCGTGCCGGACGATCAAGCCGCCCAAGCTGTGCGCAATCACCAAAGCACCCTTCTTCTCTTTAGGGAGCGTCGGATCCGAGTTGCACGGCAACTTTTCCAAGAACTCAACAAGCTGCTTCGATAATCGATGCGGGCTCAGCCGCCAATCATACCCATAATCATGTACCCTCAGCTTCCCCTCCTTTGCATTCGGGCTCTCCCTGAGCCGCTTAAACAACCGCCTAGCAATATCGACGGGCCCAATATGCTGCAGCATGCCGTCGGGAATAATATGTTGCGTCATGTTCTCCTCATCCACATCGTCGAGTCCGACCTCAAGATTGACTTTGCGCACGCCGAGTTGGACCTTCACGGGAACCCAGAGCCTGCGATGTGGAGGTTTGGCTGAGCGTAAGATCGAACCACGGTAGCCACCTAAGATGACCACGTCACCAGTGAGGTCCTCGAGGACCTCGTCGAGGGTACCTTTTGGTGTCCGGGAGGGAGTTGGCAAGGAACTTGCGCGGCGCACTCCTGGTTGGGAGTCGCGCTTCAAGGGAGCGTTGAGGATACCTGTCACGCCAATTAGTTTGCTGGTGAGCACACAAGAGTGCGGGCTGTTCAGAAGACGTACTCGACATCTGAGGCAACCGGAACGAAGCTCCCTCAAACGTATCCATGATTGCCTTCACCCTCACGTTCACTTGCTCCCTCACATGCGCAAACCGCTCATCCTCTCCATACGACGTAACCCTTGACAGGGTCTGATACACCAACGACTCGTCCGACGCGGAGCGGTGCAGAGTCCCACTCGGCTCCTGCTCCTGCTCTTCCGACTCCTGAGCATTCTTGCGCCCCGAAGCATTGTTCAATGACAACGATGAAGAGGAAGTGGACTTCGACGTTGGGCTGCTCGGCTTCAAATGCGTAGGAAATGACAGCGACGGCAATGCCTTCGACAACCTCTTCAATGCACTCTCGCCAGCTGACTGCGTTCGCCTATGCTTCGACCGGGACTGCAAGGCTGCCGACATGGACGACATGAACCGGCCCGGCTCGGCCGCGGTTGAGGAGAGCTGAAGCTTCCCTGGGATCGGGATCGCTGGACCTGTCGGCAGGGGCACAGTTGACGACCGCTTTGGACGTCCCGAGACATCCGACCAGGAGAACCTGTTGGGTTTCCCTACTGGGCTGGATGGAGGGCTCGCCTCGGCCTCATTCCTGGCATCATGCTTTGCCAGAGCGGCAAGCTTGTCTGCAGCAGGTGTGCATGATGCCGTAAGACGAGTCGCCGACAGGGAGATGGCCGGCTGGAGGACCGAGCAGGCGTCGTCCTGATTCACATCGACTTCAATGTCGTTGTCTTCAGTGCTATCCGAGGCTTGTGCTGGTGATGACACAACAACTTCTGGAACAGGAACAGGGCCATTCACTACGCGGCTCTGTTCCTGGGATTCCTGAATGCTGCCCGGGCAGCTCAGGTCGGGATGGTCCATGGATGTCAGGCCTTGCCCGGCGCGGTTTTACTTCAGCTTCTGGTTGCTATGAAACAAATGAATAGTGTGTGAAGATGTGTATGAGATCGCGAAACAGAGGTGAAAATCCAAGGGTGCAGATGAACGCCTTGCGGCTTATGAGTTCTTCGCTTCTGATGAGATACAAGGTCCTTGCCTGCTGCTCTTCATGGTTAGCAGGGTCCAGAGGATCAAGATGCTGGCGCTGGATCCGGGCCTAGGATTGTGGGACTGGGTTCGGATGAAGTCGCCTTGCTCTTCAAATTCCTTTTTTTCGCAGCGAAAGTTCTTTGCTTTGATGACATTTGAACCTTTTAGACAGCCAGTTATCTATGATTGCTGAGCTGGCCAATGACCTTCAGCTAGAGCATTCAAGTTATTTGCCTGCTTGTCCACGCGACAGCGACGCTCGCAGAAGATCGACTGTAGATCCGGATGTTCTTGACTCGCAGCCAACCTGGGCTTGACTTGACAGGGTTGGTGAAGTCAGGAACTTAAAAGGCCAACCGGCTCGCTCGGAGCCTCAGAGTCTGACGGGGTCGTTTTTGTGTCCCATAATCAGGCCTCCCCACGCCAACTTGGCCGTCTTCGGGCCCTGGCTTGTCACTCCTCGATCGGCACCTGCGGGTAGACCGCAGAAAGCCCAGGAAACAGGGTGTCAGCATGCTGGTAAAGCACAGCGTGGCAGCGGCAGCATAGAGATGAGATATTGGGATTGGACACCTGCCCTATTTCGCACGGCGGTGTGACTCCAATCAGTAACGTGCCCCGGTGTTACCATTATTACCATGCACTAGCTGGTTTCAGCATCATTGTTTCCCCTGTTTTCGGTGCCATGTCTTCTGCTTTCAGGTCCCTTGAAACCGCCTGTTTTCCTCCCTAGCAAAACCACTTTACCTTGACGTCATCTCATCCATACTGACGCGGGGGACGATCGTTCCAGATCGCCTTGGCAGCGGGAAGAGCTGTTGTCGGGGCGAAAAGCCGCTTACTCTGGGCGTTGATGCTCAGCCTGTCGGTGTCCACTTGTGTGGCCCACTGCGCCAATGTTTGGTCGGTTCCGGAGGGCTGTTGGGGCTGTTGGCCTGACCATTGGGCTATGAAACTGTCTTCATGATATTATTTGTGAATGAAAGCGAGATAACAGAGCTATCATCAATGGCATTCAGTGTTGCCCTCGCTTGCAAGCAAAGGGGACACAAGTCAATCAATTTCATTGGCACTGTATCGTAACATCTGTCCTTCGGCAGAGACATGCATGTGATTGTGTTTGAGAGCATCTCCATGGCGGGCGAAGAAGTGAATCCCCCGGATTGGCCCTGCCAACCAAGAGATGACTGCAGTGGGGTTATGGTCATCAAAAATATCACGTGATTTCGCCCCGCCAGGATTGGCGCCAAGACCGCCCACCGGGGCTGCACCCGAAGCACGGCAACGTTGCGAAGCTCAGCATCTCGACGTCTGACGACGGCACCAGCAAGCGCGCTGTCAACCAAGTCGCCTTCTCGAGCCAACCAATTTGTCTTGCAGGCCGATTCAGATACGTTCAAAATGGCTGGCCTTCAGCACTACAGTACGTATTTTCTGGGTCAATTGGCTCTTGAAATTGGCCCTCGAGGGGGAAGCTGTGAGTGGAGGAAGAAAGAGCTCAGATCAAGCTAACGGTGTTGTCTACAGAGATCGCCATGGACCCGGCCCTGGTCCGGCTCGGGAGTACGTTACTTGCTTCAACCCTCTGATTCTATCAAGGTTTTGCTGGAGAATTCCGGCTCTAACCCCCCAACCTTCTTCCTCTCCTGCCAGGCATGATCAGCAACCGCTATAAGTATTTCCGTTGGACCAAACGCACCGCTCTCGTCTCCTTCATGTATGTTGTTGTTGTGCCCAGCACTATCGGCTACCTTGCCTATAAGACGGACGTAAGTCTGCCCTGGTGGACGGGATCCTGTGGAGGAAGTCAGTGGAGGGATATGTGTCCTCTTCCTAAAAACGTGCTCGAGGAGAGACGATTGGCTGACGTGCTGCCGCTCTTCATGGGCGTTTTTGCGACAGGGTCTTTGGGATCTGCGGGCAAAGAGGAGGGGCGACCTCATCTCCGAGCGCTGAAGGAGTCGTGTGCCAGGGGACTTGTATATATGCAAATGAGACTCAGTTTTCGACATTTTTGGCTTTCTTCACCTTTAACGTTTTCGGAAGCCTTTTGATGCGGTTCGGCCTGGATTTCAGCGGTAGCTTGTGGTTGGGTCGGTCTCTGTCTCGGCCAGCCTCACCAACCTGCTTTTTCCCCAACCTGTCCCAAGCCAGACAGCATATGACAGCACATGATGCGTCTCTCCAGCCTACCCAAAGCCACGGACCACAAACCCCAGTACTCTTCATTGTAGTACAGTGAAATCTTTCGTTCTTAGGGTGCAAAATCACCTACTAATAGGCCGCAGCTAGGCCTCCATGTCTGGAAGCCTACTTAGATAGGTGAGAGGCTCCGCCCTAACGACTTAGGAACTAAGGGGTTTTCGCAGCCGGTGGCTGCCCGACGGGGCGTGCCCGGTGTGCTTTTTATTATCATTATTTTATTTATTTCTTTATTTAATTTTCAATAATGTCCTCCCGTTAGTATTGCCAATTGCCAGTGGCAACCTTCACTATGATCTCGGACCCGTTGGTGCTGCAACACGATGGAACACTCGATAGGCGATAACACATAGGTGTGATGTTTTCAGATTGGATATATTCATGCAGTGCTGAGACCAATATCTTCATGTGTCCCCGTTTATTTATTGGCTCCAAGATCAAGGGCGTATGTGATGATAAATCCTGGATGTTTGATTCTAGTATTCGTCTTCCACGAGCTGGCAAGAAGAGCGTTTGACTTGGAATCAGAGAATATACGACGCTCACATCGAGAAAGTATCATTATCTGCCCTGAAGACATTTCTCCAACACTCAACAACTTTCCCCGACGAGACCCACCAAGTTATCTCCATCTCCCATAATCTCCGTCATCGTTTGGCACGTCTCCCCTCCTCCACTCTCCCTCAGGCAACCCCCCTCTCCCGAAATCCCCAGAATACCTTCTTCCTCGCCGGCCTCTCCACCCTCTTCCCCGGCCGTTATAGCCGCCGCCGCCGCTCCAGTGATAATCTCTTTCCCTATCGCGATATCTACTTGATGCAGGTGGCAGTGGAGGAGAGGGCAATTCATCTTCTCCCCACGAAGTCGTTGCCTCCCCAACGCCTGCGCCCCGGCCAACCTTCGCTGCGCCTGCGGGCATAACCTCCCCAGTCAACTCATCTGGCGGTAAAATCGCACAACTGATGTAATCGCCGGGTATAAACCGCGCTTCTTCGAGTGTGAGGCTCGCCTGGTCATCTTCATTGCATTTGGAGTCACCTTCATTCTCGTAGTCATCGCCGTTTGCGAGGCTGCTGTCCAACCCCATTTCATCATCCTCTACGATCTTATCTGCATATCCTGCGCCGGGCCCTTTCGCACCCCCTAATACCACGCTTCCCAAGTCCTTGGTGATAAACTTCTGCCTTGTCCGTTGAAACGACGCTGCAGCCGCAGCACGAGCTCGTCTCCTGCCTCTCGGGCTGCGACTTCTACTCCTGCTGTAGCTCCTACTCCGACTCCGGCTCCTACTCCAGCTGCGACTTCTGCTGCGACTCCGGTTGTCGTAGTCTTCGTAATCGTCGTAGTCGCTCTCTTCGGGGTAAACAAGCCGAAAAGAAAGGCGCGTACCGACAGCTGGATTGGGAAGGATGGGAGGGGACGCTTCAAGCATGTGGTGCGCTAGCTCGAGGAGGGTGCAGGATTTCCAGGCGTGTATCGGGAGGTAGGGAGGAAGATTGCGCGCGGCGAATTCATCGGGTCTGGGCGGACTGAGTCAGCCTTTGGCATCAATTAAAATGAGAGAGCTTGATGGAGCATACCTGTGAAATGCGCCGGTGCGGTAGAAAAGCTTGACGAGGAACGGCGCTGTCTCGTCACGTTTGACGTCTGACGCGCTCATTGTGTTTATGTGAGCTGGTAATGCATTGATTTAGAAGCTCGCGTTTGGCTGGAAAATTCTTGGGCTAGCAGTGTGATAACTATAAGGATAACTTCTTGAGAAGGTTCTTGAAGTGAGAAGATTGGATGAAAATGGTACTAGAAGATTGAGAACCACAAGCGCAAAAGAAGCTTCGGCAGACGTTTCGATCAGCGATCGTCGTGACAAAGGGCTGGTGGAGCTGCAGCCCACTGAAGGTGGGGCCCGGGGGTGCACCAACCGGGGCTTCAATGTGGCTGTTGGCTGGTTGCTGGGGCGAGATGACTTGGTTTTAGCGGGTCGCAAAGCCGCCTTGGGGAATCACTTCTTAACATTTCTCCTTCATCGTCTCGAACCACGACATCGCCATCGTTTACAAGAGTTTCTTCGCTGAGCCGCCAACCTACGCCTTGTAAATTCTTTCAACCTTTTTCCGGGATTACTTCTGGATAGAACCTTAACGCCAACCTTTCGAGAAACGCCCCTCTAGGGCCCTTTATCGCCAAAATGGACTTCGCCTCGTTGATGTCCAAGGAGCTCTCCAAAGCCTCCTCCTCCGTCCCTTCTGATAAGAAATACATATCCCGTCGCGAAGCCGAAGAGCAACGCCGCAAGGCCTACCTCGAAGAACAGAAACGACTGGAGGAAGAGCGTGCCGCGAAAGCAGCCGAAAAGCGCCGGCGCGAGGAAGAGGCCGCTGCTGAAGCCCGCGCGAGGGAAGAAAAGCGCAGAAAGCTTGCGGAAGAACAGCGCGCTCGGAAGGCTGCCAAAGAAGCTGAGGAGGAGAGGGCAAGACGGAGGAGGTTAGGCCTTCCGGAGGTCCCACCCACAGCCGAGAACGAAGAGAAGGAGAAGGAAAAGAAGAAGCAAGAAGAGGAAGCATGGGACGAAGACGACGAATGGGGTCTAGGCGAGGACGCAAGGCGCGACATTCCAGACGACGAACTCACGACAAAACTGCGCTCTCTGGGTGAACCAGCCCTCCTTTTCGGCGAAGACCACTCCGCCCGGTTACGGCGCTATCGCACTGCGCTGCGCAGAGAGCGCGGCCTAGCCTTGCCAACGGGCCCGATTGAGACAAGTCTCCCGCCAGTAGAAGAAAAGGATATGAAAGTCCCTCCCAAGGCCCCCCCAGCGTCAGACCGGAAGGCGCGCAGATTCCTGTTCCGCCAGCTGGCTTCCTACTTCAACATGGTTCTGCGCGAGTGGGAGGCCGCCTTGGCAAGGGAAGACAACGCCGACACGTTTGCTGGACAAGCAGCGCGCAAGGCGTGCTCGTCCAGTAAAGAAACAATGAGGCCCCTCTTCCGGAAATTTGAAACGGGAGATCTTGATGAGGAGATCCTGAGCGCGATAGTGGAGATTGTGCATGCTGCACAGGAGAGGCGGTACGTGGATGCGAACGATGGGTATCTGAGGTTGAGTATCGGCAAGGCGGCATGGCCTATCGGTGTGACGATGGTTGGTATTCACGAACGTAGTGCGCGCGAGAAGCTGCATGATGGTGAAAGGGGACATATTATGGGCAGTGAAATCACAAGGAAGTACTTGCAGAGTATCAAGCGGTGCTTGACGTTTGCGCAAGTTAGGTGGCCGCCGGAGGATGTGAGGCAGTTGATGGGGTAGGATACCTATGGCTGTAGTAATGAGGTGATCAAATCGATCGCTATATAATGTTCACATCGGGGCTTGATCAACGAGATCTTATGGTTGAGCAGTTGTGCTCACCGTTGTAGTACGGTCCGTTGTCACTACAGTATGCCTTGGCATATCACTGGTTCCATATCATCATAGGCCCTCAGTATACGGGCTGCTTATCGGACCCCTGAGATCCCAACTTCAATAATACCATGCTCAGGCCATGCTCATCTCGTATCCCAGCGCTTTTCAGTTCAGCTCCCTTTGCCCTTCCCTTGTGCCAAAAATGCATTACTTGAATGAAAAGCACGACAACCAAAGGTTTCGTTTCAAACAACATTTTCCAATTGTTCATTCATCCGATCCCCTTGTTGAGTCATCATCCCTCTCATGGCAGAGAATTTGGCTGTTAACGGCCTGATGTCGAGCTCAGCAGCAACAAGCCCCATGCGGTTCAACCGATCAATTGCTTGGCGCTCGTACACCTTGGCCGTCTTCAGCGCCATGTTCTGCATGTGAGCGCGCTGGTTGGCCGACATGGTAACGACAAGCTAGGAATGTTAGCTTTGTTTAAGCAAACCGGGTAATTTGTAGAGCATACGCGGTCAATAAGATCTATCTTCGCTTGCAGAGTCCCGGCCTTGATCATATCCGCCAGCTCGTCCTCAATCGGCTGGTCCGGGCTACCAAACGCCTTGGCCATGGTATCCAAGCTCACCCGCGAGAAGGGAATCAGGTACTGCACAATACACTTGTTTCGAATCTGCTGAAAGATGGTCTTGACATGCCGTTGCAGGTAGATATCGAGCAAGCAATCAGTCCGGTACGCCTCCAGAGTCGAGATACAGGCCGAGTAGCGGCCGCTGACAAACTGCGATACCGCCCGCCGGATGTTGGGCTCCAGCTCGAGGAACTCGCGGAATTTAACGTTGTCCAGCACCTTCGTCTGCAGCTCGCTGCGATTCATGAACGCGAGGGCCAACAGCCCGCCATAAATAGCCACGTCGTTGGGCGATGCAATCTCGTTATACACCGTCGGCGCAACGTTATCTGCCTCTAGGAAGCTGAGCGCCGCGTCGAGGTACTTCTCCTGGCCCAGGTACGCAATACCATGCGCTATGCGCATATATGCTGAGAGTTGCTTCTCCTCGTCATCCGTCAGCTGCGCCGTGCCCTGGAGCTTGCTCAGATGCGCGGTGACCATGCTCCATTCACGACGATGGATGGAGACGCGGACGAGATGCTTGGCCACGTCGATATATTGCTTAGTAGTGCTGACATCCGGGCGCATTTTCATAAAAGACTCGGCAGCAAGGTTCAGATCGCCTGTGGCTTCTAGGTGCTTACCCATGTCCTCGTGGCCCATCTGGAGAGGTCAGCCAAACTGAAATCAGCTGTCTAGCGGGGTGTTTCTCCCAGAAAACCTACCCGAATGCTCTCCTTAATTAGGTTGTTCTTGTAACCCTTGAGCTCTGTCAGCAGCCGGTTGGTAATATCCTTGTTCTCGGCCTCTTTTTGGTTGATCCACGCCTGGTCTAGGACCGCCTCTGGCTCTAATGGGGCTGCAATCTGCAGGCAATCTACGGCTTCTTTGTATCTTTGGATATCTCTCCCCTTCTTGGCATCGACTATGGCAGCTTTCAGGGCATCGATGCATAGCGGCACACAGCTTCGGCCGATGAGGATGAGGCGGTCGAACCTTGTACGGCCTGGATGTGTCAGGGCCGTATGGACACCTGGTCAATGAACTCGTGGCGCTCACCCTTGTAGTTCCCAATGTACATGTCCAGATCGAACCTGGGGGCCTCTTGTTCGCAGCTCTATGTTAGCATCATGCCCTCGACTATGTCGACAGCTGAGAGCTGCCAGCAGCTTGCACTCGTACCTTTGACGACAGGATAGCCCTGGCCGTCCATAAGAGTGAAGAACCTCAGCAGATTGTTGTCCATCTTAGCTGGTGTGCTCGTGGCACTCTACGTGCCTCCAGGTAAGGCTGATGGTAGATTTCGCGATGCTGTGCTGGGTCAAATCGTGATAAGGCTGAGACTTGTGCTGGAGGTCACCTTTGGCAGGAGCTTGACCCAGGCAACCGCCGGGACCCAGCGCGGGCCAATGGTGGGGTAAGTGGAGCTGGTTGTGCGTAGTTAACCCTGGCCAGGGTTATGTATGGGAGAAGTTTACATGAAAGCCGGCAGCTCCAAGGAAGAGCGTCGGTACGGACTATTGTGCACGATCCAGCTGTGAGATTGTGTTATTTATTTACACTCAGTAAGATAAAAAGATTACTTTTTAGTGTACAACAAAATTCGACAGAGATATGTGGCCCAAACTCCCAAGTTTGGCATCTTCGGCTTATGCCTGTGCAAAGCCACGGATAAAACCCCGATAAAAGAATTGCAACATAGCCCCTAGCTAGGTATTGAATTGGCAGTAATTTCAAGACTAATTCAGTGTTCCAGGTTATGAATACTATCTGCTCATTCAACTATACCCAATGCTTGCATTGTTTGCGAGAGCTGTTTGTGAAATACGGACTGATTACCCTTTGCTTAGATAATCCCTAGTCAGATCGCTCTCTGGATGATTTTGGGAACCTCCACAAGCCAATGGGTAAGGGAAGTGCAGCGTCGCAACCCTCCGCATTTAATATCAACAGGAGATGTGAGGATCCAGAGATCGGCAGTGTAGAGTGCCTGTTGTGGACAAAGAAGATTGCGCACCCGTTCTGCAACGCCGCCCCTCCGTTTCAAGTTGGGAACAAGGATTGCAAAAAGAGCAAAGCAGAAGGTCGGGGGAAATTCGGACCCTTGTACCCTCCATGTTAGGCCCTGTGTGCGATTCCGTGCTGCATGCGCCGATTTTGGGCGAACTGCAGGAGCCTGCTCTGCTCCCATGTCGACCTCGACGTTGTCCATCCGATATGTCTGATGACGTATGCCAAGATCATTAGCGCGACCTTGGGTGCAGGGAATTTCCCCACCTTTTTCAAGATCCCAATTCCTTGTACATTGTTCGGGTCCCATTTCGCCCTTTTTCCCTGCACCTACGACTTTTTGAGTACGCCAGGGTCTTCTTGCAGATACAATCCATTTCTAGGCATGTCGATGGTGTGGGATGAGGATTGGAAGGATGCATTTGTTGTCATACAATTCAGACTTGGGTGAGGGATGGTACTCCATGCTCACTTTCCACCCGGAGCCCAGGGCAGCTTCGAGCTCTGCGCAGCAGCTGTCGGTGAGGACCGTCCTGGTTGGCTCCCAGATGGGCAGCTCGTATGTACAAGGTCCCACTGGGCCGCGTCCAATGCTGTCCCCATCCGTTGACGAGCCTGAGTCCCCAACCACTTCCTCCGAGCACGTAACGGGCTGCCGACTGATGACCAATCCTGAGGTTTCCAAGCTGCAGAGCGTAAAACTCCCCACTCCATGCTTTGTGTTCTCTTTGTATCTCACAAAACTTATGAACAGGCAGGGAACCAACATAACTATCCTGTGGCTTCTGCATGGCTTCACGTCCCGTCCCTTGTTAAGTGAGCATGACGCGCGTGGAGGGCAGCCCGGTCAAGAGGTGAAAGTCTAAAACCCTGTGTGGGACTCTTCCGGAGTTGTGGGCTGTGTGGGCTACCTATGGAATGACAGCTGGGTGTGCTCAAATCGAAACACCCGAGACCTGCACAGAATGGGTGTTGATGGCACCTCGACCCCGGACAGAGAGGACATTGCTCATTCGCTGAGGTGACGCCAGCAACGGTTGCACCGGAGTGTGACAATGGAACTCACATATCACAAGATGTGGGAGCACGATTGATTCCTGTACCATGGCAATGACTGAGTAACAGAAACAAAAAATGGCACAGAAACTCAATCACTTGAATGGCAATCATCAAGTATTGGCCCAAAATGTGAACTGTGTGGCCAAGCTGCTTGGTCCAGGGTCCGACCCTCCACACCAGACCAGGGTTTTCGTCTTTTCTCGAGAGAGCGGCAGGCAGATGGCCCCGTTGAAACCCCCACTTGTATACTCCTCCAACCTCCTGTCATCAAACCCGCTGCCCAACCACCGAGCGGTGCTTTAGGCCTCAGAACCCCCTAGTTGGTATCTGGCCCCTGCGCAGGGCTCGTTCTCCTCCTTCTTCTATTTCCTTCTTCCCTGCTTTCCGCTGTTTCGCGTTTTTCTATTTTTCTAGCGCCTATCCACTTTTGTTGATTTCTCCACTTGATACAATCCATCAGGGCTACATTGGACACCCCTTGCATCCTGGATCTACATTGGCACTTCCCTAGCCTGGGGGTGCACTTCATCTTTATAACCCCGGCCCGGCTCCCGTGCCGGAGCCGATCTCATTTCCCTCGCCTATCGAGGACCATTCCCATCGGCTGGCAGATCGGAATCGCCATAGGTCTGCGGACGGAAACTCCGTGTGCCCGAGTACATCGCAGTTGGGCTGCTCTGCATCAGCCATCCTCTCCACGCCGATGAGCAGCCTTGTGGCAGCTCACCGGCGTGGCTAAGACTTTTACTGGATCCCTGTTCGCCTATGGTTTCAGTGACACAACCGTTGGTCTCTTACACATATCATTGGGGTATGAGGATCTTCCGACATTTCAACACAACCTTCTTCCTCTCATATATAAGAGCCCCTTTCCCTGACATGGCTCTCAAAACCTTGAGACCGAACACACTTGTTCGACTTCCGACATCAGTATTAACTCCCTCGGACTTTACAAGCCAACACTTTTTTTCAGCTGACATTGAAAAGCAGAATGGGTTTCAGTCTCTAATCAACTTCAGCCCGAGTCCATTTTGCATCAGCACTGAACACACTGATCTCAAATTGAACTTCAAGAAGCTGGACCTGATAAAGCCCCAAAGCCAGACGATTTCACCCCGAATGCTTATTCTCCTCATCAGTAGCATGGTTGAGGATCGTCACTAGCTCGACTGTACACACCCACATCACGCCATCTTCGACACAATCCCCTGAGACATGACAATTATTTCAGCCGCTGAGGCCCAACACACCGGCCATCCTGCAGCCATTGACCAAACAGATATGCAAACCGCTGCCAACACGAATCTGATCGACACCCCTAACTCCCCGAATATGTCCGACGACGAGCTGGACTACCAGTCCCAGGACGAGTATATGTCTTCGGGAGATGGGACATCACCAGCACAAGAGGGTGTGCAAGCAGAAGCCAGCCAAAACAAAGGGAGTCCAGCTGGGCCGAACACACATTTGCCAAAACGACGTAGGGTTAGCAGAGCTTGTGACGAGTGCAGGCGCAAAAAGGTTAAGTGTGATGGTTTGAATCCATGCAAGCACTGCAGAATTTACTCATATGGTGAATTGCTACGCATACCATGGTTGTGGATATGTTCCCTGTTAACTGACTTGGGTTTAGAATGCACTTACGATAAACCATCTAACCGCCGGAGGACCCCTGGCCCGGGATATATCCAGGCCCTTGAGCAAAGACTCGACCGCGCTGAGGCCCTTCTGCGCCAATTCATGCCTAATGTTGACCTTACCGATCATAATCTCGATCCGGTGATACAAAAAGAGTTTCGCAATCGGCAAAAAGCGAGGGCCCAAGCTCAAGCCATGACTATCAGGGAGGAGCCATCTCAGGAAGAGGGGGGAGATGAGAAAGATGACAAGCCTGGCAGCAACCATGACAACGAGGATGCCAAGCTCATGTCCATGATTGAGTCTATGGGCCAGCTAGATCTGAAGGAAGGAGGTGTCTGGGATTTTCACGGTGCGTCCTCAGGAACAATGTTCTTGCAGCGGCTGAAAGAACACTTTCAGAGTCTGTTAGGGAATGAACACGGGATAAACTTCTTGCCTAGACCGGTCCCACCGCCCGGGTTGTTCAGCATTGATTCCCCTGCAGCCATAGGAGCTACATCAAGCGCCAACTCCCAGGAGGCAAAACTAGAGCAGAGGTTCCAGCTGCCACCAAAAGACAGGGCCAAGAAACTGTGCTACTACTCCCTTGACTGCGCGACGTGTTTGTTGAGGGTTATTCACCAACCAAGTTTCTATGAAATGTTCGAAAAGTTGTATACAACACCACAAGAGTCTTGGGGGAATGAAGAGCACAGGTTCCTAGGACTGTTCTTTGCCGTGTTGGCTCTTGGGTGTGTCTACAACGTGTCTCAGGTTAGCCCATCCAGTCCAGCGCCGACCTATAAGGATGCTTTGGAGGAAGGGTAGGTCTCCTGACATCACTCATATGTCATTCTCTGGCTGACATACCCAAATAAAGGATCAAATACTACCTATCTGCGCGTCTCATCCTCCAAGATGTAGCCGAATGCCGCGATCTCTGCTCACTTCAAGCTTTTGTCTACCTGATTCTCTTCCTACAAGCGACATCGCATATCAGCGATTGCTACGCGTTCCTCGGGATAGCATTGCGATCATGCTTACGCATGGGTTTGCATCGCCATATTCTCCATGACAAAATCACTCCCATTGAGGATGAGACACGACGCAGGGTCTTTCATGTTGTTCGACAGATGGACTGCTACGTCTCTGCTATTCTGGGTTTCCCAATTCTCTTAAGCGACGAGGACGTTGACCAACCCCTACCGAGCGAGGTTGATGATGAGTTTATCACCAGAGAAGCGATTGTCAAGCCTCCCGAGGGAACACCAAGTTTCTTTCAGGCGTTCAATGCTCATAACCGGTTGATGGGGATACTGGCTCGTGTGGTGAAGGAGATTTATCCTTTCCGAGAAAGGGAGCGGTCGGCAAAGGAATCGATGAGCGCCAGGCAGGGAAGCCCGACATTCTTGATTAGCTACTCCAGGATTCTGGCATTAGAGAAGGAATTGGAAGACTGGAGGGGCGGCTTACCAGAATTTTGGAGGGAGGGGACGGAGGGACCAATCGAAGTTGTCCGGTAGGTCTCCTCGTATATAGGGATGATTAACAACTACTGACATAGAACAGTGTCCGGACCCTCCTGCGTTTCGGCTTTGCTCACGTCCAAATGATGCTCTATCGTCCCTTTCTACACTATATGTCGCCTGCCCTGACAGCCGGCAAGCAAGTTGATGAGCGGTGCTATCGCTGTGCAGCGAAGTGCATTGAGGTCTCGCGCAACATCATCCACATTGGTGCCGAGATTCAGAAGCAGGCTGTCTTAATTGGCCCGTACTGGTTCATCCTGTATGCAATCTTTTTTGCGATACTGTCGCTTGTATTTTTCGTCCTTGAGAACCCAGGACATGTGAACACCAAGCAGTATGTTAAAGATATCTATGCCGGAAGGGAGTTTATTGCAAATTTGAAGGGTAGGAGTTTAACTGCGGATAGGATTACGAGCGCGCTGAATGTGAGTCTCCTCTTTCCTCCAAAGGGGAAAGAATACAAGCAGAACGACACTGACGATAATCATATAGCCTCTTTTTGAGCAGCTCAGTGAACGCCTGGATACTGGTGCGAAGCAGCCAAAACCGAACAGGAAGAGGTCTGCCCCGCCTGCACTCCCTCAGGAACTAAAGGTGGACTATCATCCCGTGGCATCAGGTCAGGAAAGCGACAACAGTTCCCAACAACGCGCTGAGGAGATAATACAGCCACAACAAAGGGGAGTTCCTCAGCAAAGCACCCAATTATCATCAAGTTCAAGTTCACACCAACAGCTGGTCTCATCTGGAAATTACTTTCTCCAACACGCAAGCCTGTCGACCCAGGATTTCCAAACGCTACAGGGTATGATTCCCGTACCCATAACCGGACCTCTAGCAGGGTCGACTGGGACTGTATCAACCAATTTTGCGGCTGTGGCGGCTACCGCTGCTACAGTCTCTAGCACAGTCCAAGATGCAATCATTCAGGGCTACCCACAACACCAAGCAACTCAGGGCATCTCACCGTCAACGACCCTTCCGCAACACTCAACCTCAGTTCCCAACCAAGTATATGCCCTTGCTTCTGCCCCAACCACAGTTGCCCTGGATATGGGGATAATGTACCCTGCATCAAACACGCAAAACTCCTTTGTCTATCCTGCTCAGACTCACCCCTCAACTGGCGTAGCACCCCAACCCCAGGCCCAGACCAACCCAACAATGCAATTTTATCCGACACCAGCAGCCATGCAACATGGAAGTTCAACTGCCGCGGGTACAATGTACGATGGAATCGAAGGACAGCTGCTGGAGCCGATTCCTTCGTGGTTGATGCACACTCAAACTCAGAATCAACAGGAGCACCCAGGGCAGGGATCACAAAATGATTTCCATATTTCATTGGAGTCGATGACGGCGTCTAGGATCTCTCAGGGTTGTTGGGGAGGCGCAGAGGGGTATCGTTGACAATATTTAACTGCTAGGTTGTGGAGGTTTGATTACGGGACTGAGGAGATGTAAGATGTGGAAGATGATTTGATGACGAGACAAGCTTTGGTGCCTACTTCATGACTCATATGGGGCATATGAGGGAACTAACAGCTTTGCTTCAATATGGAGGATTTCTGAAGGGCAATGTAAGATTTAGGAAGGTCTGAAACTGGGACAGTTTTTGAACCTGTCAGCTGTCCAAGTATATTTGCATAGGAGGGAGCGAGCATTAAGTTACCGATACCCGCGGATGGCGAGCAAGTGAAATGGAATCAAGAGGAAACAACGCATGAAGAGGAGGAAAGGAAGAGGAGAGGATAGAGACAAATGGCCTAGACTCTGCTAGGGAGACAGAGGGGGGAAAGGATCATAACTAAAAAAGAAGCGCTGGTTTTAGCTAATAGACCGATCAATCGGCGGTAGTTTCTCAAATTTTACGATTTTGACTGAAATAGACAAAACGGATGGACGGATTTTGTGTGAGAAGCTCCTGAGTTTAAGAATTTTCATGACCTCGGTTGAAATCTGAGCGGTTGCCCCGGAGAATCAAACAAACCCCTGAAGGTTACTCTCATCCACACGGAACCCTAACCCTAGGCTCGCTGAGCAATGGTAAGCTGCTTGATGTCAGGCTCTGCATGACAAGATTCCTCCCAGCTTTTATTTTCTTTTCGCCTTACTCCTAGAATTAACTCCCTGCTGAAACAATCCAACATTACCTCTCTCCAAAAATCCCGTTATCTCCCGAGCGTGGAGGAGATAACCTCCATTTGGCAGGCCCGGCGTTCGGGCAACTCACTTGTTCGCGTGCTTCTTCTAGCCTGTAGGGGGCATGGGGAATTTTTCCCTGACAACATGTTGACCTCTGAAACACGATCGCGAGAAAGCGGGATATCCACATGCTCATGGACGAGCATGCGAACGTCTCGTGCGATCCACCTCGGCACTTCCCGGCCGCCGCTTCAAGCTTCTATAAATCTTGTTCTCGATGTCGACAAGAGGCGAGTCCACACTGACTCAGATCCGACAATCCCTGACAGCGGATGAGAAATGGAATGCGCGGAACAGGCGGGAATATGATTGACTGTTGGGAAGGTCGGACCTGGAAATGGTAGGGATCAGGGATAGAGATCGGGGTTCGTCTGTTCGCTACACGCTGCTCACTCGCGCGTCTTCATGACATCAGGGGCTGTGCCGGCCCCGCCCGCAGCTTCCGAAGTTGTAGAAATCAAGTACATAATATAGCAGGCTCTCACGGATGAAATCTTGGTGAGGGAGAACTGCTGTTTGGTTTGAGTCTGCTTTGGTGAGCTTGAGTTTTTGACACCCAGACACCATGCTGGCCCTACCACGTCAGGCGTCGACGCCCTTCAGGAGGTGCGAGAGGACGATCGGGAGATACATCCAGTGCCGGAACTTCGGTCTGCGCATCGGTGAGCCTCAATCGAAGTCCAAGTATAACTAGTTCTACTAACAAACATCGCAAGATGAATCGCGCAAAGAGCGCGTCGTGATCCTTGGCTCCGGCTGGGCAGGCTACGGTTTCGCACGAACCCTCGATCCCACCAAATATGAGCGCATCATCATCTCTCCGCGCTCCTACTTCGTCTTCACCCCCCTTCTAGCTTCCACTTCAGTGGGAACGCTCGAGTTCCGCACTATTCTCGAGCCGATCCGTCGCCTGCGCGGGCAAGTCGGGTTCTACCAGGGTTGGGCAGACGACGTGGACTTCGACCGCAAAATCGTGTATGTCGAGTCCAATGTTGCAGAAGAAGCCGCATCCAAGACGGTCGTTCCCCCTCCCTTGCCCGGGCCGTCCTCGACAGAGGGGCAAGAGAAGGCCGTGGCCCCGGCAAAGGAAACGAAACCCAAGGGACACATCATCCAAATCCCCTACGACAAACTCGTCATCGCCTGCGGCGCCTATTCCCAGACCTTCGGCATCGAAGGCGTGCGTGAACATGCTCACTTCCTCCGCGACATCGGCGACGCCAGACGCATCCGTCTGCGTGTGCTTTCCCTCTTCGAGATGTGCTCCTACCCTCCCGGCTCGGACCCCCTCAGTGACGATGACAAGCGCACGCTGCTACACTTCGCCATCGTGGGCGGCGGCCCAACAGGAATCGAGTTCGCGGCAGAGTTGCACGACCTCATCCACGAAGATTTGGCGCCAATTTATCCTCAGTTGATGCGATTTGTTCGAATAACAGTCTACGACGTCGCCCCAAAAGTCCTCCCCATGTTCGACCAAGCGCTCGCCCAATACGCCATGGAGACGTTCCACCGTCACGGCATCAGCGTCAAAACTCGTCACCATCTCCAACGTCTCCGTCCAGCCGATGGGCCCCTCGGAACACGCCACGGTGCACTGAAAATCAAAATTAAAGAATACGGAGACGCCGAGGTCGGCGCCGGCTTGGTGGTTTGGAGCACAGGCCTAATGGCCAACCCCTTCATCTCGAAGCTCGCCAGTAAAGAAATTTCCTCTCCCTCCGCCCATGCTGCAGCAAACAACCCGTTTACTCCCCCGCCTTCGGCTCCGAATATCGTCCCCCCTCCCACGAGGCACCTCCTCCGAGACTCTCGCACGGGGGGTCTGCTAACAGATGGACACCTCCGCGCCCTCACAGCACCCACCAACCCTAACCCTGCTATCTTCAACTCTCCAAAGCCTCCCTCTCAAACAGCCACCGCCCTCCCAGACGTCTTCGTGATAGGCGATTGCGCCGTGCTAGCCTCAAACCCCGCACTCCCCAAGACAGCACAGGTAGCTTCCCAACAGGCCTCTCACCTCGCCAAGGCGCTGAACAAAGCATACGATCCTTCTCCCTTACGTTTTCCGGATGGTACACGGGAAAACATGGAGAAAATGATCGTCACTGGGGAGCTAAGACCATTTAAGTTCCGTAATTTAGGCACGTTGACATACTTGGGGAGCTGGAAAGCCATTCATCAAAGCAAGGTTGATGCGTTAAGGGGATGGTTGGCGTGGGTGCTCTGGAGGACGGCATACTTGACGAAGAGCATGAGTCTGAGGAACAAGATCTTGGTGCCGGTTTATTGGGTTGTATCATGGATCTTTGGACGGGGAATTTCGAGATTTTAAGGGAGGCTGTTACGAAGGAGAGCTCGATGACCGGGAGGAGAAAAGACTCGAAGGTAGAGACTGGCTAGGGAAGGATGATTTTAGGTGTGCCGCTGAGTTCAGATTTGGCCATCTGTCTATTCCACATCAGCGAGTGACAAGAGATATGGTGAGATGGATGAGTGATGTCTACGTTTGTTTTACCTGGTCCAGTGAGGTCTAGACCACATATATCTGAAGGTCTTTGGGAGCAAAGGCCAAAAAGAAGAAGAAGAAGAAGAAGAAGCACGGCTGTAAAGAAGGGAAAAAGGACCAAAGAAGAGAGGGCCCAACAGCTCCTTAGGTAGAAAGTATATCGACTCCTTGATGAACCCAATCCATACATGGCATCACTTTCAGAACGGTGGTTACGATGAACAATGCTGTCAAATCATGATTGAAATCCATGTGAAGACCAAAAGGTATACATACAAGTAAATAATTAAAAAAAAAAAAAAAAAAAAAAAAAAAAAAAAAAAAAAAA